>Ga0115848_101092_pt1 | contig 11319 bp, 8 predicted proteins | sample InSIn3gowninarea_FD_83862 | JGI IMG/M metagenome (GOLD analysis project Ga0115848, IMG submission 83862) | reverse complement strand
CATCTTCTATCCATTCTTCAGTTTCTATATCTATTGTTATTCTTGCAGGGGGATATAATGTAAATTTCTTTGTATAATTTCCATCTGAGATAAACATATCGCCTGATCTACAGCTGATGAAAGCATCAGTTGTAGCCCACCAAGGCCTTTCTAGAATTAATGGATTTCCTCCTAAATTATTCTTGGGTGTTAAGACCATGAAATAAATAGGATATTCCCAAGAATCTAAGGATACACAAACATATTCGAACACACCATTTGGTTTAATAACATACCTATTCGCTAATTGCAACAAGGTTGGTGTGTACAGAAGGTTAGGAAGCCTAAGTGTGTCCATAACTTGTTTACTCATTATGTTTATGGTTATTCCTAGATCAATTAATGTGTTTGGTATTTCAATTGCATTGATGTGAATTTTACAATGGGGCTTCCTGGATCTAAATATTTTTGAATTGTTATCTTCCCCATCATAATGTCTCCAATTTTTTTGACTAACTGAATTCTTTTTATATCTTTTCTTCTTCTCCTGATCTTTCTGTACTTAATTCCTTAATTGTCTTTGCAAAAATTGATATTTCTTTTATTTCTTGTAATAAATGAATCTTAATACAAACATTTTTCAATTCATCCATCATATTGTAATCAGGCAAGACAATTTTTTTCTCTACTCCTCCATCGATTTTCAACCTTTCTAGGAAAGGTGGTCTAACTGATATCGAGGGTTATTCTATGATAGGAGTATTTATTGGAATTTATTTTGTTTGTTTATTTTCTTTTTGATGGAGAGAAGTCTCCCCTTCTTCTGATTGATTTTTGTGTTTTTGAAGATCAGATCTTGTTTCTTGAATGACAACAGGAGGTTTTCTTGGTAATACTCTTTCAGACCTTAATTGGACATTATTTAGGTCTAGTGGAGTTATTACATAAGTTTGAGGATTTTGACCCTCCATGTTGTAGACACGTTGTTGTGGTATTTTATTATTAGGATTCAGAAGTGGTTGAGCGGGTACTTGATTTGATTGGTGTGGAAATGGTAGGGAAAGTTGTGGGTTTTGATTCTGAATTGGAACTTATGGTAATTGTAGTTTGAGGAATTTGATTAGATGGGGGTAAAAATTGTGGTGGAAGGTAAGATGATGAATATTGTTGATATTGAGCATAAGTTCCATAAGGATTTTCCATCCTTGATTCCAAGGTTGTGATTGTGGCATAGCCTAAGGCTGCCACACTGAATTCCAATTATTTTGTGAAGAATCGGCAAATAGTTGTGGTCTAAATCCTTATGATTGATTTGGTTGGTGGTTTTGCCATGGTCTTTTGGCTATAAAGTAGAGAGGGTCTACTAGTTCTAAGATTCCTTCATCATTGAATACAGCCTTAAGACTTGGTAAGGATGGACATTCCTTTGTATCATGATTATCTACACATATGACACAAGTTTCTATGGCTTTTGAGTCTAAGGGACACTCTCTTAGAGCATGTTTCTTTCGACATTTAGGACAGAAGATAGATAATGCAACATTTTCAAAATTTTGCTTGTTTTGTATTCTAAGGTTGTTTATTTGCTCACTTAGGGTCCCTAAGATATCTGTTTTGAAGGTGTCAAGCAAATTTCCTATTTCTAGCTTGATGATTGTCCCAACTGTGGATTTGTTAATTCTTGACAAGAGAGGGTCTCTTAACTTGTTCTTTACCCCTTGAGATATGTACACATAAATCACAAATATCTGCAAATGGTAGTTGGGAAATGTCTCCTTTCCCAGTTAGGTTAAGGAGATCAATCCATTCATCTTTGATAGCTCTGAGTAAGAGAGATTTTAAGGTTTCTTCATCCAAATTATCCATTTTTTCTCTTTTAACATTATAAACAAACCTTTCTACCAAGTCTTCAAGATTTTCATCTTCTTTTTGTGTCATTTTGAAGACTTCATCTTTAAGGTTACCATGCATACACTAATCTCTATATTTGCTTAAGAAAGCCTCTTTCATTTGTACCCATGTTGTTATCGAATGCACTTCTAAACTCATGAACCATTTTAATGTTGAGTCTTTTAATGTAGTCGGGAATAATTTTAGTTTTTGAGCATCATGCAAATAGTCATATGATATGCATAATACTTCAAATTCGAAGAGAAATGTCTCTGGGTATTCATTTCTTTTTCCGTGGAAATTAGGAAGAATTGAGGGTGATATATTTTTCATTGTGAGGGTTGTATATTCATCAAGAATAGGAAATCCAGAAGGATCCTGGTTTCCTCTACCTCTACCCCCTCCTCTGTTCCTATCTCCACCTCCTCCTCTACCTCGACCTCTTCTTTCTCCAAGTCTACTTTCCTCATCATTAACATTATGTATTTCTCCTTCACCTTCAGCCATGATAGATTCTTCGGAACTAATATAATGTTCTTCTGATTCTCTTGATTCTTCTATCAATGGTTGTTCAAAATAGATATCCTATTCCCCTTCTTCACTAAGAACTTCTAGTTCTTCTCCTAGAATTTATTCACCAGTGGAGGATAGAAAGAATACTCCTGTAGTTGGGGATGTAGGATTTTATTCAATTACAGCTTCAGTAGATGAAGTGGGTGAAGTTCTAGACTAGATTTCTGATCTTGAGACTTCAAGAAGTCTTTGTCGACCTTTATATGGAATTCGAGTTTGAGTAGGCGGTGTGGAGTCTCAAAATTGTCGTGAAGTAAGTGGATTTGTGGGAATTAAACTTCTTCCTCGCCCTACAAATCTACCCCTAGAGTCTCTATCCCTATGCATATCATGTTTTAAATTAATGATATTTTTTTAATTTCTATTTGTACTTCCTCGGCAAAGGTGCCAAAATTTTTAGCCAATTTAAGGTCTTTAAATTGTCAATCATAAATTATCAACCAGGGAAGGTACACTGATGAAGTACAGGTGCACAATATGTGCTAGAAGTTATTTGATGTGTCATTATGTATTTGTTAGGATCTAAACTTAAGATGAATATGGAGGTGGTGTTTGTTAATTATATTAGTGTTGCAATCTTTAAAGTTGCTAGCTAATTTCTTAGGAGTTATTCTCTATCTAATTAGTTTATGGATGATATGAGAGTGATCCTACTTGTATTATATTGTTTTGGGATTTTTGGTCTTGAATCTTTATGCTGCAACTTCTAATTCACTAAGTGAAAAAAGAAATCTATTCTATCAATTGTGAAGAAATATTGTCTGAACTCAATTGTTTAGGAGAAAACTCTCACACTTTTACTTATTCAATTTTCATTCAAACAAGATATTTCTAAAAACATATATACTATGAAGTAAACACACTTGAACTATGCTAGATAATAAGCAAATGAAGTAACCATGTTGTATCAGGTATAAAGCAATTCAAATAACAGACTAAACTAGTTATGAAGCAGATGAAAGTACTTATGCAAATAACCATTCATTGGTGAATTCATTATGTTGCATTTCCACACAAAATAGAGTATTCAAGGAATGAAAAGAAATCGAAATACAATTGGTTAAGACCTGTCATTGTTCATAGGGGGCATCCACAGATTAATTCATAATCTCCAATTAGCGCAACACATGCACACATAACCAATTCTATTGATGGAAAACGAAATTCACAAACTGTTTCAAAATTACATCATCCAGCGTGCACCAAATCACCGTGAGGCCATAAGTTTTATAACAGGTCTTTGGCAGAACAACATGAGTAATTTAAGCCTAATATCTTTATCTTAGCTAAACTGTGTCGCTAAACCTTCGATTTTCTATTCTGAAAGCAAATCAATAAGATTTTGATTGAACTCAAATTCTGTTTCGGCAACAATCCTGCATTTAACTTGGGGTTTGACCGTGATCTCTTGCACTTATCTTAATGAACAGTTTCAATGGGATAGGAAGGGATCCACGAGGAAATCATCTCTATCCATCCACATCCTCACTGCTGACCTGGAGCTTTTGAACCTTGTAAACAATGAAGACAGCTACAGAAATATGGATTAGCTGCGAAAACAGGCCGATTCAGTAGCCAATTGCATTCTTTAACAAAACAATAGGGTATAAAGTCAAACATGAATAAGAAGACATAGTATTGCATACCTTCATCAAAACCTAGTGGATATGGATTTATTTAGGTGGTAAATATATAGGAAAAGAGAGGAATATTAGGAAAAAAGGGATGTCATGGTAAGATAGTATTCAGACTCTATAGGGACCCACTGGACCACCACTATGAATGAATAGAGAAACCTGGAAACCTATAATGATTTTAAGATAGTCAATCTCAGTAAAAGCTACATACCATCACAGCGACAAATCTTTGACCACTTAAATAAATTGTATTGGAATGGATATACACGAGTAGATGATGACCTGAGTACACACTACACACGAGCAATTCAACATGGGATTCCAGGTCAAGGAGGCTATGAGCCATTGCAGCAAAGACCAAGTAACACACATATGTTGTTCGCACTCCTTATATAATAAAAATTGACTAATAGTTTGGATGATTGGATTACTTACAAAGTTCATCATCATACTTCTTTTTCTAATTTAAATTATGCACATAAGAAATCTAGGAAAATCCGCTTATACATTGATTTCAAAAACTTGAACCGTTCCCAAAATAAATAAAAAACTACCCCATGCCATCATTTGAGCCCATGTTTCACATAGTACCTGAAACAATAGTGTTGTCTTCACTTAAAGGTCTTTCATAATGCTACCAGGTTCTAGTAGTGTAGCCCGGTGGAATTGCACTGGTCTACGAGAAGCTTGGCCCGCACACATATCACTTGCAATCACTTGACAGAGGACTGACAACCTTCTTGTCAATGGCCAAGATCTCAAGAATTACCTTCAATAGGCCAAGCCGCACCCATGCCATGTACATAGTATTCTTTCTGCTTGTTGTCTTCATCTTGCTTTCTTTTCTTATTAGCTTTGTTTTTACTTTGTTTGATTCTACTTACTATTTTTGTTCACATTCATTTTATTTGCTTGATATATCACTATTTTTGTTTATGGAAATAAGTGCTTCCAACTACTAAGTTCTGGCTTCTGAATAGAGTATATGGCTGAAATTTGAAGAAACTTGTGACACTATAGAACTTGGCTAGTCATGTGTCTATCTTCTTTGTGCTTGATTGTAACCTTCGGCCAATGAAGTCTTAACAGAAAATACGAACTGCCTGCAAGGGAAGTTTTGGTCCAACCATGAACCTGTGTCCATGCTGGGAAGCCCCATTCCTATACTCAACCTTCTAGTCTGTGTGCTCAAGCTCATCCGACTAGTAGAAACGGAGAAGGGGAAAATCTAAACGAGCAAACCTATGTCAGAGGTCTTACATGACACAAAAAGAAGATGAAAATCTTGAAGATTTGATAGAAATATTTGTTTGTAATGTTAAAAGAGAAAAAATGGGTAATTTGGATGAAGAAACCTTAAAATCCCTCTTACTCAGAGCTATCAAAGATGAGTGGATCAATCTCCTTAACCTAACTGGGAAAGGAGATATTTCCCAACTACCATTTGTAGATATTTGTGATTTATGTGTACATATCTCAAGGGGTAAAGCACGAGTTGGAAGGAGTCCTAGAGACCCTCTCTTGTCAGTAGGTCAGAATTAGGAAATTTTCCTGATACCTTTAAGATAGATATTTTAGGAAGCCTACATGAGCAAATAGACACCCTTAAAATACAAAATAAGCAAAAATATGAAAATGCTGCATTATCCATCTTCTATCCCAGATGTCGAAATAAACATGCTCTAAGAGAGTGTCCCTTAGATTCGAAAGCCATAGAAACTTGTGTCATATGTGCATATAATCATGATACGAAGGAATGTTCTTCTTTATCAGGTCTCAAGGTTGTATTTAATGATGAAGGAGTGTTAGAACCAGTAGACCCTCTCTACTTTATAGCCAAAAGACCATGGAAAAATCCCCAACCAAATCAATCACAAGGGTTTAGACCACAACAATTTGCTTAAAGCAGTTGGAATCCAGCTTGGCAACCTTGGGCTAAGCCATAGTCACAATCTTGGAATCAAAGATGGAAAAATCCTTATGGAACATATACTCAATATCAACAATATTCGCCATCATATCTTCCACCACAATTTTTACTCCCATCTAATCAAATTCCTCAAGCTAATCAATTACCACAAGTTCCAGTTCAGAATCAAAACTCACAACTTTCCTTACCATTTCCACAAAAATCAAATCAACTACCCGCTCAACCACTTCTGAATCCTAATAATAAAATACCACAATGACTAGTGTACAACATGGAGGGTCAGAATCCTTAAACTTATGTAATAACTCCACTAGACCTAAATAATGTCCAATTAAGGTCTGGAAGAGTATTACTAAGAAAACCTCCTGTTGTCATTCAAGAAACAAGATTCGATCTTCAAAAACACAAAAACCAATCAGAAGAAGGGGAGACCTCTCTCCCTCAAAAAGAAAATAAACAAACAGAAGAAGTTCCAATAAATACTCCTATCATAAAGCAACCCTCGATATCAATTAGACCACCTTTCCCAGAAAGGTTGAAAATCATTGAAGTAGAGAAACAAATTGTCTTTCCCGATTACAATATGATGGATGAATTGAGAAATGTTTGTATTAAGACTCCTTTATTACAATCCATAAAAGAAATACCAATTTTTTCAAAAGCAATTAAGGAATTAAGTACACAAAGATTAGGGAGAAGAAGAAAAGATATAAAAATAATTTAGTTAGTTGGAAAAATTGCAGACATTATGATGGGGAAGACGAAAATTCAAAAATATTTAGATCCAGGAAGCCCCATTGTAAAAATTCACATCAATGGAACTGAAATACCAAGCACACTGATTGATCTAAGAGCAGTCATAAACATAATGAGTAAACAAGTTATGGACACACTTAGGCTTCCTAACCTTCAATACACACCAACCCTATTGCAATTAGCAGACAGGTCTGTTATTAAATTAGATGGTGTGTTGGAAGATATTTGTGTATCCTTAGATTCTTGGGAATATCCTATTGATTTCATGGTCTTAACACCCAAGAATAATTTAGGAGGACATCCATTAATTCTAGGAAGGCCTTGGTTGGCTACAACTAATGATTTCATTGACTGTAGATCAAGCGATATGTTTATCTCTGATGGAAATTCTACAAATAAATTTACATTATATCCCCCTGCAATAACAACAATAGATATAGAAACTGAAGAATGGATAGAATATGGAGAAGATATACAACCTATTTTCGTTACTGAATAAGTAAAAGAGGAAGACCAACTTTTAAATTTACTGGAAAATAATGAATCTTCCTCACATTATGATCATAATCGAAATGATTATCTCTCATCTAAACAAGTATCATTGCTCTCCATGGAAAATTTTGGGAATTACTCGATAGAAATATTTCCAGGAAAAACCTTGAATGTCAATGAAAACCTGGAAGAAATGCAAAAGAATCAATTGATAGAAAATTTATAGAAACATTCTTCTGCTTTTGCATGGGAATAAACTGACATGAGAGGGATTGATCCTAAAGCTTGCATACATCATATCTACATTAAAAAAAATGCAAGACCAGTTAGACAACTTCATTGGAGAATGAACCCAAATCTAAAATAAATTGTTAAGGAGGAGTTGCAGAAACTATTAAATGTAAATTTCATCTATCCAATATCCGACAGTCAGTGGGTTTCACCCCTAGTAATCATTCCTAAGAAGAATGACAAATGGAGAGTATGCATCGATTACAGGGAATTAAACAAAGCGACATTGAAATACCACTTTCCACTACCTTTCATAAACCAGGTCTTAGACACATTAGCAGGAAAAAAATGTTTTTCCTTCTTGGATGGGTTCAATGGATATAACTAGATTCAGGTAGCCCCTGAAGATCAATATAAAACCATGTTCACTTGTCCATGGGGAACTTATGCTTACCGAGTACTTCCCTTTGGATTATGTAATGCTACAACAACATTCCAAAGAGCAGTCCTCGGCATTTTCTCTGACCTTATTCATGATTGTGTGGAAGTGTACATGGATGATTTCACAGTGTATGGGGATTCTTCCAATGAAGCACTAGAAAATTTAGAAAAAGTCTTAATAAGATGTGAAGAAAAAAATCTCTCGTTAAGCCATGAAAAATGTTTCATGATGTTTAACGAGGGAATTTTTTTAGGTCACCATATTTCCGGAGATGGAATTAAGGTAGACTCATCGAAGGTTGAAGTCATTTCTAAGTTATCAATGCCAAATTGTCAACAAGATGTTAGAAGTTTTCTCAGTTTTACTGGTTATTATAGGAGGTTCATAGAAAACTTCACAAAAATTGCATCTCCACTCTTTAAATTTCTTTCCAAAGACTGTGAATTCAATTGGGATTCTGAATGTCAAGTTGCCTTTGAAACTTTGAAAAAGAGAATTTCTGAAGCACCTATCTTAAAAGGACCTAATTGGAAGTTGCCTTTCCATATCTCAACAGATGCTTCAGATTCAGCCTTAGGAGCTGTATTAGGACAAAAATATCTCACTCCTTATGCCATTTATTATACTAGTAAAAATTTAACTCCTGTAGAGTTAAATTATATTGTAACTAAAAAGGAGTTCTTAGCTATAGTTCATGCCATTAATAAGTTCATAAAATATATAACTAGCTATGAAATTTTTGTTCACACAGACCATTCTGCCATTAGATACCTAATGAATAAACAAGTCACTAATGAAAGATTAACTAGATGGCTTCTACTTTTACAAGAATTCAGCATAACCATTCTACATAGGCCAGGAAAACAAAACACAATTGCCAATTTTCTATCTAGAATACAAAATGAAAATAATGATCAACCCGTAGAAGATAAATTTCTCGACGAATATCTTTTTGTAGTATCTACTAAATCACCTTGGTATGTAGATATTGCTAATTATTTGGCCACACAAAAAATTCCATTTCATTTATCTCCTAGAGAAAAGAGAAGAATAGTCCACAATAGCACATCTTATTCATGGATAAATGAAGAATTATACAAGACAGGACCAGATCTCATCATCAAAAGATGTGTTCGAGAGGACGAAATACCAGAAATACTTAAAGCTTGTCACGAAGAGCCATGTGGAGGACATTTTTTTGACAAAAGAACTGCTTACAAAATCTTTCTTTTAGGATATTATTGGCCTTCCATATTCAGGGACACCAAGGAATATGTTAAGAGATGCGACAGTTGTCAGAGAATTGGCAAACCTACTCTTTCAAATGAAATTCCACTGCAACCACAAGTACTCATCGAACCATTTGAAAAGTGGGCATTGAATTTTGTTTGACCAATCAACCCACTTTCAAAGAAAAAGAAGAAGTATATTCTAGTATGTACTAATTATGTCACTAAATGGGTAGAGGCTAAAGCACTTCCTTTTGTTACTGAAAATGTTGTAGTTTCATTTATTTTTGAGGATATTTTTACTTGTTTTGGTGTCCCAAGAGAACTTGTAACAAATCAAAGAACACAATTCACATCCAGACTAGTGCAGAAGCTTATGGACCAATACAAGATAAAACATCGGAAGTCCGCTCCATACCATCCACAAGCCAATGGATAAGTTGAGTCCAAAAATAAGGTGATTGAAGCTATCCTTACCAAGACTGTACATCTACACAGAAAGCACTAGGTGGAAAAGCTTCCAGAAGCTTTATGGGCCTACAGAACTACATGGAGAAATACTACAAGGCATACTCTCTATGAACTTGTTTATGGGAAGCAAGTCTTACTTCCAATAGAGTTCTAGATCTAGACCTATAAGACAGCAGTCCAGTTAGATATTGACTTGTCAGGAGCCCAGAAGCAAAGGATGACACAACTAAATTAGCTCGATGAAATCAGAAAGAAGCCTTCCAGAGAACTAGCCTAGTTCAACAATAGAGGTCAAGATGGCGTGATAAGTACATTAAAGAAAGGAAATTTCATCCAAGAGATTGGGGATTTCTCTTTGATTCAAAATTCAAAAATTTTCAAGGAAAATTCCAAACCCATTAGGTTGGACCTTATGAAGTTGAAAATGTCTTTGACAATGGTGTTGTTGGAATCAGGACTATTGATGAAGAGAAAACTCATCTATTAGTAAATGGATATCGACTCAGGATTTACCAGAAGCCATTAACAAAAGAGGAATTTGTTAAAATGTTTCAAGATAATTCGGAACTGAAGATGGTCAAGAATTCTTCTTCTTCTTTTCCACCTTAGAAATATTTATTCAATTTTGTTTAAAAAAAAAAGGAAAAATGTAAAAAAAATAAATAAATAAATTATATGTATATCTATATATATATATATATATATATATATATATAATAGCTAAAAATAAAAATAAAAAATAAATGTATAAACATCAAAACCAACATGTTGTTGGCATGTTTATACAGAAAATTTAAAGTGAAAACCAATTTGTTGGCACTTCAAATTTTCTTTTCAAAAAGAATAATAAAGTTCATCTATTAAAATTTTATTTTTCTTAGCTGCAGAATCAACAATTTTCCACAGCTCGGACAAGTTTCTGTAGCTGAGACAAGTTTCCGCAGCCTAATAAATTTTTGAAGCCTACAAGGACACTTGGTGATTTGGATTAAAGGACATATGATAGAGAAAAGTACCTGCAGGAGATCAGGGGACAACAAATAAGGTTAGCAAAAGTAGATTAAAGGTACATGCTACTTTAATTTAATAATAGGGAAGGTTATATTGTATATATGATTAAGAAGATATAGTACTGCTGGAAATTAAAATGAAATCATTATAACCTAAGGGTGATGGCCGCCTAACAAAATATGATATGCCACCACTTAAAAAGTCATGTCACATCCCCATTCCAAATCCGCCGAAGTAATTACCAAATCATCACTTTAAATGCGCCTAACGGTCGGATTCACTCCTATAACCCTTATGAAAATTCACCTGTTCTTGCCTATCCTTACACTCCTCTGAACTTTCATAGCTACTCCATCTTTCCGCCACTTAGCAAACCCTACCGGCTCCATTTTCTTGTCAAGGTAACCAATCTTCGAGGCAAAGCATCCTTCAGAATGGGGATAATTGTTTGAACTGAGCCAGAAGGGAAGCAATTCTTGGAGGGGTACCCACAGACTAAGGAGATACTACAAAAGAGACAATGGCTGTAGTTCATTGAAAAATTCAATGGATTTCATAGGGAAGTAACCAAGACATTTGTGCGCTTATTTGATGGTACTAAAGCCAAATCACCAAGTGTCCTTGTAGGCTTCAAAAATTTATTAGGCTGCGGAAACTTGTCTCAGCTACAGCAACTTG
>Ga0115848_101089_pt1 | contig 11326 bp, 3 predicted proteins | sample InSIn3gowninarea_FD_83862 | JGI IMG/M metagenome (GOLD analysis project Ga0115848, IMG submission 83862) | reverse complement strand
TTGATTTGTTTGATGGAGAATTATAAAGTTGAAGACTGTGTTGTGCATTGAGCTTGCAAAAGGCCTTCTAAGTTGGAGTAGTGTGTTGTGTATTTGTTAGAGATGGTGTAGCCTGCACTGTCAGTTGTAGAAGCCTAGAATATTAGAGAGAACCACATAGAGATGCGGATCATGGTGGTGTCGAAGATCAGTTAGTGGGCCTAGATTTGTGTGTCAAGTGTGAGATCCAAGGGTGTGAAAGAAGTTGTGATGATATGGTGTAATTTATTACACAATATGCATACTGGAACTAGTGGGATTAGCCTATAGAATTTCCTTGGTCCAATTTGGGAGCCTAGGTGCTACATACATGAATTTAGAAGGTGGAGAAAATAGAGTCTATGGTGAATGCGGCATGAAGGCGTCAAAGACGTGTTGAGCTGAGTGTGAAGATATTGAGCTGGGTTTTGAACTTTTTTATGGCTATTGAGGCATAGAGGTGTAGTCGACACCAGGAAGAAGCCAATGTGGAGATTCCTGAAGCGGTGTTGAATCTGAGTGGTGTTTGTGTTGAGGTGTAGTGGAAGTGTTATGTATTCAATGAAGACAATACAGTTTGAGGAGATCGAGCTACCATAAGGGAGATTGAGTGGAATTTTTCACATATTGTCTTGTATATCTTCTCACTGACCTTGCTAAGGGAGAACAATTTTGTGATTGAAAGAAGCCACAACGGCCCATAAGGTCGAGCTTATTTATTGGCAGTGATCCATTTTTTGAGGTTTGTACTGTGTACTGTAACTGCAACAATATGGAAGGCTAGTGTGAGCCAATCCCTAGAGAGTGTATAGTCAAGTTAGTCTAGCAAAGCCAGAAAAGGAAGTTGTAGTGGCCAAAAAGAGAAGAGTGGGCCTCTCGAAAATGGTCTGGTTTTTACTAAAGCTGGCTTAAGAAGGTTAAGTGTGCGAATTGAGAAGGTGAAGTACATGGTGGAAAATACCATAAATGGATACATAAAACTTGGACCAACCCTCAGTTGTCTGCATGTGAGAGAGAAAAGGCTACTTCTATAATGGTGGTGGAATTAGAACACAGTTTGTGTGTGGGGTTAACGAAGGGAAATTGTTAGCTTGACGATTGGATGAATTTTCTATGGAAACATGGACACAAAGGTAGGAGTGTGGAGAGTTGGAGGCCAAGGACATGAGGCGGCGGTGGTGAAGCCTTATGCTGACTAAAATTCTGTGTGAGGCCTTGGAAGTGGAGAAGATCCCATGTGTATGTTTCCAACCATAGATGTTATTATTCGTGTGAGAATGGATTGAGTTGCCAAGAGGAGTTGTAGCCCGTTGAGCCAAAGCGTAGTGCAATCGATTCGGTTTCATTTGAGAGCATGAGCTCTTGTTGTTTTTGTAAAGTGTCATAGTGTGATAGTTATTGGGAATATAACACGTGGATTCAGTTGGAGATTTCCCCCCTTTTGGAACATATTATGCATAAGGGCCAAGTGATTTGTATTACATTATGAATGACTGAGTGCTGGCTACACCATCTCTAACAAATACACAACACACTACTCCAACTTAGAAGGCCTTTTGCAAGCTCAATGCACAACACAGTCTTCAACTTTATAATTCTCCATCAAACAAATCAAGTTTTACATCAATAGCTCTAAAGCCAATACTAGCTTGTCTCCAACACAGAATCAACATGATGGAAAACAACAATCACGACTCTACATCTATTCCTAACAACACTCCAACAACTTGTCAAACTTAATGAAAACATTTCGGCGGCAACTTCACAACAACTCCATGTCGTAGTGGTCTCTCAACTTCACATGGTCCGCACTTAAACATCACTCTCCAACCATAGTTGACTCTCACAGTCATCCACTAGTGGAGCTCACAAAAGCAAAACCATAATTATCTAACAGTATCAGAACAACTCAACAACATAAGGCTCAACGCCTCGTCAGGCCAATGCTCCTCACACAACAACACTACACACTCAACTTCTTTCACATGCTCTAGGCTTACACATAGCCACATCACTAAGCCCATAACTTTGGCTCCGATACCATGAAAAAAATATAAAGAATCATCAAATGGGCTTTATCATTGCATTTAACATAAGACAACCTATAGAAGTAGACAATCTTACAGTCTAGAAAGATTCACTAACTATCATTACTATTCACCTAAATCTAGCTGACTCCTACCAACTTGTCGCTGACTGACTTGATGAATCGCCAACATATGAACAGTCATGGGAGATGTCATGATTAATATTCTAACATATCGAAAATTGAATTGACTTATTAATACATTGATCCAATTTAACCGTGGAATTTTCGAATTTTGTTGGGCCAATTTGAATGATCATGGTAACTATAGCATAAACCACTTTGCTAACACATGCGGTGAAGTTCACTATGGAAATCATCTCATACTACATGGAAATTTATTCATCCTCACTTTCTAGTCTGACATATCCCCCTCCCTCTCTTGACATTTGGTCTGTCTTCTTAGTTGGTATTTTTTATGTTGCCTCTTTTCTTGATGTTGTCGCATGGATATTCACCTAGGACCATCACACTCCTATAGATTTCATTGGAACTGTGGCTTTGGATCTAACACCCATGCTGATTTACTAGCCTTCTGGGGGATCCTACATTGTGTCACCTGGATTGGTCCTCGGGAGCTCACTGTTTTTGGAGATTCCAAGTCTGTAATTGAGTGGGCAAGCATGAAAGGTTCCCTCTTCTCCCCTTCTCTGGAGCTTTGGAAATCTAGAATTTGAATCCTGGTCCTTGAATTCCATAACCTAGCTATTCCCCACATCTATCTAGCACAAAATGGTGAAGCATACCGATTATCTAAGGCAAGTTGTTCTTTGGAAACTGAATGGATCTCCTTCTAGTCTTTTGAGACCAACATCCTACAGTAGGAAGGTCAAATTCAGATTTAACATCTCTACCTTTCCTGAGTGAATCTCTAAGTTTCCTAGCCTCTGGATGGACTTGATCATGAGATGTTTCTCTCTACATCTATTTGCAGGTCCCCCGTATCATCACCTTTCTAGTTTTATCTGGATAGCTGAAGGCTTTTAGATCCACTTATTAGTTTTGTATGGATGACGATCTTTCACCTCTATTGATTTTTTATCTAGAAGAATCTCTTCATTGTGCTAGCGGATCATTGCAGGGCTTTCAAAGTTGTGAAATTTCCATGTTTCTCTGTCACATCTAGGATTGAAGTTTCTCTGACTAACATACTCTGTTTTCAGTCCAAATACTGATACAAATTTTCTGCTGGAATCACTTTCTTTACTATTAATAGAAATAGTTTTCTCTGATTGGGGAAAAAGTTCACTTCTGCAGATGGGCATGTGTGTCCAATATGTGCAATGCATTCATTAATGCCCACTATTAGAGGAACAAAGCTATAAAGCAATTTTGAAAACTTGGATTTCATTGCACTCAAACTTCTAAGGATTTAAAAGAACATTGTTTATAGCAACGGGTTGACTTAAAGGAAATGATTTATAGTAACACGCCTACTTATTTTGATTATTTCATGTGCTGAGAGGGGATTGAAAAACTCTAGGCACCGCGTACCGACCTGTTAGTGGTTGGAAAGAAACTTTGTGTAGACTTCGAAAGTTGAAAATAATTAATCATGTCATCTACATTAGTCTCATATAGGGTTGGAATTCCAAACATAAACTACTGGTCAAATTTGATGGTTATTGTAACTCTAGTGTTACTGTTGATCACAATAGTTTTCTTTTTCCTGCATGTTTTCTTGTAAATTTGGTTTGCACTTAATTCAAGTTTTCCACGTTGAATCATATATTTAGAAAACCAATCTAAATAGGAAAAATAATATGTTACTCATTAATGTAGTTTAATGACGTTTCAAATTTGACTGAAAAAATATGGATTCCATCATTGGTTGTGTCTAATTTCTTTAACGTGTTATCAATTATTATAATCTAAAAAGACTTCACATTTGACGAAAAATCCAAATTACAACAATCATACTTCATTTCGCGATTCCCCTTTAGACAAATTTGAAAAAAAAATTTATAAATCCAAATTACAACAATCATACTTCAGTTTGCGATTTCCCTTTAGAAAAATAACGACATTAATGTTCAATGGTTTTTCTCTCCTTATTTTATGATTATCAAAAGTTAATATTCAATGAATTGCTTCGGTTACTGTAAAGGAGAATAACAACATTAATGTTCAATGGTTTTTCTCTCCTTATTCGGTGATTATCAAAAGTTAATATTGACTGATTTTCTTCGGTTACTGTAGCACTTGGAGAAAGGTTGTTCATTGACGACAGGATAACTTATAATTTTTGTGTCTCTTCAATGGATGAATGGTGACTCTCTCTGCAAAGAATAATTGTAAAGTAGTAAAGTTGCAAGCTTGATATTTTCAAAGGTCGTGGTTACTAAAATGCTTAAGGTATAGTGCACTATATACGTTTACTGTCACACCCTTGTTCACATATACATAAAAAAAAATTAAATGTATGCTTCACATAAGGAACTTGCTATACTACATGATTTATTCTTCATGCATGATCGCATGTTTAACTCCATATCGTATAGTCCCATTCTTTATGCCATGTATTTTACAGCTGGTTAGCCTAACGTTTAGTTACTGTTGTAACCTTGTATACATATGCTACGTGGTATTGTGTTACGCTATCATTTGGTTTAAGGTAATAATTTGACTTTACGGCGGAACCCAACCATTACACTACCTTAGCCTGTGGTGAATATTAATGTAGCACGGGGTTTGGTGGTCCGGTCACAGCCCTTGCAGGTGCCAACTCACCCGTCGCCTTAATAACTTCAGTCCACACCAAGGCAGGTGGCATGGCTTGTCCCTTCGGCCACGTGACACCTCGATTATGGTTTTCTCGGCCTTCTCGCTTCATTTCCCGCCTTGCTTGGATGGTCGAGATCTCACCCTTAGATCGAAGGACTGGCATGCGTTCGAGGGTTTAAGTCTTTACATATTCACATCCAAGCAAGCTCAGGGTTTATTTGTTCATTTGGCCCTTCCGGCTCTGCCTCGGTGCTCAGTCTCTGGTTCGAAACCACCAGCGTTATCTTCGCAACCTGCAATCTCTCCGGAAGCCGTGAAGTGGCCATTATTACGCCAACACAGGTATTGACCCTCGGCTCTTAAATCTACAGTATGCATTTACAGTTCTCTGTTAATTGTAACGATTCTTATTGACTTGTTTTCTCTTCGCTGGTAGGGCGTGCAACTGGGTTATTCAAACCCTTCTGACGGGGCCAAGGTGGCTAAACTTGACGGTTCAACCCTCTCGGCGGCCACATGTAAGCTCTCAACTCTTGTTTACTATTTTCCTGCATATGAGAGTTCAGAGTTCATTGATCTTGAGCTATTCGTGCTATGGTTTGGTGCAGACCGCCGTTCAAAAGCGGGTTGCCCCTGCTTCGATTAATGAGGTATTCTCCACAGAGAACCCTCACGGTTTACATTTATGTTTTATTGTCTGGTTGAGTCAATGACCCGCCCTGTTGAGCTATCATCCGCAGCAGAACTGCTGAGTTCAAATATATGTATTTACGGATTCATTTTGTTTGTATTGCTGCCCTTGCGGCATTTCCGGACTTGGCTTGCTATATCTGTTATAAGACATAAGGCATCGGATCTAGCCGTAATGCACAGATCTGGGATGACGGATTCAGGTTCTATTTGAGGTTTTCCGTTTATCAATGTATGTACAGTTATTACCCCTTCCAAGACTTCACCATCCGGGTGTTATATTTTTTTTGCAATTTATATATGGAACTGTTACTCTGTCTGAGCCCTCAGGGCAGCTTACGCTTTGCACATTTTATGAATATATTCTGTGTATTAGAAATATTAGAACAGTGCATGGTTGTTTATTTTGTTATCGTTGTTTTCACTCATCTCATCGAAGGCAAGCTCATAGTTTTACCCAGGTTATGCTCATTGTTTCGAGTCATTCGTTCTGGTGTTTTCTATACGGCTCTTGTCTTTGCTAAACCTGTACAGGATGCTCTCGGTTAGTTATAATAACAATGTCATCCTTCTTCCTTTTTTTATGAGAATGTCGGAATATATGTATGTCTGGAGTTTTTCCTCTCTGAAGTAGCATGCACAGGTTCTTGTATAGATTTCTCGTTTTCCTTTATCGCTCTTAACAAACTGGTTTCTCTGCTATTGTATCTGCAAGCATTGATTTAATAACACTGGTATAATGGATTACGATATGGCTCTCGCTCTCTGTTTTGCACAATTTACAGGATAAATTCTCCTTGTCTAGAATAGTTTGTTTAATCTTCACATATCAACAGTCATTTATTATAAATAGCAGTAGGTTTATCTCCTTCTGTCGACGAGTTAGAATCCGACTACAGTCAATGCTCTCTACCCAGACTCAGAGGGTTCTAATCTCGTTCGTGTCGACACATTATAGTAACAGCTTGTTTATATTCAAGGTGTTCAAAACTGTTTGTCCCACTAATAGATTTTTTTGGTTCTTAAACAAGGCCTCTGTCTTTCTGACGAGTTTGTGTCAGGTCTATTATTCAATAGCCGGTCTTTTAATTAACTACACATATGTAGCTTTATTTACAATATGACTAGTTTTATATCATGTCTATTGATTAATAATTTGTCCTTTAACTTAAAAACTACACCCGTGCAGTTATTTTAATCATATGACAGTATCTAGGAGAACGAAACATAGTTCTTATTTGACTACTGTAATTCACTGTATATTTATATTCAATAGAGACTCTGCAGTTTGAGACCATACCTGGTTCACCAGAGTCAGAAATAGGTTCTCAAGCTAGTCACCTGTACTTTGATTCTGCTCTTCCACCCAGCCATGAGATCCATCTCTCAGACGGAATTCTCCCCCCGAGCCATCTTGCAGGCCTCAAGCCCTCAACAAGATCTGTGCACCTTGTGCCTGGTTATCTGGTCCCTACCAGACTTAACCAGTTTTCCTTTTTATTTTTCCTTTTTCTTTTCCTTGGAAAAGATCTCTTCTGTCTGTCCCAACAACACATAACTTCCTCCCTACAGCCAAGACTTTTCCTCTTTGGGAGGGTAGTTTCAATCAGTTATTACAACTGATCTCTTTCTTTTAAATCCACCTCCTAGAGGCTGCCAGCATTTCAAGAAAATATTTAAATTACTTTTATAAAATAGTTTGTCACATTTTTGTTTTTTTTTAAACATAAAACAACAACTGTCATACTGTCTTTTACCATAGTAAAATTTCACATTTACATCGTCTGGGGTCATTACATCTCCCCCTCCTGTGATTGGACATCGTCCCGATGTCTGTTTCCCTCAAAAAAATTCGAGTAAGCTTCTTTAAGGAGTTCCTCATCCTCCCAAGTGGCCTCTTCAGGCCCATAGTGCTGCCACTACACTTTAGCTTGGAAAATAACCCGTTTCCGCAGCCGCACTTCTCTCCGGTCAAGAATGTTCAGTGGTTCGACCATAACCTCGCCTTCCAGCTCGACCTGCAAACAACAACAGATTTAGTTATTTCCTTGTTTAAGAACAAAGCTGATCTAGAATGACCAGATTAATTCTTACCCGAACATCCTGCCATTGAATCACATGTTTAGGATCGTAGACGTATTGTTTTAATACGGAGACGTGAAAAACATTGTGGATCTTAATATGGCTTGGTAGGGTGAGTTGGTAAGCTACTGGCCCCACTCTTGCCAGGATTTGAAAAGGTCTAAAATAGCGAGGTGAAAGTTTGGCACACCCACTCCACTGCAAGGTACTCCTTCTGGGTTGAATCCTTACAAAAACATGGTCTCCGACCTGGAATTCTTTGAACCTTCTTTTCTAGTCTGCAAAACTTTTTTGTCTATCCTGAGCAGCCTTTAAGTTGTTACGCACCTTTTTCACCATGTCCTCCATTTCTTTGAGCATATCCGGACCAAACCTTAACCTATCCTCAGGTCCACCCCAACTTGAGGGTGTGCGGCACTTTCACCCATACAGAGCCTCAAAGGGACTCAGCTGTGTTGAGGAATGATACCCATTGTTATATGCGAATTCGACCAGGTGGAGGTATTCCTCCCATTCGGTTGGTTTCATCATAACACATGCTCTCAGCATTTCCTCCACTACCTGATTCACTCGTTCCGTTTGGCCATCGGTCTGGGGATGATAAGCTGTGCTAAAGCTCAGCTGTGTTCCCAGTTCAGCAAACAATGTCTTCCAAAAGGTTGATGTGAACTTAACATCACGATCAAACATTATTACCTTCGGAAGTCCATGCAATTTGAACACATTTTGCATGAAAATATGAGCAATTTGCACAGCCTTATATGTGGATTGCACAGGTATGAAATGTGCTGCCTTACTTAACATATCCACTACCACCATAATGGAGTCATTATTTTTCTTCGTTCGAGGCAATCCGGTTATAATGTCCATGGAAATAGTCTCCCATTTCCATTCCGGAATGGGTAAGGGTTGTAGCAGCCCTGCTAGATGCAAATGTTCTGCCTTTATCTGTTGACATTCTAGACGTCGTGCTAGATACTCAGCTACCTCTCTTTTCATTTTTGGCCAGTGATATTCCTTCCGAAGTCCGGTGACCATTTTCTGGTACCCTGGATGCCCGGTATAATGGCTAATATGAAATTTGTCCAGAATCAGTTTCCTAAGACTATCTTCATTGGGTACATACAGCCTTTTATTAAAATACAGCATTCCGACATCATCTAGCTCATATCCCTGTTGTGTTTCCTTACCAGAAATTTGCTGTACCTGCTGTTTAATTTGCTGGTAAACAACATCTTGATCAGCTACTATTTTTATCCTTTCAAATAGGGTACTCTGCCATTTACTGACCGAAATCTTGCACACGCATTGTACCTTTCGACTCAATGCATCAACTACCCGGTCCTCCTTCCCCTTTAAGTGCTTAATTTCAAAATCAAACCGACTTAAAAAGTATGCCCAACGAGCTTGTCTTGTATTTAGGGTGGGTTGGCTGAAATAGTTTGTTAAGCTGTGATGGTCTGTCAACAACAGAAATTTTCTTCCCAAAAGATAATGTCGCCACATTTTCAGTGCATGGATAACAACTGCCAGCTCCAAGTCGTAAGTAGAATATTTCTGCTCATGTTCCTTTAGTTTCCTTGATTCGTATGCAATTACTCTTCCCTCTTGCATCAGCACTCCTCCCACACCTTCTTTACTCGCGTCAGTACAGACCACGTAATCCTTATTAGGATCAGCTATACTCAAAATGGGCGCGGTGGTGAGTAAGTGCTTAAGCTGTTCAAAGCTCCGCTGACATTCTGAGGTCCACTTAAATACCTTTCCCTTCTTTTGTAAGGAGTTGATGGGGTATGCTACTCTTGAAAAGCCTTCCACAAACCTTCTATAATAACCCGCTAGCCCCATAAAGGACCTAATATCTGCCACGTCTTTTGGTATGGGCCACTCCATTATAGTTCTGATTTTTTCAGGGTCTACTACAATCCCTTCCTTTGTGATTACATGGCCTAAGTATTGTATCTCCTCCTTAAAGAAATCACACTTACTAAACTTTGCATATAATTGATGTTCTCGCAAAGTTTGCAAAACCACTCTAAGGTGTTCCTCATGCTCCTTCCTTGATCGGGAGTAAATCAGAATATCGTCTATGAATATCAACACAAATTTATCTAAGAACCTATGAAACACATTGCTCATCAAGCACATGAAGGTAGCAGGTGCATTGTTCAGAGTAAAAGGTAGCACCACGAACTCCTAATGCCCATATCGCGTTCTGAAAGTTGTCTTAGCGATATCCTCCTCTTTAATTCTAATCTGATGATAACCAAATCGCAGATCGATCTTAGAGAATACCGTTGCCCCCCTTCACTTGATCAAAAAGTTCGTCTATCCTGGGCAAAGGATATTTATTTTTGATCGTGAGCTTATTCAGCTGACAATAATCAATACACATCTGAAAAGTTCCATCTTTCTTTTTGACAAATAACACTGGGGCTCCCCAGGGTGATACATTGGGACGGATGTAATTTTTGTCTAGCAGCTCCTGCAATTGCATTTTTAATTATGTTAGTTCTGGTACACTCATTCGATATGGTGCCCAGGACACGGGTGCTGCCCCCCGGAATCAATTCAAAGGTGAAGTCCACATCTCTTTTAGGTGGTAATCCCGGTACCTCCTCGGGAAAAACATCTGCAAATTCTTGTACCACCGGAATGTTACCCAACATAGCAGTTTTATCTTTCTGATTTGCGTAACCCACCTGAATAGCGTAAATTTGACATTTCTTTCTGATGCATTTAGCTAACTGAGATGCTGTAATGGGTCGAATCTGTACGGGATGCTTGATTCCTTGTAGTTCCTGTTGCTCTCCACGGTCATTTTTATAGTAAATGGTTTTTGTCTTGCAATTCACTAAGGACCAGTGTTTCTCCAGCCAATCCATCCCAATCAAGATGTCATATGAACCCAAGGGCAGTATGTTTAAGTCTGCCACTATTGGCTGCCCTGCTATGGTTAAAGAGCAATTATTTATTTTTGCCAAGACCCGTCTCTTGGCTCCTGTAGCTAATTGGACCAACCACAGATTTTTGAATTTTTCAGATTGTAACTTACACTGTTCTACTATCTTTGGGCTAATATAACTTAAAGTAGCTCCTGGATCAATAAGAATAGCTATAGAAAGGTTTGAAATTTTACCTTCAAATTCAACCATAGTCGGCTGGTATTCCGCTTGGCGGTCCTCCAAGGCTGCATTAATTCTGGGTACACTATGTGCCATGTCCCCAACAGTCGATGCTTCATGAATTTGGGATATCTGGTCTGTCCCCTTTCGCTGTGGGAAATTTTTAACATAGTGAGGTCCTCCATAGCCCCAGCATTGAACTGGGGGTTTGGTCATCCCTTCACCTTCTGGCCTAACAAGCTGCTCACTTACTCTAGATTCACTTATTTGCTTAGCTCGGGGCGCATTCTTCGCTGCAGTTCTATTGTTTAATCCTTTACCAGCTCCCTTACCTCCATTTCTGCGACCTCCCTTGCTGCTTCCAACCATCCGACTACTCGTTTTTTCATTCCATCTTTTATTTGAAGCATCCCCCTTCTGTTTATTTTGCTGGTAGCAGATCCTTGCTTTACGAATAGCCTCATCCATGGTCCTAGGATTGTCAAACTCAATCCTCTCTCTTATATATGAAGGTAAGCTGCTCACAAACCTTTGTACCTTGGCCTTTTCCTCTTTGATATAAGGTACATAACGTAGCAGAGAGGTAAAGCGATTAATGAAC
>Ga0115848_101088_pt1 | contig 11327 bp, 9 predicted proteins | sample InSIn3gowninarea_FD_83862 | JGI IMG/M metagenome (GOLD analysis project Ga0115848, IMG submission 83862) | reverse complement strand
CGGCAATAATAATCACGTGTCGTTTTGAGGATCGGCAAATTGAGTTCCGGCACTGCGTCTGGTGGCAGGTCCGGATGACGCTTTGCCAAATGATTGACCAGCATTCCACGTCTTTTGAATCCCAGCAGACAACTGTGACACTTGTAGATGAATCGATGATAGTCCGTTGGCGAGACTTTTGGCGCAAACGACTTTTTGCTACTTCCAAAGCTAGTGCTGCAATTGCTGTCACTGGAGTGATTGAGCGGCTGGAAACTGGCTTCTTGCGATCGGACAAGTGCTTGAGTATGACAGACAGCTGCTTTCTTGGCCGCAAGTCGGGCTTCCCGGTCAGGTGCATGCATCCGTTGGATGTGTTCCTTCAGTTTGTCTTTACGCTTGAACTGCTTGCCACATGCTTGACAGAGGAATTCTCTGTGATCAGAGTGACGCAACATGTGTAGCTTCAGCTTGTCGGGTCGCGGAAAGATCTAAAGAATGGAAAGGAAAATGAATGAGAATTCTCCGAAAAAAGTGAGTTTTGCACAACTACAGCGTGTACATACCTTCTGACAAATGGAGCAAGGATACTGCTTGTCCGAATGGAAAGCCCGCATGTGCTTACGAAGGGCTGGAAATTCATCGAACCTCTTCTTACAGTGAAGACATGAGAATTTACCAGTCACTGGATCTGCATGCGTGGCAATGTGTTCTTTACGTGTTTGCGCGCAGTCGAACACTGCTTTGCACAAGATACAGTCGTAAGTTTTTGGCTGATCACGTGGAGCGCTGCAGGAAAGAGAATAATCATGTCAGACAAACGAATGAGCAGGCAATAAAAGAGACAAACCTGTGCACTTTGAGGTGACATGAGAGGGCAGAGTTATTAAGGAAGCGCTTGTTGCAGACGTTGCATGCCAGCGGCTTTCTCTGGTCGTCACCTGAATGAACAAGTGCGTGTTTTGCCAGACGTTCGTCAGTCGTGAAGCATTTGTAACATTGAGTGCATCTGAACGGCTTTGATGCAGAATTTGCCGGCTGAGAGGATGACTGCGACTTCGATTGCACCTCAGACCGATCGATTGCCCGATTGTTTTGCGACTCGTTCTCCTTCTTGTCAGAGACATCACTGGAGGTAACGGAAATGTCCGTCATGCTATCGCTAGCTGCTTCTCCAATCACTGGACCACAATCACTTTCTGAATGATTGTCCTGATTTTCGGGCGTTGTGACGGCAGCCCTTCTCATGAGTCCGTTTGATCGATTGGCGTGTCGTTTGACATGGCGATTGCGATTGTAGACATGAGAGAAGGACATGCTACAGATGGGACACTTGTACTTCTTTTCACCAGAGTGCATGATCTGGTGTCGGCGCAGGGAGTAACAACGAGGAAACGTTTTGCCACAAATGTCACACTTGTGCTGCACTGCCGGCTTACTGCTCTTTGATGGCGTACTCGCATCTTCTTCAGCTTTACCCGCATTCTCAGAATTCAGTTGTTTTTGCATTTGTTGCAATTGCAACTGCTGCTGTTGGTGCTGAGTTTTGGCAATTTTGTTCCTAAGCTTGTGTCCAGAGGCAGGTGGGATTGGTACATTGTCTGGCGGATGAGGTGCGGCAATGGATGAGATCGTAATTTGTTCAGAGACGACTGGGACAGGCGCTGGCGATGCGGCTTTGTCTTCGCTCACAGAGCAGGCCACTGTTGAAGTGTTCAAAGAACCTTTCCCTGCAGTATCCAGCGCAGATTCCTGACTCGTCAAATTTTGTGACTGGACGACATTCAAATCCAAAGGCAGAGATTGTTCCATTGGCTGAGATGACTCCGTATCATGAGGCGACCGAATCACTGGATTGTGACTGTATGACGGGGAACCTTCTGACGATTGCATGGAAATTGAATGGTGAAGCGAGTCATGAAACTGCTGGTGTTGCATGCAATTATTACTGCCTGGCATCTGGACCTGCAGGTTGAGTGGATCACAGGCAGAAATGGATGGAGGAGCTGATGAAGAGCTGCGGAAGAAAGCACTGCTGGTACTTGGATTGAATCGGAGATCAGGTGAAGCAGACTGCAGATCCATGCCATCGAGTCCCATATCCTCTGATTCATGGAGCAATTTGAGTCGGAATCGATCAGCGTAATCCTTACTGTACCAGACTCGCAGTTCTTCACGTGGATTAATGCACTTGGTCGTCATGAAGTAGAATTTTGTTGTCGTGATCAACTCCTGTGAATTATCCGGATTAGCCTGAGTTTGTTCCTTTGTCACGAGGATGAGATTTTGGGAGACAGGAGAATCTGCGGCACGAACGAATCTCATCCAGTTTGACTTATTCTCATCCGATTGGTCCAGGATTAGGCAATCACTGATGAATACGATCAAATTTTGCTGCGAATGCTGATTGTACATATAATTTTTGAACATGTTTCCAGAAATTTGGCTAATGACTCCTTCCACTGGTCCGAATTGCGTCCTTTCAGGAATCGTTTTCCTGGCATACACGCCGTAAGTAACAGACTGTGAAAGGTCCCGATTAAAGTTGGAGACATCATCTTCGATTACAAGATCAATGAAAAGATATGCTGACGGCAGCGATGCCCGGGCCCGCGACTCGACTGGGACATCAGAGATGACGATCTCCTGATCCTGCTCTTCTTCTTCATCATCGTCATCATGGGACTGCTGGTCGTGCGGATGCTGGCCTCCAAGTGCTGGGACACAAGCAGCATGGAGATCCTGATGTGTTACAATCTCATCGCCGGCATCCGGATCGGACAGAATGTACGCGTGCTGAAGAGGATGGTGATGAGCACGATGGTCAATCATCTGCTCGCCAACATCGTCATCTTGTGAATGAGATCGCACGCCACGGGACAAGACCTGCTGCAGCTCCGAGTAGTGTTCATGCAGCTGCAAGTCCTCTGCCGAAGCTGGGAAAGATCCGGCACTCGCATGCTGCTGGTGACCAGAAGAAAGTTGTGGCTGCCAAACGGAATGATGCACGATCTCTGGATCAGGATGCAGGTGGGCCGCCGACTCGTGCAAGGTCATGATCCCCGGGCCTGCAATGCCAGCAGAAGCATCAGCCTGGGGATCCATGTGGTGGAACATTCGAATGATATGCTGCGGCGGGTTGTGATGCTGCATGTGGCAATTAGATGCATGAGGATGGTGTACATGATGGTGCATGTGATTGGAGGAAAGGTACAGCTGGTTGCCAGAACTGGACTCATACTGACTACTGGCTGGATCCAAGTGATACATTTGATCCACTGACAGGCTGTCATTGTGCTGTTGCTCATGTGGCGATTGGTCATAGAAGGATGGGATCGCCTGCTGCTGCTGTGTTGGTGCTTGTTGTTGCTGATTGCTCACAGAGAAGGATGAGATTCCAGGCCCCTGATGCTCGTGCTGATGGAGGAGAGGAGGCTCATCTGATGAGACGGATGGCGAAGAAGAGGACGCAAATGAAGCAGGGACAACTTCGTGGACTGCATGATCGTTGGTCGTGGAGTCGATGTCAGGCGGTGAATCCTGTCGGCACAAATGCTGCGCCTGGTGATGCAGGTGATGATGGCTAACACGCTGGCCACTGGACGAAGACGATGCTGCGTAATCAATGGCATCCTCTTCCGGATCATCTCTCATGTCGTGGACATCATCATCGTCATCGTCGTGACCAGCAGCTGGCAAGTGACTGGTCGTGGACGAGACGACCATGTCCCCTGCAGCAGGAGAGGCGGCCGCCGCCATCGACGACATTCCCTGTTCTTCTCAAGTTCTGGTCAAGCGGTCATTGTGTTCCACGGGAATCTGATCAAATACCCTGTTACGTGGGACCAGTGGCTTGCAGGGAGGAGCTGTTGTTATGGCATTCTGTGATGAATTGACGGTCGCTGCTTTCTCTCTCTTTCTCTGCTTCACAGTTCAGAGATCGGGGCGAGAGGCGGCGCTCGTCCCTCCATTCGCGTTGTGTTGACGATCGTCGCTCCTGTCGTTGTCGGCATCATGATCGAGATCACCTGCAATGATCGACTCGGGAAGAAGGTTCGGATCAAGTGCAATGGATCGGACACAGTGGGTGACCTGAAGAAACTGATTGCAGCTCAGACGGGGACAAGGCCAGAGAAGATCATGCTGAAGAAGTGGTACACGATTTACAAGGACCACATCACTCTGGACGACTACGAGATCAAAGATGGCATGAACTTGGAACTTTACTACCAGTAAATTTTTATGCCATCATCTCAATTCATCAGACATCTCATTAAATTTTCCCTTTATTGCTACACACGTCTGTTTGTCGTGTACATTTTCCGGGCATCCGATTTGACATCCTGCTTGCTGATGCGATCAGGGACATGCATTTCACTGCTGCATTCAGACATTCAGAGCGACTCGCCCTGCTTTCCATGATCTTCGGACTGTCATTGGGGATGACTTCGTGCGAATGATAAACGCGTGCACGCGACACCTCGTCACACGTTTATGGGCATTCCACCTCGTCCAGTAAAGTGCAATTGATGGAAGATCGCGAAACATAAACAGCATGCCACTGATATGCTTACACAGACCACCGTCGACTTAGGGGAAAATTCGCTGACGTTTGGAATCCATTTGCTTTGTCTTCAAATTTGCTCATTACTGGATGAGTACTCCAACTGCGATCAACATCACGACTCGAAAATCGAACGAGGAAAATGACTTTGAAGACTCAAGTCTTTGCTTTTCGGGGCATGATCTATGCCCTGATTGCCGGAGTTTGCTCGTCATGCAGTGGAATGTTTGTCAAACTCACCCACCATATTCACTCACTTGAAATCCTGATCTTCAGGTTCGTAGTAATGATTTTTAGTGTACACGTCTTGATCGTTTTTCCAACAGAGACATCATCCAGTTTGCAGCCTGCTCCCTTTACTCAATACGGGAAGGATATGACTGGCGAGGATATCCGGGAGAACGGATTTTTATTTTGCTGCGATGCATCTTTGGAACAATCAGCCTGTCCTGCTGGTTCGTTGCAGTCAAGATGACCAAGTTCGGCGATGCGGGAGCAATCTATTACTCGTATCCTGCATTCATTTCCGTCCTTGCCCGCATCTTCCTGAACGAGCCTTTCGGCCTGTTCGACTTCTTCACTGTCGTCCTCACCATCATTGGAATCTTCTTTATTTCTGGTCCACACTACATCATGGCTATATTTTATCCGGAAAGTACGGAGTTCAGTCACACTGAAATGATCGGCGTTATTCTTGCATCAGTGGCTTGCTGTGGCATCAGTTGCGGCAATTTGGCGATACGCAAGATCCAGAAGACGCCTGTTCCAATCGTTGTTTGTTACTTTTCGTTCTTTTCAATGTGTGTCTCACTCATCCTTGTTCCCATTCTGGATCACTATGTCCTGCCTGAGAGAGATATCGAATGGCTTTGGATCGTTCTTACTGGAGTGTTTGGTGTCTTGACTCAAGTATTTGTCACCAAAGCTTTCAAACTCGAAAACTGCGGCCCCATTTCCGTGACTGAGTCATTCAATGTGATTTTTGCGTTTGTCTTTCAATATTTTGTTTTCGACGAGAAGATCGTGTGGACAAGTTACACTGGTGCTGCTCTTGTTGTTACTGCTGTCTTTGCCATCGGTCTTAGAAAATACTATGGACACAGGAAGCATGCTTCTCCAGGTGTCCCATCCCTCGCGGAAGCTCCTGACCTTCCGCCGCCCTACTCGGCATCAGTTGTCTTCAAAACTCGTGACGAGGGTCTCATGTTCCCATCCCCGCTCACTACTGCGTCCCTGGACTCTGGTTCTAAGTAGAAGATTGTCTATTACAGTCGTGACTCGATCCGGTGAACAGCTGGGGAAACCAGAAAACCCGTTCACAGGATCGAACGTTCACCCGATCGGAATCAGCTTTTATTAGGTATATTGAATAATTAAGTGGTTATGCATGTTCTTTGCTCAATCTCATGGTTAACCTTGTAACGAAGATCCCTTTATTTACTGTGAAGCCTGGGTATTTTCCAATTTAACGGCATTTGGGTGATTAGTGAGTGGCTATGAACTACGAGGAAAATTTCCTGCCTCCTCAAACTCTAGCGCGTTCACCGGATCAAAGCACTGCCAAAGGTATGGAGATCCTGAAAAGTAGTTCACAGGATCATGAAATTCGATCCTGTGATTCACTGGATCGGGTGAACCCCTAATGCTTTCCCTATGAGAGGCTGCCAGGATACTGATCCACCGTTCACCGGTGCCAGTTGTTCACCCGATCGACGTTCACCGGTTCGAGTCATGACTGTACTGTGTGTAATTAAATTTATTGCCGTTCAAATTCTTCTGCCTTTGTTGCAAATTGAGCGCATCATCGCTCCGAGTCTTGGGTTAACATCGGTTGAGGCTTGTTTCCCGAGAGTGATATCCATGCCAGCAACCATGACGTAATTGCAACAGGAGAATGTTTTGAATGAACGCTACAACTGTACTGCAAGTTGTATCTGGCAGCCCCCAGCTGGGTGACACTATTTCAATCGCTTACAAAAAGAAACATCATTGCCGCTGGTTTGTTTTCCACATGTGTTTACACAGCGAGGTTAAGTCCCTCTTCTCATCTATCTAATCGTTGAATCATATCTTTCTCCGTCGCCTCATCCTGCATTAGTACTTGCATCAGCATCGTACGATCCCTCGTCTTCCGTGTAATGGCCTTACCACATATTTCTTTGATTTTCGTGTGTGCCTACATCTCAAGCCACGAGATCATCACTGTCTCATCGCAGTCTATCTGGCCAGAGCCTCAGCAGAAGGTGATCAAGCAGGATGTCTACGTCATCGACAGCAACAACTTTGACTTTGTGTTGGGCCCAGATTCCAGCTCAGGATGCGATGTTGTTGATCTCGCCTTCAAACGGTATCGGAATGCAATATTTCGCAAAGGCTGTCCTGGTTGGAGGGCCACTTGGAGGAGATTTCTTAGCCACACGCAGCGGAGACATCACCGCAGCAACGCTCGTGGGGGCGAACTCAGGCTCCAAAACCTGACAGTCTACTACCGCCGATGTGATGCGTATCCTGAGAATTACATGGATGAGATGTACACATTGTCCATCGGAAGCGTTGCCCGGGCTCTCGATCTCGATGTCAATGATGAGCCATCCTATGGGTCAAGTCCTGCATCACTCATCGCCAACTCAGCGTGGGGTGTGCTGCGAGGTCTTGAAACCTTCAGCCAACTAGTGTACCAGCCGTCTCCGTCCTCGAATGACTTTTATATCAACGGCAGCTTTGTCCTGGATTTCCCGAGATTCACATTTCGTGGGGTGATGTTGGACACAGCTAGGCACTTCATTCCGATCCAAATCTTGAAGCAAAACTTGGACGCCATGGTGATGAACAAGATGAACGTTTTTCACTGGCACATCGTCGATGACCAGTCCTTCCCGTATGAGAGCACAAAGTTCCCTCTCTTGCACGAAAAGGGAGCTTATGACCGCGAGACACACGTTTACTTCCAGAGGGAAATCGCGGACGTGATTGAGTATGCTCGACTTCGAGGCATCCGTGTCATTCCCGAATTTGATTCTCCTGGCCATACACTCAGTTGGGGAAATGGTCAGAAGGACCTGTTGTCTGTCTGTCACGATGACGAAGGCAGGCCAAAAGACGAGAGGGGTCCGGTCGATCCCTCGAAGGAATCTACATTCACTTTCTTGAGCGACTTCATGAATGAGGTGAAAGATGTCTTTCCTGACCGCTTCATCCACTTGGGTGGCGATGAAGTAGATTTCACTTGTTGGCTCAGCAACCCGGACATTCAGGCTTTCATGGATCAAATGAACATCACAAAAATTGAGAAGCTAGAGGAGTACTACATGAACAGACTGGTGGAAATCGTGGGTCAAATGAACAAAAGTTACATCGTGTGGCAGGAGGTACTCGACAACAACGTGACTCTCAAGAAGGACACACTGATCAACGTTTGGAAGAGCCCCGTATGGCAAGACGAGATGGCAAAAGTGACAAATGCTGGCTACCAGGCCATCCTATCATCTCCCTGGTACTTGAACTACATCCACTATGGCATAGACTGGCAGGCCTTTTATGAGGCAGAGCCCACCAAATTCAACGGCACTGACCTTCAGAAGAAACTCGTAGTCGGCGGCTCAGCATGCATGTGGTCTGAGTTCGTTGACGGCTCTGAGATCATGCCTCGCTTGTGGCCGCGTGCCAGTGCAGTAGCTGAGCGACTGTGGTCCAGCAAAGACACAACCGATCTTGACTCAGCTCGCACGAGAATCAAGCATCATCAATGCGTGATGCAAAGGCGAGGGATCCGTGTCGAGCCGATCAACGGACCAGGCTTCTGTCCTTGTGATCAAACTTATGTTTAGACATGAAAAAAAAAATTGATCAGGTAATTCAAAGTCTGTTTTAATTTGCCGAAAGGTAATGTAAAGGAAAATGAAATTTGGACAGTAAATTCATAAGTCTGTTGCAGGTGTTCCAATAAAAAACCTATTTCCGGATGTATGGCAGGGCGTGGATGGGAGCAGCAAGTCCAGCAGTGTAGTGGCCGCCGATCAGTCCAGCAGAATAGAGAGGAGCAGGAGCAGCGTAGACAGGTGCTGCGATGGCAGTCCTGTGCAGGGTTGTGAATCCAGGGGTGATGGATTGGTATCGAGCCACAGCAGGGGCGTTGTATCGTACTCCAGGTTGGACCCAGTCAGATCGAGAGAATCGGGACGACGACACGACTCCGGTGACGGGAGCATAAAGGCCGCCATGAGTGATGTACTGAGCGCTGGCAGCAGCGAACAGGGCAAAGAGAGCGATGATGAATTTCATGTTTGAGGGTTGAGAAGGATTGTTCGATTTTCTCGAGGGATTGAGAGGATTGAACTGATGACTTTAACTGCCAGTCACCGGCTCTTTTATATCCGTCTGAGATGCATGACCAGAGGATTGGTCTTCCCTTTCTGGAGCTCTTGTGTCCTTCTAGGGCCGTGTGTTGCTATGACGTGCTGACTGATTGCCGAATCCTTTCCTTCCCCGTTACTCCCTCACTCCTCTCGCCCAACTTGACAGGCGATCAACGTCATTCTTGGATCACCTGTTCTGAGGTTTATAAAAAGCATAACTAATTGTTCCAAAAAGAGGAAAGCCGGAATGAATAAAGTGATGAGATTGTATTTCGGGCAATGCCACCACTCTGAAGGTCTCTGTCTCACGCTCGCCGCTCGCCTGTGACTATGAAAGAACCAGCCTGTCTGTGGATGGGAAGGGAATTCCTGTTCAATTTGGGTGCTTGCCTCAGTCCCAATTGCAAGGAAAGACGCCTGAAACAACGGGTACAAAATTATTCATGAGTCGCTGATTTACACGATGAGCGAGAACATCGTGTAAGCGGCCTTCTGATTCCCCTTCGGGCAAGCCGATCACACTCTCACCATCCTCATGGTCATCCTCTTCCCATTCATCGGTCGTATGGCTGCAGGAGGAACAGCCGCAACAGAGGATCCTTGAATTGTAAGACTTTTCCATCCACGTGATTTAATCATTATCCAGCAGAACAATCCGACTTGTTTCTAAAAGAAGATCAGCGGCAACGCCTGCCGATCGATGATTTTTTTCATACATTATTGGGCAATTGTAGAAGCACTTTTTGATCAATTTTGAACGTGTAAAATGACCAGAGCGAATAGATGTCAGATCAAACAAAAAGTTGTTGGTAACAGCTAATGTTGAGCCACGGATCGTGTTGTTGTGTTAGTGTGTGTGGGTGATCGTGACACAAGCTCACACCTGAATGCAGCAGCGAATACATTTCGGCTTGTGGCACAAGCTTGACGGGAGGTGACCTCCTCAAGGTCTTCTGTGCAACAGGTAGAAAACTGATTCCCGATTGAGGAAAAGTGCACCAAATCTCTAAAAACCTTCTGCTTGATCGTTGTTCGCAAACCTGATCGCACATTATTCCTACTGGCTCATGGTGTGGAAATCTGAAAACATGATCAAAAGTCGAGAGTGAATCTCTTTCCATTTCAGTCGCAGAGCCAAGTTCACTATGACGACACTAAAGCTGGTCCTCACTCTCTGTCTCCTGTCTCACTTTCTCTCCCTGATCTCATGTCAATGTGAGTAGCTGAAGGTATCACTTCTCTTGCTCTAACTGTGCCATTCTTCTCATCATAGACAATGAAAAGGACTGCGATGTTGGACAAGTGCAAGCTGACAGGTGTGCTCGAACCATGATGTTCGAAGGTGATCGCGAGCGCTTCGTTCCCCGTAACGATAAAGACATGGAAAAACATTGCCGGTATGTCCTATTGCTGATGCCTCTCTGATGCAGAAACTCATATCGCGCTTGAATCAGGATTCTCAATGATAGCATCAAATGCATGGAAAGGCACACCAAGTGTTACAAGTCACTGTCTCGTCAGCTGTTTTCTCTCGGAGTCAGGAACATGAAGCGGACACACAAGACAAGGTGCAAGACCAAGAACGGGAGGAAAGAGTTTTTGAAGCACATGGGATGCATCGTGGACGAAAAGATGTCGGAACCAATTCATACTTGTGTCGATAAGTGGACATGGATGATCAACTTCATCAACAAAAATGTTTCCGATCCAGAAAAGCAATTTCCATCAGCCTGCTGCTCGTTCCATGTCTTCGAGTCATGCCTACTGAAGGAGGCGACACAACTGTGCGCCTCGCGGACCGGCCCCGCGACAGCTATTTACATCCGTGACGTCGTCAAAGACGGAGTTGCTGAGTTCATGGACTTGGCATGTAACAAAGTCAGGAATCTTGCTGATTGCCGTAAAAATGAAGCATCTTTGACCAAACTTTTCGAAGAGAAGGCGAGGGTCGGTGTCCCGAAGCAAATGACGTCCGCTCTCTTACCATTCCTGCAACTTGCCACCAAACTTGACCACTGATATCACAAAGCGTTCAAACCAAATCCTATCAGATCCTTTTATTGTCTTCTGTAGGGAAAACAATCGATTAAAGGATCATTTTTGATGAATGCCATTCCTCGGCGAGACTTGTAACGATCGTTCCATGACAAAAGACTTCAAGTGACTTTTTGTAAATTATTTTTGCAAGTGATGGAATCGTCATTAGCTGCACTTGTGTTGCCTGATCGCTTTGAACTTCTGCATAACTAAGCCAGGAATCCATTCGCATGGGAAGCACTCATTGAAGCTACTAAGCGGATGAGACAATGAGGCAGGAGACAGAGAGTGAGGACCAGCTTTAGTGTCGTCATAGTGAACTTGGCTCTGCGACTGAAATGGAAAGAGATTCACTCTCGACTTTTGATCATGTTTTCAGATTTCCACACCAT
>Ga0115848_101086_pt1 | contig 11336 bp, 11 predicted proteins | sample InSIn3gowninarea_FD_83862 | JGI IMG/M metagenome (GOLD analysis project Ga0115848, IMG submission 83862) | reverse complement strand
CAAGAACATCAATGCGAATGAATTTATGAAGCTCAAAGGCATTTCCCAAATCTGGTCTAGCATTACTACCACATAACTTCTGAAAGTTAAGCTCCATCAAGGTAGTCACGGGCTTGCAGTTCACCATTCCAAATCCAGAATCCAACTCCCTCTTACTTTGCAAATGAGAGGGTCTACACATGTCAGAAAGAGGTCATCCTTAGAAGGTGCCAATGTGAGAGGTTTATCATCCACAACCTTCAAGCAAAGGTTTGGATCAGCTTCACTCCTAGTGAATCTTAACTTCATCAAACAACTATCAATCCTATCATATTAAGCCCGGGGTGTTTTGCTTGAAGCCATAGAGGGCTTTCTTCCACCTGCATACATGAGATTCCTAATCATGAATCTCAAACCCCTCAGGGTGTTCCAATCTTGTGGACCTACTACATGAGGGGAATGGTCCCCTTGTAAGATTTTCCTTCTGTACATCTCGGACATGTACCTTCATGCTCTTCTTGAATTCAAGTGGGACCCCATAATAAGCAGACCTTCGATGCTATAGATGAGATGTGTCAACAGACATGGTCCCCAATGGACCATCCTGCAACTTGATACAAATTGCTAATCCTGAACTCAAGGGTAAAAGCATCTTTGAAAATTCTATTTTCAAACACGTACCTTTCCATCGATGAATACCACCTTGAAACCTTTGACTGCCATTGCTGGAATGGACACTAGGTTCTTCTTGCGATTGGTACATAAAGAGATTCTTATAAATGAATCGAGTTACCCTCATTCAATTGAGAGGTAACATTCCCTACGCTCTTTCTGGGATAGGTGGCCTTGACTCCAAGTATAATCCCACGATTGTTTCCATCTCTACCAAATTAGAGGGAGCACCCTTCTATCCGATGAAGTGCCTTGAAACACTACAATCACTAAGCCAAATTCCCAAAGAGTCTGGAGGAGAGGGCCAATATAAGATAATGCTTCTTTATCTTATCAGAAACAACATTTGATGCTTCATACCTGGGGTTCCTTGCTTTCTTTGAAGAGTCGGCTATTTCCCTGATGACCTGCATTACCTATCATTCCTCTGATCATTGAAGATGTCCCTGGAAAGATTGTTATCATCATCAAGTGATGTGTCCCTACCATTCAGACACTCCTTCACATAATGGCCAAACTTATTGCAAGCAAGGCATTTCCCACCCTTAGATCTGGACTTCCCATTGACGTGATCTTTAGGTAGGCCATCAAAAGCTTCCCCTGCGCCATTTTGATAATATTCTCTGCTTCGACTTCACCCTTAGTGAATTTGAACAGGGATAAGGAATCCATTGAGCCTTTTGTCCTTTCCCAACTATCTTCAATGATTGCTCTTTCACACTTGCTTAGGCTTTATCTTCACCACACCTCTGATAACATGTTAATTTTAGGTAAGTTCTATGCTTAGAGTTTCACAGTTAGCACAATATCTTTTATAGATTAGCAATCACATCAGCATAATAGTAAATTGCAGATAGAACATAAACATAAAATCGCAGAAGACAAGCCAAGACAAGAGGACACAAGATGTGGCACTAGCCAAGGACAAACCCCAATGTGGGGAAACCCTTGATCAATTCTTCTTATATGTTTTCCAATAGTTCAGCACAGAGAGAGAGAGAGAGAGAGTACATATACAACAAAAGTCAACACTTTGACTTATCTAAATAAGAGCATAGATCATCTCTAAGAAGATGATACATGAGGTAGTTGAACTCAATTGAATACATGTTGCTTCAACTGATTCTCCAAGGTGACTCCATCACCTATCATTGTGTTGCACATCATCATGATGCACCTCATTGTGCTGCACCATGTTGCACCCGTCATCACTATGTTGCATCTCATCATGCTTCATTAATCATGACTGTATTGATTTGGGGTAGCATCAGATGTGCTCTAGCCACAAAATTTGGTGGAGAGGCTGGAGCACATGAGATCTCCAATACCTAGAAAGGGTTTGGGCAGATTCTAAGCAGTTCAGGAGATATTAAAATAATTAATATTTTTAATGGAGTCCCTAAGTCTAAACTTAGGGAAATTAAAATATTAATGTGGATTAATATGAAATTGTGTTAGAATAGTCCAAAAGACATGGATCAAGCCAGATCTAATCTTAGCCGTTGAACAGGGACTTAATCTCGGTCGTTGATATGTCAACAAGAAAAGTATAAGAGGAGGCTTGAAGGTCACTTGGAGAGGACACCAGAGTGATCAGTCATTCTATTCTCTAGAGCGGGGTTTGCTAAGAGAGATAGAATCAGTGATTGGAGTTGCAGCTAAGGGGCATTGAGTACAGAGGGACAGAGAGGCAGAGATAGTGTCAGGAGAGTAGCACAGGAGCCAGAGAGAGTGACGCAATAGCAGCCACGGCTCACGCAAAGGCAGTCGAGAGCTGGGCAGTGCTTCAGAGAGGCCAGCGTTGGTAACGCAGAGGATCAGAACGCTGATGCAGGGCCTCCTAAGGCTGACGCAAACCCATTCAAGGTGATGCAGGGCCAGCGCTGGGCAGAGACAGGCTGATGCAATCTAGAAAGGCAGACGTTGGGGTTTCAGGGGCAGATTGGAGCTGAGGAGCTACCGAAGGAATTATCCCGGGTTTCAGCAAGGAAATTTGTCTCAAACTGAGAGGTATTAATGCCAAGGAAATTCTCTGTTGGGTAGGCCAGATTTGGCACCCAGATTGTACTCTGATATTGCTTAATAAGAAAACCCTCAGATAGCTGCACCAGTTTTCCCGTATTAGGTTTTTCCGGGGACATTAGTACAAAAATGATGGTGTCGTCTGGTGTGTTTGTTCTTGTTTCTTTTAGTTGCTGATCTGTAATATGTTGAGCATGCATTAGTGTTTACATTGTAAATAACTTGTTAAGGAAGATAACAAGTAGGTAGGAATAAATAAGATAAAGTGCATGGAGGGTTTCTAATTAAGTAAAATTAGAAATTTCAACATGGTATTAGAGCGTGATTGCAGATCACAGGAAGACTAAAAGACATCAGTGGAGCGGAGCAATAGCAGCAGAAAACAACTATCCCGAGGTGACGAAAGTTGTTTCTAGCAACGCAGAAGCTAAGTAGTGTGACGTAGAGCCAGCTAGGACCACGCAAAGGAAGCCGGGAGCTGCTTGGAGCCCCAGAAAGGCTAGCGTTGCTGACGCAGAGGGCCAGAGGGCTGATGCAGGGCAAACCAGGGCTGACGTAGACCAATCTGGGGTGACACAGAGCCAGCGTGAGGCAGAGAGGGGCTGACACAGTTCACAGAGAGGCAGTTGCTGGGCTCTAGAAGGCTGCAGGAATGTTGCAAAGTGGAGTTGGTGAGGTACTATAGTCAAAACAGTACTTAACAGAGGAAGAGGAGTTGTTACTGAGGGTCTCTAGCTGAGGAACTTGGATCAGAAGTGTAGCTGCACAAGTCAATCAGAGTAGGGGGCATCTCGACAAGCGACAGAAGGATTTCCAAGAGGGAAATCAGAACTCAGAGGTAGTCTAGAAGAGAACTTCTAGACAGGAAGTAGAGACTCGGAGGAGTCGAACAGAGAACTTCCATAAGGGAAGTAGAGGAGCATCACGGTACTACACAGGGTAAGAGACCAGGATAGATCGGACAGAGCATCGAACTTCATAGTCTGGAAGGCCAGAATCTTATCAATGCTTGACAGGAATTGTGTCAAGAACTTCACCTTGAAGGTAATAGATGTCCTAGGCAATCCCAATGATAATGACAGGTACGAAGAGGCGATGGTGAGGGCCAAGTGCATTATCCTTGACGGGGTAAAGGATCATGTGGTACCACGTATAGCCGAAAAGGAAATGGCATTTGAGATGTGGAAGGCTCTCAAGAAGCTGTGCAAAGAAGAATGCTGCTTGAGAATCAGATGAGGTTGTATCAGATGAAGGGACAATCGATTGACACCTTCCTTGGAGGACTGAATGAGATTCGAGATCAGTTGACTGCTATAGGGGTGACACTGGACCAGGAGCTAATGGTGAGGACAACCCTGAACGCTGTCTTAGAAGACCGGGAGGTGTTTGTCTAGAGTATACTGGGCAGAGAAACACTTCCACCTTGGGACGAGATGTGGGTAGCTCTTCGTCAAGAATAGATGAGACGGCAGTCAAAGATAGTTAGCAGCAACAAGGGCATCAATGTCAAGGAGGAGGAGGAAGATGTGGCCCAAGCATCGAGGGAAAGCAGGAAAAATGGAAGAAGAAAGATCTCTCCATGATCAAGTGCTTCAACTGTGGGGAGCTGGGTCATGCAACCTAGTGTCCAAGGAAGAAGAGTAAGGGAGAGTCTTCCGAGACTAAGGCAACGCCAGCACGGGCAGAGAAGGAAGTGGAGACAGACGATGACTGTGCCACGAGTGCACATGCACCACTTGAGAGGAAGTGGGGAGACATCGAGTTGTAGTCAAGTGGACTACAGGCGATGAGGGGCAGGATCCTTGAGGTACCCAGGCTCTTGGATTAGACCTTGCTATGGGAGCCCCGATGAGGAGTAGCAGGACTGGCTAATGTGGGTAGAGAAGGATGCGGATGGAGTGACATAGAGAGCTATAGTGCAGGAGTCCCAAGACAACATAGAGCTAGCAAGTTGCAGCAGTGTGAGAGGCATAAGAGTGTTGCACCTGTGTAGGAAGGCACAAAGAGGTGTGCAATAGTGCGAGATGTAGGGAGTTGTTGCAGTAGCGCAAAGGTCAGAGAGGGAGCACTTGTCAGCGGCAGAGGGATCTTCAGCGTCAGTGGGTGTTTCTAGCCCAACAGCGAGGTCAGTTGGGAGATTAGTTACTTACTTCTCAGTAACTGAGTTGAAGTGCAGCAGTGGCCATCACAATGCAGCATGATGAGAGGAGGTGCAGTGCCAGGAGGAAGGACTAGCAGTAGCACGGATGCAAAGGGAGTTGTCGTACAGATGTAGCAGTGGCAATGGCAGAACCTTGGGCAGTAGTACAGGATGCAACAGTGCAGAGGATGTTGGGCAGGAAGGCCTAGCATTAGCACATGTACCAATGCCCAATGATCAGAGTAATACTCGACGAGGAGTATTGTTAGAGCATAATCCTCGCTAAGAGGGAGTGTTGATTTGGGGTAGCAACATATGTGCTCTAGCCACGAAATTTGGTGGAAAGGTTGAGGCACATGGGATCTCCAATACCCAGAAAGGGTTTGGGCAGATTCTAAACAGATTAGGATATATTAAAATAATTAATATTTTTAATGGAGTCCCTAAGTCTAAACTTAGGGAAAATAAAATATTAATGTGTACTAATATGAATCTATGTTAGAGTGGTCCAAAAGACATGGATCAAGCCAGGTCTAATCTTAGCCGTTGATTAGGGACTTAATCTCGGTTGTTGATATGTCAGCAAGAAGAGTATAAGAGGAGGCTTGAGGGTCACTTGGAGAACAGACCAGAGTGATCAGTTATTCGATTCTCTAGAGCAGGGTTTGGTAAGAGAGATAGAATCAGTGATCAGGAGAGCAGCTAAGGGGCATCGAGTATAGAGAGATAGAGAGGCAAAGACAATGTCGGGTTAGTAGTAGAGTAACTAGAGAGAGAGACGCAGGAGCAGCTAGTGCTCGCACAAGGCTACGCAAAGGCAACTAAGCGCTGCACAGAGCACCAGAGGGCCCAGCTTAGCTGACATAGAGGCTCAGAGAGCTGATGCAGGCCAAGATAGGCTGACGCAGTGCCAACCTTGGGCTAGGAGAGGCTGACGCAATCCTGATTGGGCAGATGCTGGGGTTTCTGGACAGATTGGTGCTGAGTAGCTGTCGGAAGGATTATCCAGGGTTTCAACCAGTAGATTTGTTAGAAACCGAGAGGTATTATTGCTAAGGAAATTCTCTCTTGGGTACGCCAGTTGTAATAACCCTTATCAGGGATATCCCTCAAACACAAGCAAACTCCAACCAGAGATGGACTAGGAGGGCGTTTACCAGATATGTCGCCTCTGAAAGAGGACGAGATCTGGAGGCTACCTGGCCCTTTCAGACTCTGTCTAAGAGTATAGGAGAATAACACACAAGTGGTATAGTAGCTGGGGAGCTCAGAGATAAAAAAATAACAGTAGTGCAACATATAATAATGTATACATAGAATATAAGCAGATACTCGAGAAATGCAGAGAGAAATGCTAAGCCATTTTATTATACTGAGTAATGGAAAGAGTACAAGAGGTGATCAGAAAGATAACACTTCGACTTGCACAAGGCAAGTGAAGAAATACACTCAGAATGGTAAATAAATGGCCTCTCTCTGAACTGCGTCCAAGCTACCGGAGAACTGCTGTGCTGCTGCTACTGCTGGAATCAAGTGAAGATTTGGGGTTGTTCCCCCCCTGAAAATGCTGAACTTTGGAATCAACCTCTGTTCAATAAACCCAGAAAATCCCATAAAGCTTTTCTAAAATAGTTGACCCTTGAAAATCACCCCCTTGAGGATCTACGCTATCCCTCAAGGCTCTGCGTTGTCCCTAAAGAGAATCCTCCAAAACTCCATCAGAGACTCTGCCAAAATCCTCGAATATGCAAGGGCTAATTCCTTGCTCAATCTCCAAGCTCAAATCCTCCACATAAATCTGGAGGACCTACCGAAAGAGACTACGTTCTCCCCTCTCAAGACTGTGCAATCATCAAAATGTTCAGTTCCTCCTCAACTCCAGAGATCACTCCTTCTGCAAAATACTGATAAAACTACCTTGCCCGAGCAGGCACTCGAAATCCCCCGGGGCTAAGGGTGAGATCTTTGAACGGAGACACTCAATGCACTAAATAGTGCTATAGATAGGCTAAATAGCCAGCGTGCTCTAAGTCGAAGTGACTAGCTCAAATGCAACATAATCCAATGCTCAAATGAGGAGGCTCCTCTCTCCTTTATAGCGTTGGCCTCTCTCAAAACCCTAAGGCCCACCTCCTCCAACATAGCCTCTCTCTTGCCACGTGCTCCTTCACCATCTGCGCAGTCCCTCCAAGTGTCTATGTGGCCCCCCTTCTCTACGTGGTCCTTTGGCCCCCTTGGCTCCCCTTTTAAGTTACAACGTTGTGCTACTAGGGAGTGACTTTATTCAAAAAGTGAGTTATGTCCCCCTTTCCTCACCTTTTTATTTATAAATAACTATAGAAGGCAAAATTGAATATTCCAATTAGCCATGGCCTATGTTGCACGAAACTTCAAAGAACCCGACGTTTCGTGCCGTACCTGTACCCGAAACTCCGAAACTTGGCGGAAACTCAACCATCATGTAATCATATATCAGAGTTAATATAGACTTCTTTTTCCTTTTAAATTGTCATATATGGGTCTTATTCCCTTTTTTCTGGCAAGATAATGTGTTATTCACTTATTTCTTTATATATATATTTTTAGATATACATATATGACGTTTCCGTTGACGTTTCCGCCCACGTTTCCATTTTTGGGAGGTGACGTTTCTAAACGTACCCATTTCGGAAACTGTGAAACGTTTCGGCGTTTCGTGCAACTTAGGCCATGGCTAATTAGGAATATTACAGTCTCCCTCGACAAACTGTTGCTTGTCGTCAAGCAACTGAAGTGATGGATGCTGCAAAATTTTCTCTCTCCCAAGTGGCATCCTCATTCGGTAAATTCTTCCACTTCACCAAGAATTCCCAGACCGTCCTGCTCTGCAGCTGCCTCTCCCTGGTATCAATAATAGCCTCTGGCTGCAACACCAAATGCCCCTCATCATCTGTGGGTTGTAGCTCATCTGTCACTGTCACCTGCTGCCCAATGCCTTCTTCAGGCATGATATTGGGTGGTAGCTCATCTGTCACTGTCACCTGCTGCCCAATGCCTTCTTCAGGCATGATACATGAAAAACGTTATGAATCTTGCTGCCTTGGGGCAACTCTAATTCATACACAACTTGTCCAATCCTGCGTATCACCCTGTATGGCCCATAAAAGTGGGGCTTGAGCTTCTCAGCTTCCTTTTGCTTCAGTGACAACTGTTAGTATGGCTGTAATCGTAGGTAGACCAAGTCCCCTACCTCAAACTGTCTCTCCACCCGACCCCTGTCAGCATACAGCTTCTGCTGGTTCTGCACTGTAGCCATATTATCCTTGAGAGCTCAGAGGATATCTTGACTCTCTTCGATCCAAATCTTGGCTCTCGGAGTATTGCTAGCACCAAACATCATGTCAGCAAAAGATAAAGGATGATATCTGTACAAAGTATAAAATGGTGACTTACCAATGGACATGTGATGTGTAGTGTTGTAGCAGTACTCCCCCAGATGCAGCCACTTTAGCCATGCTCGCTGTTGCCCACTGACATAGTTACGTAAGTAGCCCTCTAGCCACTTGTTAACTATCTCTGTTTGCCGTCCGTCTATGGGTGATAATTGGTACTTGGTGTCAACTTCGTCCCCACCGACCGGAAAAGCTCCTGCCAAAACCTGCCCATGAAACGACTGTCCCTGTCACTGATGATGGTCTTAGGAAGACCATGTAGCCTGAAGACCTCTCTGAAGGATAGCTCGGCCACCAGCTGCTGTGTAGTGTGTGGATATGGCAAAAAGTGTGCGTACTTTATCAGTCGATCAACGATGACAGAGATACAATCCTAGCCCTGCACCAGGGGCAACCCTGTGATGAAGTCCATCGAAATACACTCCCATTTCCCCTACGGAATGGGAAGAGGCTGCAATAATCATGCAGGATGGCTCATCTCCCCTTATTCCTTTGGCAAATATCGCACTCCCAGATATGCTGGAGTACGTCCTCCTTGAGGCCCTTCCAGGAGAACCTCTCTCTAATGGCCCTGTAGGTTTTGGTAATCCCCTGATGGCCGACCAATGGTGAATCATGTGATGCCCGAAGTATCTTCTTCTTGAGCTGAGATCCCTTAGTCAAGAAGATTTGGTCCCTATAGTAGATGATCTCATCGACTACCCTGTACCTGTCATCTGCCACTTGCCCATCTAGAAGCTCACATGCAAATCTGTCTTTGGAGTACTCTACTAAGAGTCGAGCCCTCCAGTCTGTGTCCAAGCTCATAAGAGACAACGTGGTTGGTCTATGTGAAAGGGCATCTGTTACCACGTTGTTCTTACCCTTGACATAATGTCAAAGTCATACTCTTGGATCTTACTGATCCACTTCTGCTGCCTCTCCTGTAGCTGTTCCTGCTCCAAAAAGAACCTGATGTTGTTGTGATCAGTCCTCACCCTGAACTTGTTACCCACTAAATACTATCAGAATTTGGCCAATGCATGCATAATGGCCAGCATATCCTTGTCATATATAGAATACAACCTCTCATGCGGAAGGAGCTTCTGACTCTCAAAGGCTATAGGGTGACCTCAATGCATCAACTCTGCGATGATCCCCTCTCCTGATGCATCACACTCCAAAACAAATGGCTGCGAAAATCCGGCAATGCAAGCACTGGGCAACTGCTCATAACCTCCTTTAGCCTGTCAAAGGCTCGCTGCGCTTTATCCGACCAACTGAATACCCCCTTCCTCGTAAGATCTGTCAGGGGTGCAGCGAACTGTGAGAAACTCTTGACGAATTTCCGGTAGTAAGTACAAATGCCAATGAATCCCCGAAGTTCTGTCATGTTCCTCAGCTTCGGCCAATCTCTGATGGCCCTGATCTTCTCCTCATGGACTCTCACTCCATCCACCCCTATGATGTGTCCCAAGTACAACATCTCCGTCAACCCAAACTCACACTTGGAGAGCTTGGCATAGAACTGCTGCTCCAAGATGCGCAACACTGTCTCAATGTGCTGGAGATGCTCCTCCCAAGTTCTGCTATAAATGAGAATATCATCAAAGAACACCAACACAAACTTCCTTAAGTGACTATGGAAGATGTGATTCATGCAGGACTGGAATGTAGCTAGGGCGTTGTTTAGCCCGAAGGGCATCACCAAAAACTCAAAGTGCCCATAGTGATACCTGAAGGCGGTCTTGGGAATGTCCTGCTCCCTCATGCGAATTTGATGGTACCCAGATCTCAAATCAATCTTTGAGAAGAACTATGCTCCTCTCAACTCATCTATCAACTCATCGATCCTGGGTGTGGGGTACCTGTTCTTCAGGGTCTTCTTGTTCAGGGCTTTATAGTCAATGCACATCTTTAATGTGCCGTCCATCTTCTTCACCAACACAACAGAAGAAGCAAAAGGACTCGTGCTTGGCTGAATGTGCCCAAGAGCCAGCAACTCCTGAATGGCCCGCTCAATCTCATCTCAATAGGCCTTGGGATGCCTATAGAGGGTAGTAATCACTGCATGTATGCCCTGCTCAAGCTCAATGGTGTGCTCAGACCCCGGGTCTGGTCGCTGTCTCGGCGGAATCTCCCCAAACATTGTGGCATACTGGTCAAGGATGGACTGTATCTCTGGGTGCACCGTCTGCCCTGTAGTCCTTGCCTCTGATGCACGCAGCTCCACTGCCCACTCTACGTATATGTGTGCTATCCCCGTATCTTCTCATGCCTCCCTGTCTTCTCATCATCCCACTCCATCTCTAGGGCCTTCCAATCTGTCGTGACCTTCCCTAGAGTGATAAGCCACTGAAAACCCAATATCATGTTGGTTTCGGAATATTGACCACGAAAAAGTGGCCAGTCAGTGTGTAGGTGCCCATCGTCACTGATAACTTTGGGACATAACGAGCACACACAATGGTCTGATCTCTTGGGACCAAAACAGAAAAGCCATCAAAGCTCTCTGCCTATATACCTCTCCGCTCAACCATTTGTGCATCGATGAAGTTGAGGGTTGCCCCATTGTCAACCAAAACTGATACTCGCTGGCCACGTACTGTCCCTCGTACGCGCAGTGTCAAATACTTGGGAACTCCTTGCAATGCTGCAAGGGCCCTTCCAGTAGGTGCAAAAGCTGCACCACTTGCTGGTGGTGGTGGAGGTGGCAAAGGATCCTGCGCGACATGACTATCTCTTGCCTTCGCACCATCCTCCTCATCCTCTTCCTTGATACTCTCGGAGAAGACCTCAATAAAATGTGCTTTGCCAACAACACATCTTTGTCCCGGTACCCACGACTCTTGGCAGGTAAAGCACAACTGCTTCTTCTTTAGCTCCCTCCTGGCATCATCATCAATCTGTGCTCGTCCTGGATTCCCCTTTGGAGGCGGAATCCTCACATCCTTCCTCTTACGCTGGAAAGCCTGTCTCTAGGGGATAGATGTCCGGGTCCTGGGTAAGGTATCCTGTAAGTCGCGGGTCCTGCTGATAGCATCCTGGAGTGTGGCTGGTCTAGTGGATTTGACTAGACCCCGAAGTGGCTCTACTAACCCCTCAACAAACAT
>Ga0115848_101085_pt1 | contig 11345 bp, 10 predicted proteins | sample InSIn3gowninarea_FD_83862 | JGI IMG/M metagenome (GOLD analysis project Ga0115848, IMG submission 83862) | reverse complement strand
CGGAATCGGCCCTGTTTGGATCAGACTCCCCGGTCTTCCTTTGCAATTTTGGTCTGAAGATATCTTTCGTGTATCTGGCAATGATCGAGGAAGGCAAATTGTTCAGATGAGATGTGACGAGATAATATAGGCTTCAGGCGATTGGCAATGATCTTTGAGATGATTTTGTAGAGACAGTTGCAAAGAGAGATGGGTCTGAAGTCATTGAAAGTTGAGGGATGATCAGCCTTGGGGATGAGGGCGATGAAGGTGGATTTGATAGCCATGGAAAGTCTGCCAGATTGTCTACATAGTTCTACAATTTTCAATAGATCGTCTGCCAAAATGTCGAAGAATGTGATGTAGAATTCAATGGTCCAGCCGTCAGGGCCTGGACTTTTATCCTTCTTGAACCATTTGATGGTTGCTTCAAGTTCAGCCCTAGTCACTTCCTTAGTGAGATCCTCATGGTCCTCCGAATCAACAAATTTGGGAAATTTCTCAGCCACTCTCATGATCTCAAGTATATTGGGATCCTGGGGAGCTTTATAAATGTTCCTGAAATGGTCAGTAGCAAGCTTTGAAAGGTGCCTCTGTGAGGTGACCAGATTGTCATGTTCATCTCTAAGTTCCCAAATAGTGTTAATAGCTTTTCTCCCATTTGCGAATTTGTGATAGAAACGAGTGTTTGCATCCCCTTCTGCAAGCCATATGGCTCGGCTACATAGTCTCCAGCTTTCCTCTCTGTCCTTCAGGATCTGAGATCTCTTTTCTATTAGAGACATGTAAAGATTTTTTCTTTCCTGTGTAGGAAAGATGCCACCATCCTCCGCTTCGCGGGAGGCAATGATTTCTTCAGCCTCTTTCAGGGATTGATCATCCCGGAGTCTCTTATCATGTGCCCAAATCTTAGAGATCCTTTTAAGCAACGATAGTTTCCTGATAAATCCCTCAGAAAAATTTTCCTCCTCAGTAATGGGGTGACTCTGCCAATAATCGGTGACCATTTGGATGTAAGAGGGGTCTTTTAACCAAGAGGAGTTAAATTTGAAGGGGCTCTTAATCCGGTTTTGAATATCAGAGAATTCCAAAAATATTGGTCTATGATCGGAAATACCACCTGAGCCCACCCATTTCCTTATACGAGCAATCCTGTTATGAAGGGGTTCTCTAAGCATAAATATGTCGAGTCTCCTGGCAAGGCTCTGATCTCCACTTCTGTTGTTTGACCATGTGGGTAGCAATTTTTGCATGGGAATGTCAATCCAGCTGTGCTCATCGAGAAGGGTGGATATGGTATTCGAGAAAGGATCGATCCTGGCCGCGTGTCCCCAAGTTTCACTAAATCCCGTAGTGAAATTCAAATCCCCTCCTAGAATAATGTTATCCTGTTGAAAGAGTGCAGAATTCAAAAGAGAGTGCCAGAAGGTAGCTCTGTCAGAGCAAGGTCCATATACATTGATGAGTCGGATCTCTGTTTCCATAGTCTGAACATAAGCATCGATACCTATATAGCCCCTGCCCCCCATAAGTTATTAATTCTCAGCACTCTGTTGTTGATACCAATCGCCAAACCACCAGATCTCCCAGCTGCGTCCAGTGCGTGGAAAGTCCAGTTGGGCATCCAGGCCTCAAGAGTTCTAGATAGGAAGTCCGCAGAGCAGAGTGTTTCTTGCAGAAAGATAACATCCGATAGAGAGAGGGAGAGAAGTCTCCGAAGGGCTAGTTTTTTGGGTGTACTAGCAAACCCTCTGCAATTGAAGGACAAGATCTTCATGTTGTATGGGCGGCCAGGCTATTCAATGCTCTAAGGGCCGTGAAAATGGTCTGCTGTCGTCCAATAGCAACTTCAACATCAGCAACATGTCTGGCTTTAGATATACGGGAGGGACACCCTCGCAAGGGCTTCTGAGAAGAAGGCGAGGGGTCAAGATCCAGACCAATGGCATCGATACCAAATCTTCTAGTACGGGGACGGAGGGAGTACCGGGGAGGAGCCGGGGGGGAGGGAGGAAGCGACGATATGGTAATCTGCAGGGGGATAGAAGGTAGACACGGCGAGTCTCTAGGGGAGGGGGAGGGAATGGGGCAATTAAGTGAAGAGGGGGGAATGAGAGGATGGGTGAAGGGTAAAGATGGAGATGGAAGAGAGGATACATCCCGATGCGATGAGACAGAGGCAGTCAGATCATGCATGGAAGAAAAAATAAAAGAAGTGGAGACAGCAGACATAACCGGAGAATCTTCGTCCGTCGGTTCAGAGCCATCTGGAGCAGGGGCTGGCGGTGAACGGGTGGGATCCTCCGCCTGTGACACCTCTGGAGAGTGAGGGACAGCTTCTGGCCGTGCGGCAGGCACAAAAGGCTCCGAAGACTGTGGATGGGCAGGATGAGGGGAGAGATGTACTTGAGCTACCTCCTGTGCTTGAGCCGGTCATTTTCTCAGAAGAGGGTAGTCCCAATAGAGATGCCCAACTTTGTGGCAGCGACGGCATCTGTACGAAATCCCTTCATAATCGATATTTTGCTTCCTGGAGAATTCCCTCCACTGAATGGTGATGTATTCTTGTAACCCTCCCCTGGTGTCCAGATTAATGAGAAGCCGCGCATAGGCCATCATGCCAGTATGAAGATATGATTTATCATAATCCATGTATACACCAATGGCATTGCCGATTCTACGAAAGATATCTTCAGACCAAAATTGCAAAGGAAGACCGGGGAGTCTGATCCAAACAGGGCCGATTCCGATCTGTTCCGTGGCCGGATCGAAAATGGGAGTCCAGCGCTTGAGGAGAACTGGCGCGTGTTCAAAATGCCAAAAGGAGGAGAGAACCCAGTTTGTGTGATCGGCACGCGCGAAGCGTAATGCAAACCATCCCCTCACAAAGGTTTGCACGACGGGGATGTCAACCAAGTGTTGTCCCCAAACTTCTGTAGCCCAGGTCTTCAAACGTGCAGCCGAGTAATTTCGACCTCTGATGCGACCCACAAGAACCCTATCTGCAAATTCCATGATGTCTCCCCACTGTATGTCCTCCTCGAGACGGAGGAAAATGTCCTGTTCCCTCGATTTGAAACAGCGGTACTTCTTACCCTGGCCATATCGCTGCGGCAGCTGCAGGGGGGGGTTCAATACAGGGGGAGCATCAAGTCCGCGTTGGGGATCAATGACGGGGGCAGGGGGAGCGGGAAAGTGACCAGCGTCAGGGAGGGGATCAGAGAGGGGAGGAATAGCAGTGAAACAACCTGAATGTGATCCGGCGATGGGAGGAGGAGAAGCAGGGGGCGCGGAAGACAGAGTGGCAGAGTAAGGCCAGTGAACCGAAGCAGACAGTGAGGAGCTAGGGTTAGGGTTAATGCAACCGGTGACAAAACCCAGGGTGGCCGGAGGGTGAGGTGGTGTTGACAAAGCCGGCCAGGTGGGGGAAATATCAGGGAATAACGGGAGGATGTCGCGGGAACTCACCGGTAGAGAAGGAGCCCAATTGATCTGCAGGGTCCGAGTGAAACATACCTTGTGATGTGGAATAGGGCGTACGCCAGATGGAGACGCCTTCCAGCGGATCTTCGGAGTAATCAACAGCTTCATGGTCTTCCATATTACCAGCTAGCGGATCCCTCGGAACGGCGGGTAACCTCGAAATGCAGGTAACCACAATAAGTTACGGGAAGCGGCTGAGAGACGTAACGGCGAGGGAAGTATCAGACGGTGAGGGCAACGCGGAGCGGAAAAGAGTAACAACACAGCGTCAGATGCAGGTAAGCCAGCGAAAAACGGCGTCGGAGCGGGGATAGGGTAACCGAGAGACAAAACAGGGAACGTCGTCGTAAGCTGCAAGCCAGGGTTTTTGATCAAGACCCCAACCGTATCCGCATCGCGCTGCAGTCGATCTCACTATCGCCATCCTCTCCCGCTTCCTCTAAAATAGTCTTAATTACATATTCATTTGTTATATAAAAATAACTAGTTATATCAATCTAAACCAACTGGTATATTAATATAAAAAATAATCATCGCATATTAAAATTTTATTGTATTATAAAATAAATTATATCTAACTTCAATATATATATTTTTTTCTTTTTTTTTTTTCAAAAGGTGGAAAAACCCATCAAACTCAGTTGACAAACCAACAGTGAGGACAGCCATCTCTGGCTGCTATCCGCAACTGTCGGTTTGTACGCATCACTGTTATCAAGGAAAACCACGCCACCTGAAATAACCCGCTGGTGGTCCGTAAGGGGGCAGGCTATCACACCTGCCAGATGCCTCTGGGTCTTGGGCCGTTAACCTGTTTCCTTACGTCCGAGGAAGACGAGCTCTTGGAATACCAAATTTGATTAAAAAAAAAAATTAAAATTTTCTGAAAAATATGCCAATTTTCTATTATTTTTAAGCAAAATTATAACGGGTTTAAGCTACGGCCATGTGCGTCGAGCTGCCTATCGTGTGGATACGAGCAATACCAGTTAGAATATATTATAAATATTTTATTTAATTATATATGTTTTCATATATTTCTAAATAAAATAAGTAGAAAACTAAATATCCTATCCTATAAGTGAGATGGAAATTATTTTTATTATTTTATACAGAAAATATTTAATTAAATAATTTTTATGTTCTCGACATGGTCATCATGTGGAATTAAAACGAATAAATTAGTGTAATGATTTGAAATCAATATAATAGGAGAACAAGAGAATGGGGATCAGGAACATTGAGACAAATATAATATCGAGAACATGAACGTTGAGATCCTCACTTTCCATTTGAAGACATACACATGCTCATACATTTATGATGTCGTGAGCAAAAGATAACAATTTATTTCTTTTATTTTTATAATCTTCGACCGGAACGCATTATCAACTTTTCCTGTGAGACATTCCGTACGCCTTCAAATTCTCGATGATGACAATGGAGCCAATAGACGAAATTCTGTTAAAATGTGTCCTGCAATTAAATGGATGCGGATTTAGTGGATAACAATTCGATCCAGGCTGGGAAAGCGGTCGAATTATTGCACTTCGCGACGTATGCATCAACCTCCCCTCTCAACAGCGCTACCTGAAGTCGCTAGAGAGAAACAAGATGCTGTACAGTATCCGTGAGGCTGCGGATCCACTTTTATGATTAACTGGTATCTGTGGTACGTTCAATATTACAGTTCACACAGATAATATCAAAAACCATGTTTAAACCAGAGGGGCTACGTGGCAGCTAGTCCCTGCCCTAAGCTGGACGAGCAGGGAGATGTTTTGAAACTGGAGAAATGTACAATGTCCAGATCAGTAATAAACGTATGGAGGTTTTGAGTGCACCAGGAAAAATAGCAAGATGTTTGCTTAAGCTAAGTTGTCAAGACATGAGTCCAAAGTCTAAAATTCAACAGCGCATTTAGTAGATAGAACCCATAAGAAGATTTTGCACTTATAAGGAAAAATGAGTCCAAGTCTAAAATTCAATACATCATTAAGGTGCATTTAGTAAATAGAACCTATAAGAAGATTTTGCACTATAAGGGAAAAAAAAAAAAATAGTTGGAAGTGACCTTTTGTGGGATATCATATACCATTTTTAAGGTGATTTTAATACATTGATAATTGCATGCTAGAATCCATTATTATTTCAGTCATTTTCAGGTTATTTGAAATTTTAAAATTCATATGTGACTTCATATACCATTTTTAAGGTGATTTCAATATATTGATAATTGCATGCTAGAATTCATCATTATTTTAGTAACTTTCAAGTCATTTGAAACTTTAAAATTGATATGTGAATTCATATACCATTTTTAAGGTGATTTCAATATATTGATAATTGCATGTTAGAATCCATTATTATTTCAGTCATTTTCAGGTCATTTGAAACTTTAAAACTCATATGATAAGTCACATAAAATTGTTTGCTTAATATTTTATGGAAATTTCTGATTAGGTGAGATTAAACGAGCCTACTTTTCATTTTAGGAAGAAGCTCAGCAAACATTTATATTGTTTCGAGTCTAGTTAAACAGAAAAGGCAGAAAAACATCACACCATAAAAACAATAGTAAAATATGGCTACATTTATCTTCAAGACAAAGTGTTATTTAGCATGTATACACATTTGGAGCACCAAACCACCCTTCCTTTGTCATTTAGCTGACATTGGTACACATGAAACTAAATCTCTCTGATGATGAATTCATTGGTTTCTCTTCATCAACAATATCCTCAGGCAAAGAACATTCTTGAAACTCCTATAAAAAAAACATGAAAATATAGTTCAACTCAAGAACACTTTTAAAGCTACAAATTCCAATATCATATTATGGAAATCCATCAGCAAGCTTGCAGATCAGCTTTCAAAATGACTACACCTACCTGAGCTTTATCGTACCTGGATAGAAGTACAAGATGGTCTTACAGTGGTTTCTTCAAGCCAAAGTGTTATTTAGCATGTATACCATCTTTCAATGCAGCACACACAGTAAGGTTTGTTACATTTGGAGCACCAAACCACCCTTCCTTTCTCATTTAGCTGACACTGGTAACACATCAAACTAAATATCTCTAATGATGAATTCATTGGTTTCTCTTTATCAGCAATATCCTCATGCAAAGAACATTCATGAAGCTCCTATAAAAAACATGAAATTATAGTTCAACTCAAGAACACTTTTAAAGCTACAAATTCCAATATCATATTATGGAAATTGTAATATGTGACAACATGGGTCTGTTTGTAAAGTCCTTTTGAAACTGTAATATGTCACTACATGGGTCTGTTAAGACTACTATTTTCTTTCAATCACTTGATAGACAGGAGCCTTGATATTACAAAGGATGTGGATCTTTTTGGATCTGTAATAAAAGATCTAAATAAACTTGTCTTGGTATGATACATTTTGGACTATAACTAAAACATCTAAATATTGTTACAAAAAACAAATTTGTCCAACCAAACAAAATGAAATGAGAATTCAAGAATATCATACTAACACAGTGTATAAGTCTAGCCCTCAAAGGTTTATATAATGGACAAGGGGTGGACTCCAACAAAACAAACCTGAGATAAGTCTTTGCAATGAAGTTTCCAGATTCACTACCTAGTCAAAAGTAAGTTCCAAAACACAGTTTTAGATGGTAGTATGGTTATTAAGAGTGCCTATCGAGTCCATTGGGTTACAACAGATGCATGGAACTCCAAGAAAGATAAACAAAGTATTGATGTCACTATTATTGTTTGCTTATGATTTTAAGGTCCACATACATAACAGAGAAGTTAGGGTGATTCTTTAACTCTGAATTTGAAAGAAAGCTTACAACTTCTTTTACAAGCTTTATTAGCATCACCCTCTACCATATCTGATTATACTTTAGAATTCAATAATTCTTCTAGTGTAAAAACACAAACAATTAAATCCCAGTCCACATAATATTCAATGGTGTTGGTGTTCATAGAAATGGAGTGTGCAACATAATTATTCATTTTGAGCATTCTGTAGCATTCATTCACAAGGTAGATTTGCATATGCAACATATAAGTCGAACCCTTGAAGGTTTATATAGTGGACATCAGGTGGACTCAAATAACACAGATATGAGATGAATCTTAATGATGTTTCCAGATATGGGACCTAGTCAAAAGTAAGTTGCAAAATAGAGCTTTAGATAGTAGTAGGGTTATGAAACTGATCTTTGAGAAACAAGCAATAAGAAAGAAATTCTACCGTATCATTGGCTTTAACAACTATTTAGTATTTATAAAATAATAATTCTCTAAACTCTCCAGCTCTTATAGAATGAGCCTAGGGTTGTAATAGAAAACCCTAGAATACGCTTCAAGCCTAACTTTGAGATCAGAGAAGCTTGCCTTAGGTTGGGGTTTAAGTGTGCCTCTTGTAGGCAACCATTGGGAACATTGAATACAAAAGTCTATATGATGACAGTGGGCCTCCGTACCATGTGTTTTTGTTCCCTCTATCCTTTGCCTCTTTACAAGGCGTGCTAGTTTGTGAAGCAATAGATCCATAATGTTATATGCATTAAGTCAGTTTTAACATCACATAGGATAGTTGTATTGGATGTTGAATGTTTCTAATTTCATCTCACTTTAGTTATCAAACACGAGTCAATTTATTTTTTATTGTTCCCATTACTTTTGGATAACTCAAAAAATTAACAAGATTCTTCTTATCTTATATTAATAGGAACAACTATTTTGCATAGACAAAGCCGCAAAGATGTTTTATCGGTAATGCAATAATATGAAACTATTTATTTTCTTTCAGAATTATTTGTGAGAGTAAAAAAAATGTACATATGTTCACGGCTTGTTTTTTGGATACATAAGTGACCGGTGAAGAATTATAAGGGCATGCTCTCCAAAGGTTTGACCAAACGGCCATATCACCTTAGTACACCCCTTTTTTTGTTACCCTTTAGAGATAAAAAAATCGAGTGTAAAAAGGTGCCCCTCAAGTAAGAATAGTAAAGTATCAAACGTAATTAAACATACAATGGTAATAAAATAAAAAAATCTTCAAAAGTTTTTACAAAGTTGAGAGAAAATAAAAGGCTTAGTCAAACAAAATAGACCGTGTACACATAAAGAGACAAAAATAAACTCTATGAAACTGGAAAAAATGTAATAAATTCTGCTACCTAATAACCACTTATAGGATTCGTTGATGCAAAAATGGCATTTATTATGTTCCATGTTAATGTTCAGAAACCCTTGCAACAACTTTGACAAAGATCTTGGCCGCAGTTAGTCATAATTCAACTAGGTCCATAACGTATTTGTCCAAAAATAAAAGACTGCAATAAAAGTAAAAATTGTCATCCACACAACTTGAGAAAAAGGGGATTTATTACAAATCAGTAAATGATAATATTAGTCTATAAAACCTTTAGGAGAGACATCAGAAACTACATTGAATGAAATACATGTGTTCTAGCCATTCTCTAAACAACAAGTTGTAATACATGTTTTCTGACCATTCTCTAAACAACAACAAGAAAAGTGAAAATACCCAATAAGATAGCTATCAAATACTAGAATAAGAGTAGTAGACATTATTCAACCACTATCAGAAAGCATGGTTTCCAATATGACCAAAAAAAACGGGACTGTACCAACCCATTTTTTACTGGAGAGGGTGGAACACTTTAAAACACTAGCTTTACAACAGGATCATGTTTGGATTTGAAGCAACCACTGAGGTGCCAGAACGTTGAACTATTCGGTGAGAAAAATAAAGAAAATTTTCAATATATAAAAACAAGAGAAAATTAAATAATCAAGTAGCTATAACAAAACTTGAACAAGAAGAATGCATGCTTGCAGGTTGTGCGTCTCCCTCTAATCTCATAGTAGATAGACCATCGAAAAATGCTCCTTCATCTCCAGCTTTCTGAAGAAATGAGACCAGCGAAATCCCCTGCTTGGCCTTATTGATCGAACTAAGGTAGGCAGGTGAGTTAGCATGACAACAAACAGATTTCTCTCTGATCTATGCATTAAATAAACAATTTTTTTTGTTATATGTAAGAATGTATGAGAATGTTAAAAAATAAAAATAATAAAGTTAATTAAATTAAATTAAAAAGAGATGTTGCCACACCAAGAGCATGCTTTGTAGGTGTCAGAGGTATGGATTTCCAAGTTCCAATGTGTAAGAGTCACATCTCCCACCAATGTCGTTGGCGGGGAGATCTTTGGCCTTCACGACCTGAACATACAAATACTACATATGCTTTACCAGATCATAAGTGCTTCCTATCTTATCTCGAATCGTGGTTCCTACACCACCACCATGAAGCTGAGGATAAGTTTGCTTTAGTGCAAACTCTATCTGCGGATCGAGACCCAGGAACAGAACCCATACCAGGACCATGCCTACTCATATGCATCATTGCAAGCTTCACTACCAATTTCTTCTCCTGCACAGACTTTGTCGGTGTCTGAGTCGCCTAAGCTGCCTGGTGCATTACATTTGTAACGATGCTTGGCTTACCTACAACTTCTTTCTTCATCTTCTCATCAGAAATATTCTTCTCTTCCTTGGATTCTTTCTTACCATTTCCCTCATTGTTCTCCTTCCCATCTTTCCCATCCTTAACTGTACTCTTTCCACCATATTGCTTTACACCTCAACCATATGGGTTCTTGTCACTATTGCTATTGTTGTTACCATTTCCATTGTCAATGCCACCACCATTGCCTCCATCTTTGTCATCGTCAGTATAAACTATCATCTTAATGTCCCCCTTTATGAGCGAGAACAAACTCCTTTTCTCCAATGAGAACCTCTTCAAACTCTCCTCCTTCGCCAACTTAATGCCTCACAGAAACCCCCTACACATATGACTAATAATATCTTTGAGATGTGGATTCTGAAACTGATAGATGTGGGTTCTCAGCACAACAACCCAACCATTCATGTAACTCAAGGACAAGCCAATGTTTCTTTCCCGTATAAGCCAAGCAACCCAGAATGATTTCCCAAGCACGTCCTTAAGCCAACCATTCATTCCAAATGCCTTCCTTCCTTTCCTGGCTATTCAAATGATGAGAGGGCAGTCCTTAATTCAAGCGTGAGGAGATAAGGAGCAGATGAGGGTTCTTGTCTGTAAAAGTGTCATTCCATGAAGAGATAGAGTGTTAGGTCCCTATACTACTAGTGTAACCCTTATTGTTATTAGTACACCCCCCTTATTATATTGTTGTGCCCATGTAGTCCCCATATTGTTATTATTGTTCCCCATAGAAGCCCATTATTGTTATTATTGTTCCCTTACATTATTATTGTTATGTTGGCTCTGATTATATTATGACCACTTAAACTCCTATATATAGAAAGGAGGTCTTGTCACTTATATCATCCAAGAATTGTTCATTTGTGTAATGTAAAAGAGGTTGCCCCCTCGAAGAGGCTTATTTCTAAGACGTTCATCTATCTTTTCTATCTTTTTGTGAGCTGGTTTCATAACATTTGGTATCAGAGATTTGGATTCTAGGGTTTCGCTACTCCAAACAGGACATCGTGGCATTTTCACTATAACATATTTTTTGCAATGTTTCAGAAGCTAACAAAAAAACCCATTTGAGACTAAATATCTCTGAAGCTCAGCTCCAAATTTGAGATATTTTCTCAAGCTATTTTCGGAGATATGGTCTAAGGAAGTTAGGGTTTTGGGAAGCTCCAGAATTTCATCTAAAACAAGTCATCGTAGAATTTTCACTATAATGTTTTCAATACAATGTTTCGAAAGCTAAAAGAAAACCCATTTGAGAAGCGATCAGTCTGAACCTCAGCTACGAATTTTAGATACTGTCTCGATATATTTAGGAGATATAGTCTGAGGAAG
>Ga0115848_101084_pt1 | contig 11346 bp, 10 predicted proteins | sample InSIn3gowninarea_FD_83862 | JGI IMG/M metagenome (GOLD analysis project Ga0115848, IMG submission 83862) | reverse complement strand
AAGGTTTTGTGGGACAAGTTAGGGACTTTGTACCAATCTAAGTCTCTGGTGAATAAACTGTTCCTACGGAAAAAGTTGTATAATCTGAGGATGAAAGATGGAGACTCGGTGATAGAGCATCTGAATGTGTTTAATACTGTGGTAAGTCAGTTATCATCTGTTGAGATTAAAATTTCAAATGAAGATAAGTGCATCAGTTTGTTGTGTTCTCTACCAGATTCGTGGGATAGTCTGGTTATTGCAATAGGTAGCAATGCAACTGCTTTGCAGTTTTATGAAATAGTCTCAGCCTTGCTGATGGAGGAGATGAGACGGAAAAATATGGAGAGCCGGAATGGTGATGCCTTGTCTGTACGAGGATGGTCCCTGAACAGAAACAAAAATAAGTCATCGAGTGGGAGATCTAAATCTAGAGGGAGATCTAAATCTCCAGGAAAACCTACAAAAGTGGTGTGCTAGAAATGCGGAAAGGAAGGGCACTTCAGAAGAGATTGTAAATCTAAAGCTCCTGATAAAGGAAAGGGATCTGATGATGCTCCTTCTGCAGAGGCGAAAACCACCTCAGATGAAGGTGGGAATGTGTACTTGGCTTCTTCAAGTACATATGTAAATCATGAGGCATGGTTGATTGACTCAGGTGCATCCTTTCACTTCACTCCCCATAGAGAGTGGTTCTGTGAGTATGAGAAATATGATGGTGGTGATGTCTTCTTAGGAGATGATAGGAAGGCTAGAATCATTGGTTGCAGAAAATTAAAGTTGAAGTTGCAAGGTAGAAGAGTTAGAACACTTCCGGGTGTTCTACATATTCCTACATTGGCCAGAAATCTGATTTCTGTAAGCAAGTTGGATGATGCAGGTGTAAAGACAGTGTTCGAGAAAGATACCTGCAAGATGGTTCGAGGAGCACTGATATTCATGCAAAGAGTTCGGATTGGAACTCTGTACAAACTGCAAGGTAGAACTGTTGTTGATGGGTGCAATAGTTCTATGGTTCCTGAAAAAGGAGTAGAAAATCTAGTGGTCTCTGGAGAGAAGACCATGTTGTGGCATCAATGGCTTGGAAATATTGGAGAGAAGGGCCTTCGAATACTTCATGGTAAAGGTATGGTAGAAGGTATGAATAATAGATCTTTGGATTTTGATTTCTGTGAAAATTGTGTATATGGGAAGCAAAATCGGGTGAGTTTCCCCTTTGGTGGTAGGAGGACGAAACAGATATTAGAGCCTATGCATAGTGATGTGTTTGGACCTGTGAAGGTTCCATCACTGGGTAGGTCTATGTACTATGTATCATTTATAGATGACTTCTCAAGGAATACATGGATATATTTCCTTAAGAAGAAATCTGAAGTCTTTGACAGGTTTAAAGAATTTAAGGTTTTGGTGGAAAATCAGACAGAGAAGAAGATAAAGGTGCTGAGGACAGCTAATGGTGGAGAGTTTTGTAGCAAGGAATTTGAAGAATGCTGTAAGAAGTGTGGTATAGCATGGCAGAAGACTACTCCATATACACCTCAGCAAAATGGAGTCGCAGAAAGAATGAACAAGACGTTGATGGAAAGGGCAAGAAGCATGCTCAATGGTGTCAGGTTAGGATAGGAATTCTGGGCAGAGGCGGTGGATACTGCATGTTACATGGTCAACAGGTCACCTTCATCAACGTTGGAGGATAAGACTCCACAAGAAGTATGGACTGGTAAGAAACCCTCTCTTTCACATCTAAGGGTCTTTGGATGTGATGCATATGTACATGTTCCAAAGGAGAAACAAACCAAGTTGGATATTAAATCTGAAAAGTGCATCTTTATTGGGTATAAAGATGGTTTAAAGGGTTATAAGCTTTGGAACCTAGTCACACGGAAGGTTGTGTACAGTCAAGATGTGGTGTTTAGAGAGGTGAAAGATGTTATTAAACATGAAGTCCAACCAAAGGAACCTGTGAAGATGGAGTTTGAACTAAAGGAGGAAGAATCAAACTCTGTAGCAGAGGAGGAATCAAAATATGAAGAGCCACAAACTCTGGCTGTGAGAAGATCAGTTCAAGAAAGAAGGCAACCAGAAAGGTATAGTCCATCTACTTTCTGTTCAAATTTTTCTTTGTTTGTTACTGATGATGATCCCAGAACTGTGAAGGAAGCAATGGATTCAGAGGATGGAAAACTCTGGAAAGAGGCCATGGTTGATGAAATGACATCTTTGCACAAAAATGAAGCTTGGGATCTGGTGGAGTTGCCGGCTGGAAGGAAACCCATTGGCAGCAAATGGGTGTTCAAGAAGAAGAAAAATGTAGAAGGAAAGGTAGAGAAATACAAAGCTTGGTTGGTAGCAAAAGGTTATTCCCAGGTGCTGGGAATTGATTTTGGTGATATTTTTTCTCCTGTTGCCAAGGTAACTTCTATTAGATTACTTTTATCTATTGTTGCTGCTTTTGATTTTGAGGTAGAATAGATGGATGTGAAGACAACATTTCTTCACGGGGATTTGGAAGAGGAAATCTACATGAAGCAACTTGAAGGCTTTGTGGTGAAGGGTAAGAAAGAACTGGTATGCAAGTTAAAGAAGTCTCTGTATGGGTTAAAACAGTCACCAAGGATGTGGTATCAGAAGTTTGATACATTTATACGGGGACTTGGCTTCACTAGAAGCAAAGCAGATCATTGTGTGTATTTTAAATTAATTGGTGACCATGTTATTTATCTAGTCTTGTATGTGGATGATATGTTGCTGGTTGGAAATTACAAAGAAATTATCCAGGATTTGAAGACCCAATTATCCTCCAAATTCGACATGAAATATCTTGGTGCTGCAAACTATATTTTGGGCATGGAAATTAAAAGAGATCAGGCAAAGAGGAAGCTCTGGTTAAACCAGAGGAAGTATGTCGAGACAATACTGCAGAGGTTTAATATGCAGGATAGTAAATCAGTGAAGGTTCCTATTCCTGTAGATGTGAGGTTATCTACTGAACAGTGTCCCAAGACACAAGAAGAGGAAGAGGACATGTCCCGTGTTCCATATGAAAGTGCAGTGGGTAGCCTGATGTATGCAATGGTCTGTACTAGACCAGACATTGCACATGCAGTGGGAGTATTAAGCAGGTTTATGTCAAAACCTGGGAAGGAGCACTGGATAGCAGTGAAGCGGGTTTTTAGGTATTTGCGTGGCACTAGTGATTATGGTTTGTGCTACCAAGGAAGACCGGGATTGGACAGAGTGTTGGATATTCATGGCTTTGTTGATGCAGACTGGGCTAGAGATCTGGATCAGAAAAGATCTACAACTGGGTATGTGTTTAACCTATTTGGAGGTGCAGTCAGTTGGATGAGTAAGAAACAATCTGTAGTGGCACTATCAACTACAGAGGTAGAATACATGGCAGCCACTCATGCAAGCAAAGAAGTAGTTTGGTTGTAGAGATTGTGTTCAAGTATGGGGTTAGTACAGGGAGCTATAAGAATAGACTGTGACAGCCAAAGTGCAATTTTCTTGGCAAAGAACCTTGCTTATCATTCAAAGATAAAGCACATTGATGTTCAGTATCACTTTGTGAGGGATATGATAGAAGACAGAAAGGTGTTGCTGGTAAAGGTGGACACTTTGAAGAATACTGCAGATGCATTGACAAAATCTGTGAGCTCTAAGAAGTTCTCTTGGTGTAGAGAAGCAATGGGCATCTCAGGGCTGGAAAAATGACTAAGCTCTCCTGTGGCCCCCTGTGGAAAGAAAACAACAAGTGGGAGATTGTTGGGTTGTGTTATATTCTTTCCACATAGTTAATAGGGGGTTTGCAGGGCACTCGTAACCCCACTTTATGGGGTCCAGGGTAGCGCCCTGGAAAATTTTGGTTTTGGACCCTATGTTAGGTTGGGCGGACCCACCTATGGTTCTGTGCATGATTTTCGCACATGATTTTTGGACGCGATGGTTTTTGGTCCATGGTATTGGATGCGATGGATTTCGGTCCATGGTATTGGATGCTTCGGCATGTATAAATATGTATTGTAACATTGAAAGGAACATAATGAAAAATCAAGCTGGTAGTCCCGGTTTTAGGATCCAGGGGAAAATCTCTATGCATATGTGTTATGCTCTTGCATTGTTTATTTTCTTTATTTAAGAATTCGTATGCAGGTAATTTCTGTACAGGGTTAAAACCTACATGACTGTCTCTTGCAGTCTCCTGCGATGACCTGATTAGCTACGTTATTCAATAGTGATGTCAGCGCAGAAGGTCAGTTATGTGCCCACGATGATCCAGATTGGGTGAATTTGTTCCAACAGTCAACCTTGCAGATGACTCCAGACCTAGTTGTTGGCCTAGTTTATGTCATCCTCCTTTCTCTGGCCTAGCTATTCTATCATTTGTGCTAACTTCCTTGGAGATAAGCTCACTCCTCCAACTTTCATGGAGACTCCTTCTCCTATTTAAACTCTCACCATTGCTATGTGCTGCTAGTTTTTGGAGTTCTTAGTCTTTGGAGTGGTAGCTGATAGTGTTGTTAGTGTTTGTGCATTTGCTAGATAGCTGGTGTGAGTGTGACAAGTGTGGGATTGTTGATAGCTTGAGGAAGGTTGTGAAGTGTCCTTAATCTTGTGTAGAACTTGTGAGTGAGAGAGACTTGTATGTTGGGAGATCCATCGTCAAGAGTGAATGCTTGAGGAACATGCTGGCTGGATCCCTCTGAGCAGGCTTGTGACGTCAAGACTTTGGTTGTAAGCTTACTCTTATTTCATAATTAATGCAATCAATGATGTTTTCCTATGTCTTGTATGTAATGTACTGGATAGCTCATGACTTCTTGACTTTGTGAGTAAATAGATCATTGTTGTTCCGGTTACGTGCTTTGTTGTATTTCCTTTGCATTGTTTCAAGTTGATTACTTATTAGGAGAAGGAAGCGGAAGCTAGAGCAGTGGAACAAAACTCCATGGACCACCAGTTGAGGTAGGCCTCAAACTATGACTGTTTAAGGAAAGCTATTGTTGATCTATCCTTGTTTGTGACTAGACCCACTTTAGGGCTAGAGGGGTTGCCTCTGTCTACGGAGGGAACACTTTCTTGCATCACAAATTGGAGACTCCACTGGGGATCTTTGGGCTTTGTTCTTTTCTTGGTTACTCTTTTCTTGATTTTGTTTTGGTCTCTTTTGAAGTTTTGGGGATTAGTTACTAGTCTTCTGAGTTTCCTAGCCTAATCTAGGAAATGCCTTTATTTGATTAAAGATTGATTGTCTTTGATTTGGGAGTTTTTGGTTCGCCTGTTACTATTTTGAACATCATCGCGGCTTTTAATCTAACATTCGCACTATCATCGTGTCACCCCTTTTGTAGTATCCTGTTCATCACATCATTACGCCTAACAGTCGCAACGTTTCTATAAATCGGACCATCGCAGAAAAGTTGTGTACTTCCACGCTGACATCGCTTTGTTGTTGTGATGTGCTCTTTATCAGCACTTGTTGCTTGTGTATCACCCACACTGATTGCTGTAGAATTGATTTTTTCAATTCTGCCTCCTGAATCCATTAGTCTTGCTAGTCCCTTGTTGTTCTCACTTGTTTGATAACTTGTTTTTCACTTTTTAGAGGTCGAGGCACTCTCTTGTGAGCTTTTTTGAATGAATCGAAATGAGAGAAGAGGAAGATGGCCAACCTCGTTCTGATGTTATAACGCCCTCCTTTGTTGAAGACCTCAAACCACTTGCACCTTGTGCTCAATTCTGCTACTCATAACATTTGAATTCTTGCACAAAATATCAAAGACACAACAAAGCATATGAATACAAATAACATAATCAAAATTAATCCACTTAACAGATCAAGGAGCATTAAGATAAATGATGCATTAACATACACATTTATGTGTAGTGAAATAGTAATTGTATATATTAATAGAATAATGGAGGAAGCATACAACCAAGCCTTGATGTCAATAAGATCTCCTTGAGTGAATGTCCAAGTCCAAGCTCAAGCTCTCCAAGCACTCCTTCTCCAAGCCAAATGAGTAGCATGTAGGAAGAATCTCAGCATAAGGGTGAAAATAATCAAAGACCAACCATTTTGGAATGGTAAAAGATGAATATATAGAAAGGGAAAGGGAGTTAGGATCTCTCCAAACATTGGAGAACACCCTCATCTCAAGGAGGTAGCTCATAGGGATAAGACCAAATTTCCAAGTTAAGAGAACTTGACGTCATCCATGCTGAACAACCTCCAACTCGTCATTCTAGAAGCCTCTAGATCACGAAGCTTCTTGTCCTCTTTGGGAAAAATTTCCTTTTAGGGATCATCCCGGGTATCCAAGCCAAAAGCGCACTGGCATCGTGAGGCCAGTATAATGAAACTAGCAATCAACATGAATTTACAGTGTCAGGGTCATGATGATGCTAAAATTAGGGTTTTAGAGCCCCTTTTCTCTAGGGAAGGCTCAAGACATTTTTCATCAGTTTTTTAGGGAGGATCTAAGATACATATCACGATGGGTGTACTGCATGATTTCCAAGTTTCAGGAACTTTTGGGTATAACAAAGGGAAGTGTAAGAGGTGTGACAAAATATTGTGTAACAGATGCCCCATAAACCATGAAGGCAAAACGGGGAGTGATGGCTGAGATGATTTACAAGCTTTTGCAAGGACGAGAAAAAACATTGTTAAGAGACCTAAAAATCAAGGATGCATATACATATACATATCTGATATAAAAACATGAATCCATGTATGGACACCACCATCAGGATAAAATAGGACTATGTGAAAAGATCCACAACATGGGTGCAACCATCTGAATGAGAAGGATCATTTGTAAATCTAAGATCTAAGATGTTACACAGTAATTTGTCACTATCTTCTCTCTAGTCTTCCTACTGTGTCATGTGTCCAAGCCATACATGCTCATGTTAGACAAATGCTCTCTGATGTTGCCAAATGACCCACTTTTCCAAAGGTTTCTGTCTCATCGTGTCTGTTGGCTAAATAAACGTGCTGAAGGGCGCTCCAAAACAGCCCGGAAGCGCTGCCATCGTGGAAGTACACCTGTTTCCCATGATGATCTGATTTTATGTGCCAGCGCAACTTGTTGGGTTGTGTTATATTCTTTCCACATAGTTAATAGGGGGTTTGAAGGGCACTCGTAACCCCACTTTATGGGGTCTGGGGCAGTGCCCTAGAAAATTTTGGTTTTGGACCCTATGTTAGGTTGGGCGGACCCACCTATGGTTCTGTGCATGATTTTCGCACATGATTTTTGGATGCGATGGTTTTCAATACATGGTATTGGATGTGATGGATTTCGGTCCATGGTATTGGATGCTTTGGCATGTATAAATATGTATTGTAACATTGAAAGGAACATAATGAAAAATCAAGCTAGTAGTCCCGGTTTTGGGATCCAGGGGAAAATCTCTGTGCATATGTGTTTTATGTGTTATGCTCTCGCATTGTTTATTTTCTTTGTTTAAGAATTCGTATGCAGGTAATTTCTGTACAGGGTTAAAACCTACACTACTCCACTGTTGACAAACAAGCATATGCAGTATACGAGGTGGTGAAACACTTCAGACCCTACTTGTTGAAAAACCATTGCATAGTCTATGTGCCTCACCCAGCAGTTCAATCATTGCTTGTATAGCAAGAGTTGGGTGAACGACGTATGAAATGGATGACAGGCTTGCAAGAATATGATCTTGACATCAATCTAGTTCACACTGTTAAGGGTCATGGTCTCTACAGACTCTCAACTGAGGTAGTACATGCACAGGAGGAAGAGCAAGAGCTCGTTGGTTGGGAGAAGGAAATTGAGATGTATGATGTAGTGTGAGCACCACCCACTATAAATGGAAAATCTTGGTACGTAGATGTGCACCAAAACCTTGAGCAGGGCACCATACCTTCTCACTTTTCAATCAGATAAAAGAGGGCATTTCATATCAAATATTTATCTTATCAGTTGGTGCACGGGGTGCTTTACAGAAATCAAAACAACAAAATCTTGCTGAGGTGCCTGGAGGCACATGAATCAAAGAAGGTTTTGCAAGATCTGCATGATGGACCAGCTGAGGGTCACTTCATGGGAAATAGCACTACGCACAAATTTATGCAAGCCGATTACTACTGGCCCACATTATTCAAGGATGCGCACGCTTACACTCGCAAGTGCCTAGTCTGTCAGCAATGCGTTGACAGAATGTGAAGGTTAGTAGCCCCACTGCACCCTATTACAGTTACTTAATCGTTCCAACAATGGGGTCTAGACATCATCAGGGAAATATTCCCACATTCGTCAAAACAACACCGCTACATTCTGACAGCTACTGATTACTTCACACAGTGGACAGAAGTAGTTCCTCTTGAGCAAGTGAAAGACCAAGAAGTCATCTGCTTCCTCTAGCAGAACATCATATCATTCTTTGGTGTTCTAGTATCACTTGTGTTTGATAATGCAACGTACTTTTAATATTTAAATCTTTATGATTTTGCATTACAAAATGGTATTGTGCCTAAACAATCATCTAACTACTACCTGCAGGGAAATGATCTCGCAAAATCCACGAACAAAAACCTTATATGTATAATAAAAAATATTGTTTACTCTGAGTAGCGTAACTGGCACTCTACCTTGACGAATGCTTTATGGCCTGGCCGCGTAGCACCCAAACCCTCTCTGAATACCTCACCGTACTTCTTGGTCTATGGTAAAGAAGCCATCCTACCACCCAAAATCTACTTATATGTGCTTCAATTGTCTCAAGAATCCCAAGGCAAGCCTTGCTAGATAGTTCAACGTAGGATGGACACACTCCACAAACTGTAGGAAGAAAGGATGAAAGCAAAAGAAAAGTTTACACTCCACCAGAACCGTATCAAGAGATGGTTCGACAAGAAGTCTGCAGGGAAAGTTGACTTCGATGTTTGTGACTTGGTCTTGAAATGGGATAAACCCCATGAAGACAAAGGCAAGCATACAAAGTTCCAGTCCCTGTGGATTGGTCCATACATTATCCATGAGAAGCTTGGCCCACACACATACTATTTGAAATCACTTGATAGGAGGATTGACAACCTTCCTATCAATGACCAAGATCTCAAACACTATTTTCAGTAGGCTGGGCCACACCCCACGCCATGTACATAGTCTTCTTACTTTCTTGTTGTTTTTGCTTTGTTTTCTTTGCTTAATATTTTTGTTTCATTTTGTTTTGTTTTCTTGGTACCTTTCTATTTTTGTTTTCCAGAAATAATTGCTACCGTCTACCGAGTTCTGGCTTTTTGAATGAGTATGTGGCTAAAATCTGAAGAGACTTGTGACACTATAGCACTTGGCTAGTCTTTTGTCAATCTTCTCTGTGCTTGGTTGTAACCTTTAGCTGATGAAGTCTTGACAAAAAATACGGGCTATCTACAAGGGAAGCTTGGGTCGAACCATGAATCTATGTCCACACTAGGAAACCCCATGCATGTACTCAATCTTCTGCTCTGTGTGATCAAGCTCATCCAACTAGTAGAAACAGAGAAGGGGAAAATCTAAACGAGAAAACCTATGTCAGAGGTCTTACTTGATTCTCTAAAGGAACAACCTCTTCTGCTCTCAATAAGTGAGGATCCCTCTTCCACCCTAAAAATAAATAAGTGCTTATGCACAGTCCTCTTTAAAAAATACAAAGGTGAAAGAAGAGAAAGGCTTCCTACGCAGAGAGGTGAAGCATGCAACTCCACCGGGGTACGAAGCAGGCTTGCTAGTAGTGGAGAAATGTGTCTGTTCCTGTGTGACTTCGTCGGGGTACTGTCCAGGCCTGCTAGCAGTGGAGCAACACCAGATTTGAAAAATTATACTCTGGAATTTTTTAACTCGCAAGACAAACTACCCTTCCTAATTTCAAAACACTATGATCAAGTTGAAACTTTTGTTGTGTTTGACTGAGTTAGAAAAAGGTGAACCATGTCTGTCCATGAGGTAAGTGGGAAAGCCGAAGTAACTTGCATAATGATTCAATACTCCCTGAAAGACCAAGGCCCTGTGCTGTTAATGAACCAAAACAGAGAAGTTGGCATTCTACAAGTGTGTTGCCAAGTGTTGTAGCGGCTGCAATACCCTCCAAAATTTTAGCCTGCATCCAATTTCAGATCCTCCCTTGAGTTTTTAATTGATGTTTGCAAGCACTCAGGCTCACCCTGGGCTCGTGTGAGTCTTTTCACCCTCTTTTCTTGACCATTCAACGTACAACATTTTGCATGTTGGTCTCAATGCCACACTTGCAACCATGCTCTAGTCGTGAACAAGGTCTTTGCTTTGTGTGTACATGTTGTGTTCGCTACGTAAACATCCATCACACTGACACATGAAGTTGTAAGCATTGTCGTAGTCGTTCAACTATCCATCACAAGTATCGTGCTTTCTGCTCGCACCGTCAGTCAGTCATGTTGAGCATATGTTGTCTTGATGGTTTGAGGTGTCTTGTCGTCAAGTTATCTTGAGTATGTGTTTGTGAAAGTCACGTATGCACAAATTCACTCGTTCGAACACTTAGTCATTTTTGTTGAAGTTTTAATGACTAAATCACCCTCTAACAGCCAGACCTCCACCCTACAATCGACTTGACCGACTCCCCCTTAGAACAATGCAGAAGTGTCCAACAATCCATTTCAATCTGCACTACCCACAAGCTGATAAATCAACCCTCCTGTTGGTCAACCAGGACCGGGTAGTGACCTCGGGACTCACTCCCCTAAAAAATTGCGCAAAAGCTGAAGACCTTGTCTGCTCCGTTGATTGAGAAAATGTGCAAATAGACCAAACAAACACCAAGTATCTGTCCTTGTATCCCCTCAAGAATTGCGCAGTTTTTCCAGCGAGTCACCCAGACAGCCGGTTGACTGCTCACCCAAAAAACTACATAGATTTCTGAGAAAGCCCATCAGCAGCCCAACATCCCTCTCAACTTAGAAACTACGTAAAGGTGTCCAACAAGTCAACCTCCCAGTGTTTGCACAGTTTTTGTCTCTAGCAAACCCTGTAGTCTGTTGCCATCTCCCTCTAGGAATTGTGCAATTTTTGCTGCCAAGCGTCCCATAGCCCGCTATCAGCTCCCTCTAGGAATTGCACAGTTTTTGTTGCCAAGCCTCCTGAAACCCGCAGCCAGCTCCCTCTAGGAATTGCACATTTTTTACTACCAAGGCCCTTCACTGCCCAAACTGCTTCACCCCAGAAATTGCGCAGATCTTCCCTCCAGCCGAGCCAGACCTCCACCCTACAATCGACTTGACCGACTCCCCCTTAGAACAATGCAGAAGTGTCCAACAATCCATTTCAATCTGCACTACCCACAAGCTGATAAATCAACCCTCCTGTG
>Ga0115848_101077_pt1 | contig 11387 bp, 6 predicted proteins | sample InSIn3gowninarea_FD_83862 | JGI IMG/M metagenome (GOLD analysis project Ga0115848, IMG submission 83862) | reverse complement strand
AGGGCAAGAGTATTGGTCTTGAAATCCCTCAACTAATTACAACCACTTGTGCTCGGTTTATCTAATAAATGAAGGGGATGAATATAGGTATTTTCACTAGGGAGACCATACTTGCCTAAGTATTTTCTTAGTAAGCTCGAGGGAATAACATCAATCGAAATCCACTCATCACTAATATTGAAAGGAGGGTCGGGGGGGTGTTTAGGCAGCGGGCTAACCGATCTAGTCACTCACCGAAATATTAATATAGCATTAGTACAACGAGTTATTATTTCCACCCCAATTTAACTCCCTAACACCCTTTTTCCCTAAACATAACGTTAATACTAAAATCGTATATAGAACACCAACTAAGACTATATCACAAAAATCCAGTACTATATAATTTCAATTTCAAGCCAAACCTCATTTTCCCTCTTTTTTCTCTCTTTAAAATTCAAACTCTCTCTCCAAATCAACACTCATACAACACCCAAGATATAATACATTTCAAGTTGCGAACTTCAAAGATTATCCTCACATACAAACCCTCACTAATCATTCCAAATGATGTTGTATCGTCAAAAATATTATATATTGTTTGTATGTAAACACTATAACAGATATATAAATCCACTTGCTTTACAAAACTTATTATTAGAAAAATCATTACTCTAATAAACCAAACAAAGACATTACATGTGGCATATGTAACCTATAAACACCTGAAAAGGGGAAAAAATAAAATAGGTAAAAGCCCAGAGTAAACTATATGCATAGCCTCTCGTTGCCATAGGTAACGATGGTAGATGGGGACATTTGACCATGTACTTTCAATATCCATAGTGGAAAGTCATCGTTGTAATATTACCCTACATGTGTATATACACCACGTCAAACTGTCACCGTGGATATGACAAACACATGACCATCACATGCCTTAAACGGTATTGACACCACCACGTGTCACCGTAAGTGTTATTATCACGTCCATTAGCAACCATGGTTACTGAGTAGTACATGGTAAAACCTTTTGTATTACCCAATGGTAGATAATGATCGTGTACCCTAGGTTTATACGGTTCTTCATCATCGTATAGAGTTTATTTACGGATATAACCCACTATAGTTTTATGCAATGAGATAATATGTTGTATATATTATGTTTATTACATTGAATTGTTTAATTTTTGTTTGTATAAATAAAATTGCAAGGGAAAGGAAATCATACTTCATAAAGAAATAAGAGGGAAGAGGTGTCCGCAATCGGAGTTATAACCGACACACCCCCATATTTCCAAATGGAAGGCGCATACAGTATTAGGGGATGCATTTGTCCAGTTGTTAGACCTACGGGAGACCCTTGATGATTTACATTAAACTGAAGTAAGTACAATCATACTATCCCAAGCGTTCTTTAAACTAATTGGCAATCCTCATATTTGTCAAATATTAACATGTTTTAATTACATAACGTGTAGGTTGTTTGGGATCCATACAAATATAGTCCAAAAGCATACCATTATCAGGATGTGTCATTTTATATGAAATCTTGATTTGTTATCATGTGACGAAGTCGTACTATGCCAAACGTGTACTCCGACAAGCCAATTGGGTTCAGACTATGCGAGGTTGTAGATGTGACCTCTGCATGAAGAGAGTGGGATGATCAAAGATCGTTACAAAGTTAAATATCGGAATGAAAAATGGTATCAAGAAAATTGGGTAGACCACCTTCTGCCAAAAATCATTCGATCACATCGAATGCAATAATATCCAAGGGAATGTGTAGGTTACTACAAGGATTGGTACATGGACATCCCCATACAAGTGTGAAAAATCTCAGCTATCATTTATTGCAAAAGAAGGTCAAAGAATCAGATAAGTTGGTAAAAAATATATAACTATTGTTTTATAATTTCTAAAGAATGTCAAAGAATTTGATTGGTACTTGACGTAACTATTTTAAGTAAATGTAAGTGATGTAGACATCAAGTTGTTGCAAGATACAATTGAAGTTGGAGAGGACCAAGATGTATTAGACGTTCTTGAATCAACAAGATCAGTAGTCGATGTGCTACTTTAAGGAAAATGAACCAAAACAACGAAAGATATGGGTACAAAGCGAACCGCCAGAGAATCAATAATGAAGGCTGGCATGATTAAAAAGTCAAGAAGACGAGCAAGAAATAAATTGGCATTCTCCTTTATTATCATGTAATATTTTGATGTTAAGTGGATAATTTGTGGTGGTGGAGTAGTTTGTTTTTGTCTATGTAACATTTTGTGTTAAAAGGTTTCTTGGTTGGGTTGTTGTTGGGTAATTTAATGTGTTTGAAAAGTCGGTTGGTTAGGTTGTTGTACGTATGTTGGTAACATTTAAAAAGTTGGTTGAGTTTTTGTGTGTTTGTTTGTAACATTTGGTAGGTTAGATTTTATGATTGTATTACATTTCAAATATAATTCAAGAATATTTTGGTTGAAATGGTATGTTGTAATTTATAACTATTTTGGTTGATTGATAATTGTTTATGAATGACATATGATGACGAATCCTGCAATAAATGTGATGTACCACTTCACAGCCATATGGAACCGTAGTTGAACACTCCACGATATACACTAATTGTGTTTTATGTTCTCACATCCTCTTGTCACCGTGGTTTTTTTAAAAGGGAAACGTCCATGCATAGTTACCACGATAACATGTCGCCCTTTGGGGTCACTGCATGGTCACATGTCACCATGGTATTTGGATGCTAAAATTCGTATTTTAACCAAGTAACAGTGTGGTTGCTTAACACCATTATTTGATAATCTACGATATATAATAGCCATGACACATACCTTCACGGTCACAAGGCACCATCATTTTAAAAGGAAAAAGACATTGCATAGATTTCATGGTGACATGAAATCGTGCAGCGTCATTACACTATTCGGCACCACCATTGTACAGATAGCCACGGTGCCATTTGATCGAGTGTTGTTGTATTCTTCTAGTGTTAGTTAGAACATGATAGTAATAGAAAAATTACATCATTCATGCACAACAGTAAATTAAATTTTAATAACATCCTCTAATAGTAGTATAAAATATAATTCCATATCAGTCACAAAAAGTATATCATTACGTTCTAATAAAAAGGCATCAAGTCCTTCAAATATAAACCTACTTCAAGTCCTCCACAAAAAAATCTACTTTAATTACTTCATACCCTTCAGAAAAAAGTACAAAAGTCCTTCACAAAATTCACAACAAGTTCTTCACAAAAACCTACATCAACTTCTTCCCCAAAACCCACATCAACTGTATCAAGTCATGGAACTATCAAATCTTCATCTTCACCAAGTGATATCAAACTTAGGTCATCCTTCATCGTGACATTCCTAGGGCAAATCTTTTCATACTTAGCCAACCGAATCTTTAACATAGTAGCCCACTCCAGAGCCTCATATATTGAATTTTATCTCCAATGGGAAGCAAAAGGAGGTAAGGGAAGAATCTTGGGCATTGTAGATAAGAAAAAGAAGGTGAGAGCGGATCTTCCATGATCTTACATAGTTTAAGACTTACTCTGAGGCTGCAGATAAGAAAGTGTTATTGGGTTATTCTCACTCCACTAGGTTGATGGTACTGGAGACGTGGAATTGATGTTTACTTCGAGAAAAAACTGTGATTCTTAAAGATGTTCTTCACACTCCTGAGATAAGGAAAAATTTGATTTCGGGTAATCTTCTCAACAAAGCTGGATTTTCTCAAACTATTGGTATTGATTTATTTACTTTGACCAAAAATAGAATTTATTAGGCATGGGTTATGCCACTGATGGGATGTTTAAGTTGAACATTGCTGCTATTAATAAAATATATCCTTCTCCTTATATTGCTTGTTCTTTTAATGTTTGGTATGCTATACTTTGCCATGTTAATAAATGACTTGTTAAAAATATGAGCACTTTAGGATTAATTCTAAAATTATCTTTAAATGATTTTGAAAATGTGAATAGTGTAATCAAGAAAACTAAGACTGTTTTTAAAGGATCTAAACCACCTAACTTAATTCATTCAGATATTTGTGAATTGGATGGTGTTACAACTAGAAATGGCAAACATTATTTTATCACTTTTATTGATGATTGTTCTGATTATTCATTTGTGTATTTAATGGAAAATAAAAGAGAAGCGTTTGACATGTTTAAAACTTTCTTAAATGAAATTAATAATCAATTTAATAGGAAAATTAAAAGATTACGTAGTGATAGAGGCACTGAATATGATTTTGCACCATTTACTGAATTTTATAAAACCCACGATTTTGTTCGCGAATAAGCGGCCCCTTATTCTCCCGAAATGAATAGTAAAGCCGAACAAATAGGACATTGACTGAATTAGTTGTTGCTATTTTATTAAATTCAGGGGTTGCCTCACATTGGTGGGGTAAAATTATTTTAACGTTGTGTTATGTACTTAATAGAATTTCCAAAACTAAAATGAAAATCTCCTTATGTTATTTGGAAAAACATTAAGCCAAATGTGTCGTAGTTTAGAATGTGGGGTTGTTTAGCTTATGTACGAAACTAGACCCAACTATTAGAGCATATGAGTGTGTTTTTATAGGCTATGCTATTAATAACAAAGCATACTGGCTTTATGACTTAAAAAACCAAGTAATTATTTTATCAAATGCCGTTGATTTTTATGAAGAAAAATTTCCTTTTATATAGAGAAATAGTGATAAAATTGTTTTAGAACCAAGAAAAAGTAAAGAACTTGTATTGAAAAGGATTTTGGTCTCTACTTTTACGCATATACTTTAGAGGGGACCCTAAAAATATGGAAGAAGCTTTATCTTCTTTAAATGCCGATTTATGGCAAGAGGCTATTAATGATGAAATGGAATCTTTGGAAACAAATGAAATGTGTCATATTGAGTACCTTCCTCCTGGGTGTAAAACAATAAGTAAATGGATTCTTAGAAAGATATTAAAACCTAATGGCATTGTTGAAAAATATAAGGCACGTCTTGTTCCTAAAGGTTTTAAACAATGAGAAAATATAGACTATTTGATACCTTTTCACCAGTGACTAGAATAACGTCTATACATGTACTATCTTCATTAGTGGCCTCAAATATTTTAATTTTACACCAATTGGATGTTAAAACTGCATTTTTAAATGGAGACTTAGAAGAAAATATTTATATGGATCAATCTGAAGGTTATGTTGTACACGGTCAAGAAAATAAAGTGTGTAAATTAAACAATCTCTTTATAGTCTCAAAAAGGCACCTAAACAATGGCATGATAAATTTAATAGCTTGGCAATCTCTAATTTATTTAAGATTAATGAAAGTGATAGATGCATTTATTATAAATATGAAGAGAACATTTGCACTATCATATGTCTTTTATGTTGACGATTTGCTTATATTTTGTTCTAATATTCATACAGTAGAAAATGTTCAATCATTGTTGTATGCCAATTTTGATATTAAAGATTTGGGTGAAGCTAGTGTAATATTTGGAATAAAATTATTAGATAAAAAAGGGAATTTCTTTGGCCCCGTCTCATTATATTGAGAAAGTTCTAAAGGAATATAATTACTTTGACTGTAAACCTGCTAGTACTCCATTTGACCTTAGTGTAAAGTTGTTTAAGAACATTGGCGACCGTGTAAACCAAAATGCTTATGCAAGCATCATTGGTAGCTTATGTTATGCTACAGACTGCATTAGACCTTACATAGCTTATGTGTGGGAGTACTATGTAGATTTATCCGTAGACCTAGATGGACAATTGGAATGTTATTGAGAGGGTCATGCAGTGCCTTAAAAGGACGATGAACCTCAGATTACACTATAATAAGCATCCCACTATCCTTGAAGGATTTAGTGATGCTGATTGGAACACCTTATTTGATGACTCTAAGGCTACTAGTGGATATATATTTAGCATCGCTGGTGGTGCATTTTCTTGTAAATCTAAGAAATAAACTATTTGGCTCAATCCACAATGGAGCCTGAGATAATAACACTACCTACTACTACTGAAGAGGCAGGTTGGCTAAGAAATATCCTATCGGATATCCCGTTATAGAGAAGACCGATACGAGCCGTTTTGATTCATTTGTGATGGTAACTTAACATATAGACTGGAGATCCCAAGAAATATTTTCAAAGGGTAATAATAAGTCATAAGTGATATGGGTTGAATCATGCTATTATTAATTCATATATAAAGGGGGCTTTACTCTGAGTCCATCCCTATGGATCATAATATCCTGAAGCGAGTGAAAGATGAGTTATTATAACTCTTAATGCGGTCTATAGCTCTATTTTGAATGGGGTACCTAGCTACAGGTGTATCCTTGATAGACTCACCAATGTGAATGTGGAAGTGTGGCCTCTTCCTATGGATATTCTAGGCAAATTCCTATAGGCTTCATTGTACTGGGATTAAAGCACATGGCCATAACGTGATGGATATTAGAACTACACCCGAGTAGGGTTGTGTGTAGGAAGTTGTAGGAGATAGAGTTCAAAACTACGGTCACTCTAGTACATTCTGAATCATTGTTCAAGTCGAAATACACCTCTGCTTATGCAGAATTCTAAAGATTATTGCTCGATAAAATGTTTTCAAATTATGAAAGTGGGGGATTGTTGGAACATCTCATAGTTGTAGAAAGTAAAAGGTTTATAAAAGTGAGTGCTTCTTATCCCACACCAGCGGGATGTGAAATTTTAGAAGAGTTAATATACTCTTGTTATTTGTATAAAGGGTAGGCCCCTTGGTCATTAGTTTTTTTTTGTATGGGTGTGGGACCCAATGGGCCAAGTCACACATGCGCGCGGGTGACCGCCATCGTCCGTCCAGCCTCGTCCGTGCCCTTGCCTAGGTCCGAGTCCTGGGTCTTTGACTTGGGCTCATTAAGAACTAATTTTTAGACAAATTATTGTTTTTTGGCTTGCAAATTATTAATAATGGTAATTAATTTCGAAAAGAACGTGATTTATTAATTATTGAAAATTTCCACCACTCAACACGTTTTTTCGAATTTATCTTCCCACTAAACCACTTTTAACGTTGAAATTTTTTTGTTAAATAGAGGATTCAAGCCTACATTTTTTAACAATTCCCAGAAAAAACACTCTTTTCCATACAATTTCTAAGAAAATTTCTTCTAAACACGGAGATAATTATTCATCACCCCTGAATAATTATTACTTTACTGAAATAATTAATCTCGACTCTGATTAATTATATTATACAAAATTGAGCAATATTACATAATGGGTGTTGGTTGAACGAATTTGGTTCGTGCTACCAACTCTTACATTTATTCCGAGACTGATTTACCCTGGGGTTGATGGGGCTATACACTATCGGTACAAATGGTAGGCAAAGTCGCAAAACACCTTAAAGAGAGCGACGTTGCTCGTGATTCAGTTATTATTCAATTTTGTTCCAGCTTTTCTGGTTTCTAATTTTTCTGTCTTAATTTATCTGCTCGTCATCTCGATAATTTCATTATATTTTTACTGCCTTTAAATTTTAGCAACAACAATTACATAAGAAATGAATAACTTTACACTAGAGATATATTTACAAGTATTATAAAGAAATCAAAATTATAATACTATATCATAGTTGTTTAAGGCGTGAGATGCACCAAGGAGCAAAGTTGTCCTTGGAACCTTCGCGCAAGGCGCAAGGCGAGGTGCACGCCTGATCGAAGCAAGGCGCACTTTTACAAAACAAATACATAAAAACATATGTTATATATTAGATATATAGTGATGTTATTATATCATATCCTCATTAGTACTTTATATTAGATTTTTAATGCATAATCCATGATGAAAAAATGAAATTGTAATTGATTATGGAACAACTCACACAAGGTGCCAAGGGTTAATCGCCCATATATTTAAAAATATAAAACTTATTAAGATGATTTACGGTCAAAATAAATTGTATAAAAATATTTAAATTCAATATATATAAAATATATTTCAATTTTCAAAAAGAAATATGATGTCATTTTGCCCACTCTTTTCGAAGCATAAAAAGTGGCATAAAAAATCATGAAAACTAAAGAAATACTTGGTTTTTTTGTTCAAATTTCTTCGCAACACACAAAATAGAGCATCAAAAACACAAAAGAGAAAGGCCGGAAAATAATGGAAAAGGTGAAACAAAAAAGATGAGCGAAACCGTAAGTTACGAAATGAAAAAGAGCAAAAGAAAAATAGCATGAAGAAATAAAAAGAAGTCTTAGAGAGGACAATGACGCAAATAAGGAAAAAAACAAAAAAAATAGAGCAAAAATAATGTTAAAAAAAATTAGAATAAGGCAACTTTAACCACGTGTGCCTTGCACCTCGAGCCCCTAGGCACGCGCCTCTTTGAAGTCGCCTCGCCTATGGCTAGACAAGGTGCGATAGGTGCGCCTTTGACAACTATGTACCATATAATAACAAATTACAAACGTGTAAGATATACAACAATTTTATTTTTGTGTAAATCCAACTCAAATTACATTTACAATTACAATACGTTTGACATGTTAGATTTAATTAACAAGTTACACATACCTAAAAAACATACAAAATAATATATTATAATTGATATATAAAAACACTTTCCATATATTGAGACATGATTAGCTAAACAAAACCCGAAAAAGGAAGGAACCAACAGTTACATAAAAATAGGATATGATAAATGGTTAAGGGCCTTATTCTATTCTTTCTCAGGATTTGCGACCATTCACTAAGTTGATTTCTGATAGTGCACGTGCAATCACGGGCATCCAATTTGTTATAATGTAGGAAATAAAGAAACTATTACGAAAGGGAATGAACTTGTCCACTGAAAAGAGATCAAGAGTCCTTGATCAGTGAGAAAGCTCCAACTCTTTGTCGAGAGAAATTGAAAGATCTAGGTCCATCGACTCGTTGGAAGGAACAAGGGTCACTGATTTAGAATCAAGAGTAATTTGGGCCATGAATGAAGGACTAAAGGTTGAAACAGCGAGAGATCAAAGATAAAGGAATCTAAAGGATTAGAGGGTCACCAACTCATCAGGAAATTGGAAAAGCCTAGAAATGTAAAACTTCTTTCGGCTTAAAGTTGATTCAGTTTCAACTCAAAGACCGAATTTTCAGCCATATCAGGAGAAAGCTTGGTGAGTCAAACTGAGTTCTATATAATTCAGTTTCAACTCAGAACTGCCTATTGCTAAAATAAAGTTGAGACGTTTTCAGTCAATTACTTGAACAACCGTGCTTCCCACCCCCTTTCATGAGAACCTTGTTGCGTATCACATTTTTAATCGTAAAAGTATTCATACAATATAAATCTCAATATTTTTCCAAATGTTTTCATAAAATCTACTTAATTAGGATGAACCAAACCGTTTGAAAGGATAACATATAGGGTGGATGGTCATATCAAATGGATGAGTCAAGCCACTACAACAAAAAAACATCATTTATGTCGGTTTAAAAAGTGACGTTATGTCAGATAAATGTAAACTGATATAAATGATATTTATTTATGTCAATTTGACTTTAAAGGAACATTTTTATTTCAATTTAAATAAAATTGAGATAAAAAAACAAACCATTTATCTCATTTTTATATATAAATGGCATAAATATAATGTTAATTATTTTAGCCTTCAAGTCAAAACTAAGTTGAATGGAAAAAGGAGCGGGTTTTTTTTTCGCACTCCCGCTCCAAAATTTGTTCCTCAATTCTTGGGCGGGCTCTCATGGAGGCTATCTCTTTGCTCTAAAATTCTTTGGCGGGTCTCGCATGACTCTATCTCTCTCGCACGACTCTATCTCTCTCTCGCACGACTCTCTCTTTGGCACGTACAGATTCTTTGCTCACCTCCGGCGCCGGCGAGGCTCCATCACGCAGGTACAAAGCGATTTGTGTATGTGCTATTTGTTCTTGATTTTGTGTATGCGATTTGTGTATATGTGTTTGTGTGTGTGCAATTTGTGTATACGCGATTTGTGTATATAAGATGTGTGTGTATGCAGGGATGGAGCCACGTATAATTCCTTTCAAACCCTCCCCTTAGCTCCGGTCACCATCGACTCAAAACATATGGTTATCTTCCCTAAAACCTATCACCCACAGCCGATAATCTTAATAGCTGGTCACCCACACTAGTCCTCTAGATCTCTGACTCCAAATCGAATTGTTTCCATCAGGTTTTTAATTATTCATATTGTATTTGTTTGTTTTTTTCCATTTTTCAGTTCAAGTCTCTGCTTCTAAAATATTGAGAAAACTTTCAACTCATATTCATTTTTTTTTAGATTATGTACTTTTAGGGCTTAAAATAATATTGATTATGGATATAAGACAACAAACATTTTGTTTCCATTTTTAGTCCCTATTTTCAAATTAAAGGGACACGTGGCGTGCTGTGATTGGTTGACGTTTTATGAATATGGGTCCGCGCCAGCGGCTTTATTCAAAAATAGGGATTAAAACTATAAATAAATGTTTGTTGTCCTATTTCCAAAATACCTATTACAATAGGTCCTAAATTTACAAAGCCCCCTTTTTTTTTCACTGCAACTTTGGTGCCATCATTCAGATCTCCCTCAAACAGAGACCCAAACCCTCCTCGACCAAGCCTTACTTGAAAGTCACGTGTGGAAGATTTCAACTTCTGAAAACATAATTTTTTTCCTCATTGTAAATCAATATTTGTTTATCATTCCATTATATTAATAAAAATAAAGGAAATCTTTAAAAAAAAAAAAAAAAAAAACCTCAAAAAATTTGGGTGGGGGGCCCCCCCCCCCCCCCCCCTCGAACCCCCGGATATCGCCATTAAATTAGCTCCCACTCTCTCAAAATCCTGGCTCCGCCCCTGTGTGTATGTCTCATGAATTCAATAAAAGCACTATTCAATCACTATTTCCCATCATTTTACTTATCTCTTCAACAAGAAGATGAACACGAACTATACTAAGAAGGTACTATAAGTTTATAGCAGCAGCAATGGTTTTAGTCTTTGCCAAACTTCTGGTGTTATATGTGCCACTGATATTCCGAAAGTACATTTTTTTAGCATTTTTTTTAGCATTGTTGTCATGTTTGTGGAGAGAGGGGTTAACTAATCACCTATGTTTAATATATATGTTAATATTTTATTGAGAATCGTATACTAGTTAACTTTTACCCCCTTGATTACTGATGATAATCATATCCTCCATTAGAGGAGCTCTGTTTTGTAGTATCTTCCAAAACTACGTCGCTATATCTATTTCTCTATAATGTTTTTGGGCAACTGGCAAATAGAAAAAATGATAATGAAATTAGGAAATTCTGTAAACTATATAAAAATTGTTGGTTAAGCCGTATTCTTAGTTTTA
>Ga0115848_100242_pt1 | contig 11397 bp, 6 predicted proteins | sample InSIn3gowninarea_FD_83862 | JGI IMG/M metagenome (GOLD analysis project Ga0115848, IMG submission 83862) | reverse complement strand
AATTGTTTTAAGTATGATATAATTTTTAGAAATTATTTATGGGGGTGGGGGGTGGTGAATCAGTATTCATTAGCAATTAGCACTTTTAAATCTTTTCAGAGCATTATTTAATCTTAAATTATCATTAATGTTTATGCATTAACAACAGTGAATAAAAGAACATAGTAGGCACAAAAATTTTAGGTGGAAAACCCCCTCTGGGTCAAAAACCATCGAATGCTTTTCTAATAATTCTTTAATCTTCAACTCCGATTGAAAATAAAGCTCCAACTTCTTAGAATCTAGAAAAGCATTCTTCTCCAAATCCCACTGGATGGACACTCCAATGCCCGAGATTCTTAACAGTCAACTGAATGGATTTCCAAACACCCAATGAGCTACAACTCACCATAACACCACCCTACCACCCTATAGAAGAATTAAAAAAGAATGGACTCCCGTACCAGGGAAAATGGTCCACTTTACAATGATATAGAATAATGTAGAAGAAGAAGACACACTAGACCATAACCCCAACTATGACACAACCACCTAATGATGATCCTAGACCTCCTGACACTTCCTCTTCAAATCTTGGTAGATAGACACTTGTAAAACTTTTACAAGGATGATTCTACAATGACTCTGTACAATGATACTTTTACAATAATTGTATGCAAGTGCTTCCCACTTGAAGACTTCATGTGGTGAACTTCTTGCTACTGTTTTGCACCTTGATTGCTGCTCTTGCCATGCTACCTTTTCTCACTCTTCAAAACATTAGATTATGCATTGAGTCTTCTCTTGATGAATATATAATACCTGCAAAAAGTCTTCAAATAAATACCCATGAGATGATAATAGCAAAACTTACCTCATCCTGCAGAACATATGTCAGTGCTAAACAAAAAAAAACAAATTAGAATACAAAGAGACTAATGCAATTAAGAGATGAACATGAATATACAGAAGATACTTACCTGTATCTTACCTCTGCTGCATCATTTTGCTACACCTTGCTCTTTGCTGGTCCTTTGCACCCCTTGACAACACTTGATCTAGTTTTTATTGCCTTCTAGGAGCACGATATTTAATCTGATGTATCTCTGCGATTTAAGATCCCAAAAATGTGATCTTCGGATCTGTAGAAGCCCTCTGAGTCTTCTTTCCAATGCCATAGGTCTGACCTGATTTGGAATCTTCAAGGCAAAGTTATGCCCAATCTTTCACAATGACCTAATTATGGACTAGTTCAATAGAGTGAACTTGTACAACGTACCACATGTTACTGTTTCCTCCTTCGGCTCTGAAATTGATACATAGAAAACTACAGTTTGTGCACTGTCTGCTACTTTTTGCAGAATTCCAATCCTCTTCTCTGAGAGAGAGTTATGACGATTTTCCCAAGGTCACTTCTTTGATATGAAATTCGACAGCTTGCAAAAACCCTAACTTCCACAGATCATATCTCCGAAAATATAGCGAACCAAGATCTGAAATTCAGTCACGAAATTCATCAGGATGGCGAATCAAATTGGTTTTAATTTTAGAATCTAAGACTTCACAGAAATGAAGTTATAGTGAAAATTCCACAATCACTACATTTGGAGGACATATGAGATTTCTTTTTATAGAGTTGAGAGGGGCTTCTATAGAGAATGTTGGAGGGATTTTAGGAGCTTAAAAAATTATTAATTAATGACTATTCAATGACCAAAACCAATTATGAGTGCCATACCACAACCCCATAGGGTTTTAGCCCACTAACTGGGGTTATTAACTTCAAACATGAATATCTCTCAAACTGTGAATAATTACCTGGCGTGTTGTATATCAATGGAAACATCTCGAGTAGAATCTATCTAGAAGATCGTTGACTCAAAATAGAGTAAGTTTTCAATTCAAAATTCCCTTGCAAGATCAGGATAGCCCCTGGTGCTACTTGGGTTGACATCAATGACAACCTTAGATCATCTTTAGGTCAACATTAATCTCACAAATGATTTAATGAAAATTATCCTCGGTGTATGCATTTGCATTTAGTGAAAAAAATAATTCATATTATGATTATATCGATGGCTTGACGAAGTTTGATATTGCTTAATAACAATTTGTTGACATAAGATTAGATGAATTTAGAAATTGGTATTTGGATGTGAGTTGTACTTGACACTTGGTTCGAAAACTAAGTTATAATGATATTGGCAGAAACATTTATGGCTTTGATATTAGTTTTGATATGGCATTTGAGGCTTGTTAAGCCGACTTAGTTGATTTGATCGCACAATGTTGATTTGTATGAGGATGAGTATATTGGTTTGATCAATATAACGTTTGCAGATAACATTTTATGGTTTGAAGAAAGCTTCCCGAGCCTGGCATGTCTGCATTGACAGTTACTTGATGAAGCCAGGAGTAAGTGCCAATCCAAACCTATACTTCAAAAGTGGTCCAAGGTATCACTTTGATTTTGGTTTTATATGGTGATGATCTATTCTTGATAGGTAATGAGCCTCTGATGATCAAAGTAAGAGGGAGTTGGCCTCTAAAGTTTGAAATGAAGAATCATAGCATGATGAATTACTTTCTGAAGTATGGAAAAGATAATCTATATCGTGAAGCTATTGACGAGTTTCTGGAAAGTGGAAATGCAAATCCTTGGACACTCTGATTGAATGCCAAAATGTTATGAAGATATATTGTTCAACTTGACTTGGAAATTGATAGTTGATTGAAGCATTGATGTTTTGTATGAACACTCTTTTGTATATATACCTATATATATATATATATGATTGAATTCATGATTGAGGATATTCATACATAGTGGGCTTCTGCGAGGCACACTTCAATATATTTGCATTGGATGATCAATATTTGGTCTGAGATATTCTTCCTATGATATGTGCTTGCATGGATGTACTGATGTTGTTTGGATCGTTATTGATGAGATGAGCATATGTGGGTGCTACCTTAGGATGAGATCTAGCATGATATTTTTGGATGAAAAAGTGCGTAGCCTTGAGCATGACCAAGGTTGAGTTTGATGTTTCTAGCATGGCTAACTATGAGGCAAGTTGAAGAAACTCTTTGGAAATCTATTTTATATAGGTTATGGATGTGTCAGTGATACATTGTGATAATAATGAGTGGGATCCGATTGGAAGAGAATCCCGTAAATAGCTGGGATTGAAATATCTTCATATATTGAGACAATGTTGTTATATGAAACAAGATTAGGCTTGTGATTGCTCCATGAGAAGGAGGATAAATAATGTATCCTTTTGTGATATTTATTTGTTCTAATACGATATTTGATTTAATTTTTTGTATGAACAAGAGACTACTAATGAGACATGATGATTGAACAAGTTGTTTAAGCTGGTATCAGATGTGAACATGATCATATGTTTATGATTTATAAAGAGCAGGAATGATTGAGAACACTAAGCCAACTCTTCCTCCCTGTCTGAGTCCCCAGGGTGAGGAATGAGATGGAGGGCTTCTGGGGTTGATAGATCTATGGACAATAGGGTATCACCCCTATTTTTTACCCATAGGGTTGGAGACATTTCTCCCCTATCTTGGTATATGCAGAGTATACCCTAGTTGGCATCATACCCACAATCTGGGCTTGTTGGGATACCACTCCATGTCTAGCCAACGGGTTGAGAGAGTGTATGGAGGTGTGTCACCCAAGCTTATTATGATGTAGGTGTTCTACTAGAAGAATTTTGAGGGTCATTGTTGGGAAGATTAGTCGGAAATAAGATGGTTGACACATTGCATTAACATAGGGTGGAAGGTGGTTGCTCTCCTATGTAATGAATCCTATTGCTTGATCCATATATTTTACTTCAAGGATGCATACATAATTGCATTTAAAATAGCATGTAACCAAGTGAAGCATACACATGAAATAAACGGAAATAAAAAGAAACCATGAGAACAAAGGGACACAAACAAGTTGATAACAGAGTTCACCTAGAGTGGGATACGTCTCTAGGCCCTACTCAATGTGGGGAGGCCTCTTTCATTAATTAACAATGAAATAAAATTATATGTAATTACAAAATGATACCTTATACCTCCCCTTTTAGGGATGGCTTGAAATGTAGACCTCTGCTAAAGAAACATACTACACGGTTGAATTCTTGGTGAAAAATCATGAAAAAAGACTATAAAGTCGACCATGTTCTGTCTTGGTGGCCTTTGGAGCTCTAGGGAATATTTTAGATTCCTTGTAAGATTCCCTTATAGGAATATTCCAAGAATATTTCCAGAATATAACAAGAATATTCTATGCCTTGTACTTTGTGCATGAAAGGTTATGTGTTGTATTTGCAACCATGCCTCCATGCATCCTCCTCTTTACACCCGTCGACAATCATGGGTTTAAGTACAAGCAGGTGGGCGTCCCTATGAAAGGCCACCACCCATGGTCCAATGGTAAGGCACCGACTTAGGGTCCGGGCAACATCAGGTCGAACCCCCACTTGAGTGTTGTTATAACATGTTTGTGGTTATCGTTTTTGGTTGAAGTGATATATCGGAATTGACAACAGCGGACCTACCAGGCGGGTTCAACTCTCGTCGTCAACACATTTAAACATAATATGTAAACATAGACGTTGATAGTTGTCCAATGGGCTGTTTTATTTTATTATTATTTAGGCCAACTAGTTTCATTTTCCTCCCAATTTTTTTGGGGTTACCGAACAAATTAACGAGATGAGAAATTTGTTGTCGCTGACCATCGCAAAGGTCCAAAACGTCACTTCCTTAAAAAAAATCGACAATGTTGATTAGGCACCACATGGCATGCTCTGATTGGTCTGTATGACTGAATGGGTGATTGACCTGGCTACTGACATCCCTTGCCACATGTCACCACCTGATTGGATCTCCTCCATTCATACGACCACGTCACCTTGCTAAAATCAGCGTCTGTACAACTGATGTCAATTCAGTACTGCTGACATGAACATGTCATGTATCACCTGTGGGTCCTGCCTGAAAAAATTTTAGTTGTTTCCAAAAGACTTTAGTGGGCCATAAATTTCTCATATGATGTAGGATTGAGGTGTTGTTCACCTTGTTGGATTCAAAATAGAAATCTCTTTGATTTGAGGCTGGTTTCATTGCATTTCAAGGACTTTGAAAATTTGTCCTTTTCGGATCCTCTTGGATCATTCCTCCCCATTAATGAGCTTTTGGTTTGCCAAAATCCTTATCAGTCAATTAGAAATTGAGGGAATCGCTCCCTCACTTTCTCCTTTTCAATCCAATGAGCCTTACTTGGATGCATTCCCTTGAAACCAATATAGAGGTACTCCACATCTCCCTATTGTGAAAACATAGTTCTCCTGTCGAGAATGACATCTTTAGGTAGCTTGTCCAAGTATTCAGGTGCAAAACCATCCATTGTAGGAACCTTTCCAACCTCTTTGGTGTCCATGTATAGAGGAGGCTCCTAAAGCTTCAAGTTTTCAACGTTCACCACTAAGTACATCTGCATGTATGCTGGAAAATTGAGATGAAAAGCATTGTCTCCAATCTTCTCTAATATGGTGAAAGGACCATATCAGATTGGTTTCAAGTTATTTCTTCCTCCTTTCATTCTATCTTTGATGATGTGGAGCCACACTCTATCTCTGACCTGAAATTGGTGATCAACCTAGTCCTTGTCATGTCGAGCCTTGTATTGAGTTTGAATTTTCTCCAATTTCTCTTGCACTACTTGGTGAATCATATGAATCCAATGAAGGAACTTCTGTGCCTTGTGCCTGTCATTTTGCTCACTTGAATCTTCATCTCTCCTGAAGACCATGTCTAAGGGATGCTTTGGAAAATATCCAAAGCATGTCTCAAATGGTGAGCACTAAGTGGATGAATGCACAACCCTATTGTATGCATGTTGTACATAAGGAAACTGCTCATCCCACAACATGGGATGCTTTCCACAATAGCTCCAGAGTAAATGTATCACTATGCGGTTGACAACCTTGGTTTTCCCATCAGTATGCAGATCAAATGTTGTACTCCTCTTCAAATTGGTGTCCATCATTCTCCACAAACTTGTCCAAAACTCTCCAAGGAAACTAGACTCCCGATCAGACACGATGGATGTGGGAAACCCGAAGTGGACCCATACAAATTGGAAGAAGTGATGAGCAGTCTACTTTGTAGTAACCTGGTTTTTACAAGGCATTAAGACACACATTTTACTAAATCAATCCACAATGACATACAAATAGTCATGACCTCTCCTAGACAAAGGAAAACCACCAACAAAATCCATTGACACACTTTCCCATGGACGACTCGGAACATGGACTGGTGTGTAGAGCCCCAATTTTGTGTTAGTGGGCTTGCAAACTGAACATAACACACATCCCTTTACATGTATTGTTACAATATTTTTCATGTGAGGCCAATAACAAAACCTTTGTAAATGACAAATGTTTTCCCTACATCAAAATGGCCCGACACAAGAGAGGTATGTTCCTCTCTAATTACATATATTCTTTCATTGGTAGGGATACAAAGTTTGCCAAGGTGGTACAACAATTTTCCCTGTGAATGGTAATTGTCCACCTACGATCCATGAGTCAACTTTGCATAAATCACCTTAAAACATTTATTATCAACATACTATTCAACATAAATTTCAAAAGATAAGGAAGCATTCTGCAAAACAATAGATGTAGAAATAAAAAGGTGAGAGAGCATATTTTCCACTTTGTTGCTAGTGAATTCTTCTACTTTATTACAAAATGAATCTGTTGAAGGAAATCCATCGATATGAAATGACGTACCAGTTGAAGCTTGGTTTGTGATTGGAGGTACTGCAAGGGTTGGTGATCTGTGCGAATGATGGTCTCCTTGCCAATAAAATAGTGCTTCCACTTCTTCACACTTTAGACCAAGGCATACAACTCCTTGTCATATTTGGGATAGTTCACAACAACTTAGGATAATGTCTTCGAATGGTAACATATAGGTTTCATTTGCTACATCAACACAGATCCCATGGCATACCCACTAGCATCTGTCTCAATCTCAAAAGGCTACTGGAGGTCAGGTAAGGCCAAAACTGGTACTTATCTTCTCTTTCAATGTATCAAAGGTTTTTTGTTGTTTTCCCCCTTGTAGGGACTAATCCTATATTTTTTTAAATATTAAAAATACAACCATAAGAAAATAGCATTGGGACTCAAAAATTATTAAGCATTATATAAAACTTTCCTGAAATTCACTTTATTTAACATATCATCTAATGTACATGTTATTAACTAAAATGATAATGAAGTCATACAAAAGAATATTATAACAACATAGGTACCATTCACTAGGAAATGAGATTCAAACTTGATTTGCCGTTATTTTTCCTCCTTTGTTGTTGGTCGCCTCCAAGTGTGAATATCGACGTGCTTAATCCGAATGCAATGACCCACCAGTTGACCTCTCAGCCTACTCCTTGGGTACTCTCCTTCCCTGTAGACCCCCGAGTTGCAATGGGGTTGTACAGTGGATGAATGTATTATCTGGGAGAGGAGATCACTCCTTAGCTGAAGAGTCCCCTTTCTAAAGTCCTCTACCTCACCGAACTCACTATAGCTCGTAGTCACTACTCTGGCATAGTCTCATCCATCCAACAATAGGGTAAAGAAAAGTCTCTTCTCCCATTGGCCTGTCGCTTCTTTTATAAGAGTCCTCATATGTGACACTTGGCATTTCATGCATAATTAATTATTTTTGATAATTCAATAGTTTTATTATTCACCCACCCATGTGCCACTCTCTCATCAAGAGTGTCCAAAATTATTTACTTAAATTTTAATTTAAAACTAATATTTTTCCTCACCTCAACAAGATTCCTATTTCTTCTCCTAGTTGTCTCTCGATCCCCCACTTTACTCCTTAATTTGTGTTCATTACTAAAGTCAATTGATAATTCAATATTTGATCTCCTATCTACTCCCTAATTTAACTCAAGTTATCTCTTATATGGATATTCTTATGTTGGTTGTTGCCACATGGAGGTTCTCTAAATTTCTCTAAAATTTAATTTATTAATCTTATTTTAATTCACCACCTCTTCTCTTAATTAGGTTTAACTATTTTAGGATTAATATTTATCCTTACATTTATGTCCTTCTTTCCTCTTTTTACCTAATTAAGCTACATTATCTACCTAATATTTTCCAACATGGGAAATGTAGAGTTTTTAAGGTAAAATGTTCTATTTCTTCCTATGATCCTCTTAACCCAAGTTTTATTTTTGATTTAATTACCTCGGTTTCTAACATCATTTACCCTTGATGTGAATTTACCTGGTTTTCATATCTTGATTATATTTATTAATATATTTATTTTTAATGATTCCAAGGGTGTCAGGTTTGGTCGTGCCCTTCAAGAACTTCCCTTGAAGTTTCAAGGGTGTCATGCCTAACAGTTTATTTGTGATGCCAAGGGTGCCAACTTGGTTGTGCCCTTCAAGAAATTCCCTTGAAATTCCAAGGGTGCCATGTCTAATAGTTTATTTGTGATGCCAAGGGTACCAAGTTTGTCGTGCCCTTCAAGAAATTCCCTTGAAGTTCCAAGGGTGCCACGCCACTTGCTCTTCAAGCATTCAGTGGCTATGAGGGGAATGTATAGGTGCAACGACAGAGACCACTATCATCTCTTATGTTGTCTGCTATAGTGAGACTAATGTGTCGAGATCAAGGAATCTGCCTTGATGCACCCCCCCCCCGGTAAAATCCTCATGAGCAACCCAACTTTGGTACTTGCCCTCATGACATCATGATCTTCAAGGCGAAGGTGTTTGAACCTTTCCAACCCATGTCACGGTAGGAATGCTAGTGGGTGAGATCAGGGATACCGTCCAACCTCTCCCATGCAATTCCATCAAATTGTACAACCCCATCACCCATATGTGAGTCATTCGGCCAAGCAACTAATATGTGTCTGAAACCACTAACATATCATCAGAATATAGATAAACATATATAGAAGGTTTCAAAATTGACATACAATTTCAAAGATAAAAATTAATATAAATTTTCATCAAATCAGGTGTCATCAACTCGTCATATGCAAGTGCCTCTGCTGGTTTCCTTCCATACTCAATAATCATCAGTAACAAGGTTTCTTAGTGTTAGTCATTGCATAATAGCATCATCACCATCATCTAGTCATTCGCATCATTGTTCATTGTGAACCAGAACTAATGCAAGTAGGTAACATAGGGGACACATCCATCATGGTTATCATCATCATAACATCAATGGAAACATATATATCCATCAAAGCTATCAACATCGTAACATCAATAGAAAACATACCTATCCATCAAAGCTATCATCATCATAATATCAATAGAGAGCATACATATCATTTACTGCTATCATCATCATGAATTCAATAGAGACCAAACATAACCATTTACGTCACAATCATCATAATATCAATAAAGAACATGCATAACCATTAATGCTACAATCATCATAATACCAAGAGAGAACATGCATAAACATTAATGCTACAATCATCATAATACCAATAGATAACATACATAACCATTAATGCTATCTTCATCATAATATAAATGGAGAACATACATAAACATCACAACCACTAATATCACAACCACTAATAATAGAGTCATATGTCCGGATCCTCAACCTGAGGTCCTCAAAGCATAATGTGTGGGTTTTAGGGCTAAATAAATGTTAATGTCATATCATTGTCAATCGACTAGAGTGGGGCACTACACTTATGACTGAAATGTTTGCTTCACACTCATTAAAGTATGAAATGGGGATGCAATGACAAAGAAGTTGGAAATGGACCTTCTCCAGTATTATACTACATCAAAAAATCTACGAACCTTGGTAACATTAGTGGGATTAGGCCACTTTACAATCACATTGACTTTATAAGGATCTATTTTCAACTTACCACCTCCCACAATGTGACCTAAGTAAACCAAAGAGGTCTTACCAAATTCACACTTAGATATTTTGACATACAATTTTTCTTTTGCAAAACATTAAGCACCTTTTTAACATGACTCAAATGATCTTCCAAAGTTTTACTGAAAACAAGAATGTGTCAAGATACACAAGTACAAAATCATCAAGAAAGGGTCTTAAAATGTCATTCATCACCCTCATGAATGTGGCTGGAGCATTACACAGTCTCAATGGCATCACCAACCATTAAAACAACCCATGTTTTGTCTTGAATGTAGTCTTCCATACATCATGTTCTGTAATCTTGACCTAATGATAACCATTGTGCAAGTCCAATTTTGTGAAATAAACAACACTTTTCAATTGGTCTAATATATCATCAATGAGAGGGAGAGGGTATCAATTCTGTCAGGGAGAGGGTATCGATTCTTCACCATTATTTTGTTGAGTGCCCTACAGTCCACACACATCCTCCATGTGCAATTCTTCTTTGGCACCAACATGATGGGTGAGCTGCATGGAGAAGAACTTGACCTTATGACTCCTTGGTTCAACAATTCTTGGACTTGGTTCTTTATCTCCTCCATCTCAATTGATGACAATGTGTACATACCAATATTTGGTAAAGGAGAGTCCTGCTACAAGTGAATTTCATGTTGGATTTCACTCTTTGGAGGTAACCCACTTGGCTCCTAAAAAACCCCATGATAGTTAGAAACAATTTCATACAATTATTTTTTATGAGTGGGATCACAACCTTGGAAAGCTTTAGATGTCTCCACATCCTTTTCTCTCACAACCATGAGCATGCACCCTTTGCTGGAATTGATCAATCTCTTCATCTTACCTACACTTACAATACTTTCACTGATGTTGGCATGATGAGGCCTAACAATGAATTCCACCTCATCTTTCATGAGATGATACTTCTTTTCACGGAAAAATAAAATTGCTTTCCTATCATATAAATATGGACTCCCTAATACAATGTCACATATATCCAAAGGTACAACATCAAGATCAAACTCATTTGCTAGTTTGGATGCAATCATAAATCGAGCACTACATTGTTTGGTTACATGTAGTTTTTATTTATCACACACCCAACCAAGAGGGTAGGGTTTTAGATGAGGCTTAGTCTCCAACCCTAATTTATAAACCAAGGACTTTGAAATTAAGTTTACTTGAGAGCCTAAATCAAACAAGGTTTACACTTTAGTATGTTTCATCGCAAGTCTAATGTGGAAAAATTCAGTCCTCTTTCATTCATTAACAAGAGACTCATTTGAAAGACTTGTACTTACAAGCATTTCATAGTTTTCATTAGCATGAAGAGAAAGGTTACCTTGTATGCCCATTTTTGTGATCTATGTCTCGTCACTAGAGTTGGATCCAAGGTCCTGCTACACGGTTTCCACCGTCTTTTGCTTTCCCTTTG
>Ga0115848_101076_pt1 | contig 11404 bp, 20 predicted proteins | sample InSIn3gowninarea_FD_83862 | JGI IMG/M metagenome (GOLD analysis project Ga0115848, IMG submission 83862) | reverse complement strand
ACACCCCCGCAAAGACGTTTGTAAGGGCGAAGACGAGGAAAAGCCAGCATCCGAGGTTGTTGAAGAGGATGGGGGTGATGAGGGTTATGGTGAAGTTGGAGAAGCCCGCTGCGTGATGGAGATGCAGGCCGGGGTTGGGCACACCGCTTGTTCAGGCTTGCGTCAGTCCATGGAAGGGGTAAGGTACTTGTGATTGCGTGCTGGTTTGGTGGAAAGGAGAGGTTGTGTATGGTCTTTGATTGGTTTTGATTTCGTATGAGGTTACTACTAGTCTGCCTCGGTATGGTTGTCGAGGGAGGTGTGTAAGTCATTGGATTTGTTTTTGATATAGGAATTGGCTTTTGTCTCACATTTTTTTTTCTCATAATCATTTGTGTTGGTGCACTTGAAGAGCGCCAGGAATAGCAAGAGCTCAGACTACCGATAGCGATGTCTTCATATCAGTGTTAGTCTTGCTACGACGTGCTATTGCTCAGCGGGCAAACTCGACATGTCTGGACAAGGTATACGGTACCACTCATGGTATCAACATCCCAATCAACCCTCATTCAAACATGACTCGACCCGGCGCGTCTCCGATTTTAGCGCCAGATCTAAAGACATGACACGTGCGATGAGATGATTGATATGTCGTCACAGATCTACGATCTGCACAAAAATCACAAAAATATTTCGTAAATACAGTATTTTGTTTTGGAATTGTGCTTTTCGTACACTTTTGATCCGATGCGGGCTGGCGAGTTGTAGTTTCAAGTGTTTTTATATAGTGTTGCTAAGATTTTGTTCTGTATATTTGAGTGGAGGTTCTTCAAGTTGAGTTCGGGATTTTACGCAGGAAGAGAAAGTTTTAGAATCGACAGGCTGTTTAGCTTAAAAGAGTTATGGAGAACAAGCAGCAGCAGGTTGTGCTGTTCTCTGCTACGGCTATTGCACTTTATGGTGAGTTTATGGCCACGCGGAATGCATTGATATCCGCGATCAGCACGTTATACACAGTTGTTGCCAATAACATTCTATACAAAACACTTTCAGAGACGTATGAATCCACTAACGGTGTTTATGTATCTAGGATATGACCAAGGTCTGCAATTAATCATTCACAACTCCAAGCCGGTAACCATGTCACTAACGCGACATACCAGGAATGATGAGTCTAATCAATACCAACGAAGACTACCTAACCACCATGGGCATCACCTCGTCCTCCCCCCTCGTCGGCGTCATCGTCTCAATCTACTACCTCGGCACCGCCGTCGGCGCCATTCTCGGCTCCCTCTTCGCCGACCGCTTCGGCCGCAAACCCAGCATCTTTGGCTGTCTCGCCCTCTCCGCCCTCGGGAATCTAATAATGTTTGTGTCCGGTCTAGGCGGTGAATGGAAAGGTAATTCTGCTATGATGGTTATGTTCGTTGGGAGGGTTGTGATGGGCCTAGGGGTTGGTGGACTCGATAGTGTGGTGCCGGTTTATTCGAGTGAATTAAGTGAAGATGATGCGAGGGGACGGGCGTTGGCGCAAGAGTTTCAGGCGAATATCCTGGGGTTGAATGTAGCGTTTGCGGTGAATTTGGTGGCGACACATCAGCTTGGGAAGAGCAATGAGGTGAGTTCATCCCAACCGTTATTGTGATAGGAATTGGGTTATTAAAACGCCTCCTTTACAGTGGGCATGGCGCATCCCGATCATCGCCATGCAAATCTTTCCCTTGGCACTCATGGCCATCATCCAAATACTCCCAGAATCACCTCGTTTCTACATTTATCATGATCGAGAAGAAGACGCTAAGAATTCCTTGAGTATTATCTATGGCGAGGACGAATCACAGTCACAATTTAAGCAGTTAAAAGAAAGTCAAGACAAAGAACCGGATAGTCTTACCTATCTTGACCTATTAACCCCAGGTCGTAAGCAATTCCATCCGACGATTCTTACTATCATGGCGCAGGTAAATCAGGCTTTGACGGGGTATGGTGCTGTTTCGGTATACGGGCCACAAATTTTGGAGGTACGTCGTCGTAGTTTGCTACTTCCCCATTATCATTCAAGAGCCAAGAACGCGTGAATGGATAAATCAATGTACAAAATACTGATACAATGTACAGCTCCTCGGTTTCACAACAACAGTAGCAGAATACATAACCCAAGGCAACTACATCTCCTACTTCTTCCTCATGACCTTCTCCTGGCTTCTCATCGACGCTGTCGGCCGTCGCTACCTCATGTGCTGGAATTCAGTTGGCTTGGTGCTCGGATTTTCACTATTGACGTTAATCGGTGGTTTGGCCCAAGAGTCTGGTAACTTGCATATTCCTACATTGCCTGTGGGCATCTTTGGTTGTGTGGTTCTTTATGTGACGACGGGGTGTTTTGGGATTGGGTGGCTCGCTCCGGGTATGTTTATATTTTATTTCCACCTTACTGCGTACCACATCAAGTTCCATCATACCAACCACTCCACCACACAAACCCTCACGGCCGCCCACCTGCTAACAACCCACACCCACCAGTCTTCCTCATCCCAACCGAAATCTACCCAACCACCGCCCGCGCCCTCGGCACCTCCATCTCCGTCGTCATCTGGGGCTTCTCCAACTTCACCATAACCCTCATCACCCCCATCCTCTTCAACAACCTCGGATGCTGGCTTTTCCTCGTCTTCGCCCTTACAAACGTCTTTGCGGGGGTGTATACGTATTTGTATCAGCCGGAGTCGGGTGGGAGGTCGTTTGAGGAGAATCAGGAGTTTTTTGAGAAGGCGAAGGAGGAGGGTAGTTGGAGGGTAAGTAGGGTGGGGAGGGGGGAGTGGTTGAGGTTTCCGGGGGCTGAGGATGAGAGTGGGGAGACGAGGCCGTTGTTGGGGAGGGTTAGGGAGCAGGTTGAATGAAGTGGTGTACGTGGTTGTGCTGGTGCTGCTGTCGAGCGAGAAAACGTGATAGATGGCGAATCTTGAGCTTGCATGGGCCCAGAAATTACACAAAATTAAAAGTTTGGATACAGTCGGTGGATCGTTGAAAGATTTTAACTGACGATCATTCACATGCATTATTTCCGTGCATATTTAGATTTCAATTTCGATCTAGATTCAGACCTAGACGTAGATGATATATTGAGATATAGAGTAAAATATACAAAGCGAATTTAATTTGGCATGGGACAAGGTGCTGTATGCTGCTTACTCGCGCTGCATCTCATAATGACGCGTACGCTCACCCAGCATTCCATTCCTATTCTCAAAAGCTACCACGTTCTTCTCTCATACTATACACGATCTTCGATGAATGTGAAAATAGAAGATTCATAGTGTAGGAACTGGACACGACGAACCACAATATCAATTGGCGACAATCAATTCACTTTCTTCCTTCCTTTACTGTCGAGATTCCGCAATTGGCATACTTCAATCATACAATTCCCCACTATATAAGCCAACTTAGCACGGCTCTTGCGTGCACACGACGTAGTCTCTCGAGTCCTGGAGTTATAATCTAGGATAATTTGGGAAGGCCGAGTCCTGCTGCTTTTAGGTATATAGTGTTAGTAAAGAATATGGTTTCGACATTGTGGGAGTCAAGTAAAGAGCTTGGGTGGGATGTTGATGGTATAGTAGGTGGACTTGGAGATGATGGTAAGGTGTGTTTCACGAGTATGTGTAGCTGTGAATATGCATGAGAATTATCACCGGATGGAGAACGTATGAATGAGATGCGCACCGTGGGCGGTAATGGTTAATCTCGAATTCGAAGGGTATGCGTAATGTTAGTGTGGACGAACGAACAATCACAGAGAATGCAGGGATTGTATTGTGGTATTCAAATTGAGAGAATATGTCAGGTACATTAATGGATGATGACAGCGATAATGACACCGAAAACGAGATTTTTTGAAAGTAATGGTACAAGTGTACTTTTCGTCTGGGCCTCTCTTTTGTGGTGAGTGCATATGCTAGGGTGTTCCAACCGTAATGCAGTGCAGTGAGATACAGTCAATGTGGCCGTAACATGAAAGAAGCATGGAAAGAACAGGCATGAGTATTGGATTTGAATTGCGCAATGGCAGTTGAGTCAAGTTGAATGTTTTGCTTCACAATTACACAAGGATATTTGGTTGTGGTGTCTATATGTGATGTGCCTTGGTATTGATGCAGTTTCAGAATGTTTGCTATGTATGGTGAATGGTTCTTGGATGGATGCAGGGGTGGATACGTGATTTTGAATTGTTTGCTATATCTTCACCAACTATCGCGTGATTAAAATTAGGGGGTGGATTTGTGAAAGGGAACTGCAGTAATCTTTTCATTGATAGTATATAATTATTCAAATTACACAAGGTAAGGTTGTGATGGGAGAGAAGTTTAGTTCATGGAGTAATACTCTAGTGTGGTTCACCAAATCCGAGCTAGACCTGTTCCTGTTTGATAGACATTCCAAGGTTGGGATCTTGAGTAAAGTGGATTCTTTGGCCACATTTTCTTCCGAAATGTTTGCTCCATAAATGACCGAATGTGATGTCATGTACGATTTGAGGCGAACATCGTGATGCCACGTCGCGAACGATCTTCAAACGGACATTTACATTTTCATGGGTGAACGAAAAGGAAAAGGAGGAGGTCGGGATGGCGTAGAAGACTGACAAGTCACGGGGACGGATGAGACAATGACGACGATGATCATATTTTTGGAACTCATTAAATTTGATATTTCTCCTAACAAGTCCGCATGGCTAATAACTGATCTTTAAACGTTCAAAACAACGATACTTCTTCTACCAAATCTATATCTTCTGCTTTCTCTTGCCGCCCACTCGTTTTCATCTGAAAGCCAACTCAACTCTCCAAAGTGGAACAGTCAGCCGAAGTTCCGTACTAAAGTCGTAATAGTTCCAGTTCCCTGTGACGCGATTCGATTTGCCAACGGCTTTTGGGTACTTTTTCGTCATTGGCTGTTGCACTCTGGTCTGCTTCTTTTTATCGGCTTACTATACACTTGATACCCGGATACCTACAAAGTTTCAGTACTTCTTTCGTGCAAGAATTAGACGCCACATGACCAATCCGCGACAAATACTACACCGACTGTCGCATTTCTTGCATTATTTACCAACGGTCTCATCACTCAAACGATATACTTGGTACATCCGTGCAACCGCTGCCTCGCCGCGCATTATCCAACCTGACAGCTACGCCAGGGCGAGTCCTCGCCTGACGATCGTTGCTCACAGCCTTAACGCTTTTCGCCATTAGCCCGGGGTCCCGGAAACAAAGCTTGGCCCCCAGATTTCCGTTTTTGCCCACTCATCCGACAACTTCCTTGGCTTTGCGTCAAAGGTACCAAGTTCCCTGACGTCGCACGCAGCCTGGCCCCTAGTCTTACAGAAGCGCCTTCTCTACCGAAACTAGCGCAATGTCCGGCGCAGCTTTTGGTCTTTCAGGCTTGGATTTTATTGCAGATAAGATAGACAACCTTCCAAACCATGTTTTCAACGGTCACTTTTTCAAAGGCAACATAGACAAGGCAAAAGAGAAAGCTCGTAGGAATAGTGAAGCTGCGAAAAAACGAGCAGGATCTCAAGATCAAGGCAGTGACGAAAACAGCGGAGACAGCAACAACGACGAATACAAATCAAGAAGGAACCGTCCCCGCTCCCAATCCGCATCTCAGCCTAACCGACACCGATCACGAAATCAGCCTCGCAGACCATCCGATAAGTCTGACGATTATTACGCTCAAGGCTACGAACCTAATTCCGCTGCATATTCTGAGGGAGATCCTGCCTTTGGTCGTCGTGGGAGTGCTGCACAACCTCGAGCTCCTTCCCCTCCGCAACCACGAGGTTTCGCGTACGACGGATCATCAGATAACATTCCAAGATCTCATCAAGACATAGACAGATACCAGCGTGCTCGTAGGAATTCCTCTGCCGTCATGCAACAACAAGAACCATACTTTCCTCCACCTCCCGGAGCAGGCAACAATTATCATCCTTACAACCCGTCAGATTACCAGCCGCAGGGTTACAATTATCCTTCTGGCAACAACAACGCATACGCTGTAGGAGTAAGTTCACACCTTTATGCATATTCGTCCCAGTCCGGCATGAGCTTGCACCATACTAATGAAACCCCATTACAGGGCCGCAATTCATCTGATCCTTATGCTCGAGCAAACTCCGCAGGAGGAACCCGACAATATTACGATGGCCGTCACGACCGAGACAATGACCGCCGTGATCGAGACCGTGACCGTGACCGTGATCGCGAACGACGGCATCGCAAGGACCGCTCGCGCTCACGCTCAGGCTCCGAAAGTGGTTCCGAAAAAGGAATGATGGATAAAGTGAAAGGGCGTTTCGACACCAGTGAACGGGCATTGACTTCAAGTGCTATCGGTAAGGTGCTTCTCATGCAAACATAATACGGCCATTGCTAATATCTGATGGCTTGGAAATCACAGGCGCAATAGCAGGTGGATTACTTGGTCACGAAGTTGGTCATAGCCCGCTTGCCACTGTCGCTGGCGTTATACTTGGTGGCCTCGGTGCGAATGTCTTCGAGAAACATGAAGCTCGGTAAGCATTATTGCTTGTTAGATCTCCTGCTCCTTGGTCTCCGTTAAACTTCATCCAACTGATCCACTTCCATCTCACCACCTCTACCAACTCCTCTCTTACTAACTCATCATCTCTCCACCCAGCAAAAACGACAAAAACGATAGCTCCTCCTCCCGCCGCGGCTCCTCACGCTCCCGTCAACAACGCTCCTCACCCGACCGCTCCTCCCGCCGCGCCCGTAGCGAAGGTCGTCACAGCTATGATGACCGCGATTCTGATGATCGTGATCGTCGTGGTGGCGGTGGTGATTATGATGATGGGTATGGATACGGAGGGGATGATCAAAGAGGAATGTCAAGAAAACGAGATGGTGGAAAAGATAGGAAGAAGAAGAAGGAGAGGGAGGGTGATGGTGAAGGAGATGGAATGAGTTGGGGGAATGTGTTGAGGTATTGAGGTCATCCTCTAGTTTGGATGAGATAGGACGTGATGGGCCTGGTAGAGTGTAATTGGGTTGTGATGGATTGCTGTTGACGTTTGAGTGATACGAGAACCAGGCGGGTTGAAGCGAATCGTCGAATGTGCTACATCACTTCTTGCATCTCGTCGATTGCAGCGGCCCATGTCAGCCAATGCAAACCAAAAAGGTGCATGCGAATCATGAGACTACTGCAAGAAGCTCGATCATCCACGATTCGGTTACCGCCAGCCCTGGCGACTTACCCACCTCACGAGCATACTGCTTCTATGTCCTCGATCCTTCATCAGCCATCTACTTTACAAACATTCCATCTCTACGCAACATCATCGTGCAAAGCATCAAAGTCACTGCAGCTACATACCCCACATGGCATGCAACCGCCTGAAAAATTACGCCACAGCAAATACCAAACCCCCAAAGAACTCATCACGATCACCGTCACTCAAGATCAATCCACGACCTCACACCCCTTCTTCACTACTGCCATCGACACAAAGGAGCAATAGACGAACGGAAAGACTCCCACTAAACCCGGTGAAAACGACAAGAGACTCTTACCCTTGCGTTGTCGTATTTCACCATCACGACAAGATATACCCCAGTCACAGGGATAAGTACTGCATATCATCGGATGGATCAGAGTGGAACTATATCACGACCTATGCTGCCATGAAAAATACATATATGGCAAGGAATAATCAAAATGAAGAGAAGAATTTCTTTCGTGTGTTTTGTAGGCAGGTTGGCGGATTATGGCATGGCATGGCATGGTACGGGATGGGATATGCATATGCATATGAACGGGCTAGGCACAGCCGCACGCACGCAACATAATACTCAACATATTCAAGCAATGCACAATCTTCCGTTCTCAACTGGAGAAGTGGAGGGTGGATTTGATAGGAGAAGCAATATGGGCATAAAGCCAGAGAGAATGGATATGGTGCGTAGTGGTGAGATTTGAGAAGTTGCGGGAGATGCATGTGGTGATGGGGGGGAGGTGATGTGTAGTTGTAGTTGTAGTTATAGCCAGCTAGCTTGCGGGGAGTAGTTAGTTATATGATGATGATGATGATGATGATGATGATGATGATGATGATGATGATGAAGATGAAGATGATACTGATAACGATACATGATTGATACAATAACCATGCATAACAAGGCCCCTTTCTTGATATTACAAGGACAATGACAAGGGACAAGAAAAGCTATTCCCATACAGTAATGGCTCAAGTAATTATGGTAAGTTTGAAATTAGAAGTTAGAGATCAAAAGATTTAGGTAAAGCCTTTCTTTTCAGAATTCCTGGGTTTTATACACGTTACGATTTTATATGTTAATAGTTATGATTTGTGGAATTTTTCTTTTGGTGTAAGGTAGTGTAATGAAGTTTGGACTTGGTGGATTTGTTGTGATATGGTATTTACGATGGTGGTGAGGGAGGGATTTGTTTTTCTCGTCCTTTGTATTATTCTCTGATGCTTCTAAGTGTGTCTTTAACTGTCTTGTTTTTGATTGAATGTAGATGGAGATGTAGATGCAGATTTGAAGCTGGGATGTCAGTGGGTTGAATGGGGAGGATAAAGGTTGGGTTACTGTTACTGTTATAGATACTGTTGGTATCATGATCAATATCAATATCAATTTCTTACGTGGTATGTCGTCCTCTTCCTCTTCTATAACAGATATACACAGGTATATACATAACCACATACCTATGTTCCCTCTCCTCTCCTTCACGTATTTCTCCTCTCCCCTACCTGTCCTCCACTTATTTCTTCTCTTTCCCCTTCCTTCCGTCCTCTGCTGTGCCGACCTTATTTAGTTGAAGAGCGCAATATTTGACACCTGCAGTATTCCCAGGCTGTCCTGTCCTAATCCGTACCTCCCTCCTTCCCCTCCGCCGGCGCTGTAGGGATGGACAGTTAAACCGGATCTTTTGAGGAGTGAGTGGAAATGGGGAATTGGGAAATATTTGGGAAGAGGGAAAGGGAGATGGTGATGGTGATGGTGATGGTGATGGTGGTGGATCTTTTGGGGTTGGGAGTGTATATGACGAGGGAAGGGGGAAGTAAGGTGGAAAATGGAAGTGCAGTTGGACGTGGATGTGGAAGTGGAAGTGGGAGTGGAAGTGGAAAGCTTAGGTAAGAAGGGTGGGAGATGATGGGAGAGGGGATGATGTGGAGTGGTGTGGTGTGGTGGTTGGTGTGGTGTAATACAATGTGATATGATATGATATTCTTTCAATCTATCAAAGGATACAGGCATATAGCTACCAGACCAGGCTGCAAATGCCATGCCATGCCATATCGCCATACACTATACCACTAGACCAACACAAGCCATAGACCATAGCACCATAGACCATAGCACCATAGACCATAGCACCATAGACCATAGCACCATACCACCACATCCCCACACACACCACATTCACCTGACACCAAACACCGAACTCCCCATCACCACGAACACAACAGCAAAAATAAAAAAAATGTAAAGCAGAATATAAAATAGGTGTAAATCAGATACAATCCATGTTTTCTCCGCAATGTCCCCGTGAAGGAACTAGGAAGTCTAACATCTTTTTTTGGTTTGGATGATCATCATTTGTGGAGATGGTATGGCGGTGGTGGTGTGGAGATGGTGTGATGGTGCTGCTGGTGATGGTGGGTTTTATGGGATTGAATGGTTGTTGGTATGGGGAGGTGATGGGATAGGTGTGGAAATGGTGGAAGTATTGTTGAGATGTGTGGTAATGTGAGATTTGAGGGCTCGACCGGTTGGAAAGAAGAGTCGAGAAGATAGAGGTACGCGTGGCTTGATTGGAAAACGGCGAAAGTGGTCTTAGGGTGAAGAGGTGGTGTCGTGGTGATGTGAAGAGGACGTCGAGCGATGCAGCGATGAGGGTACGGGACAGTTATTATGATAATGAGAAAGTATTGTGATCATCAGCACGGTAGGAAAACAGACGACAAGAGGTGGGCAGAGTAGACTTACAGTTCACTTGGAGAAATGGCAAAGGCCACCTGCCGAGTCGTTTGGGATAGTCGTGGCGGATCAAATTTCCGTCCGCCTGGTTGTAGTCTCGGGTTTTCTCTTCTCATATTGTGTAGTTGGTATTGGTCGGTCGGAACAGCCGGATCGGGGAACCCAATAAGAAGAGTACAAGATGTCAATTCGTGATATTGTGCTGCGCTGTATAGGTGAGTCGTGAGAAATACAAAGTAGTATGAAGACCGCCCATCTCATATGATTGCGAGGGGAATGGGAGAGAAAGCTGTTAGTGGATATTGCGAGACACTTGCAGATATGCAGAGGGTAGAAAAGACCATGATTTCCTTGAATTGTGACCGATAGAATTCTACAAAGCACATCCGTGGAACCTGCAAGCGACATTACACGTGAACGAGATGAATTTCACATCTCCGCTTGAGTCGTTTTGTAATTTGTGTGAAAAGGAAATTCTGCCATGACTTCATTTTCCTGCTGAGAAGTCTTGAATTGCATCATGCTGGAATATAGCCACAGCATATCGTCTCCCATCATTCGTCCCACCTACAGCTTCCTCCTGCCGACAACCCGCTTATGCCGCAGCCTTGACCTTCGCCAATGATTTTCGTACCTCGAAACGTGCCTAGAATCAACCACGTATTAGCACTCAACCAGCTTCACACCAATCCACCAAGAAACCTAGCCTACCTGCTTCCTCAACCTCATAACCTTGAACCTCTCGAAATCCGAGAGCTCCCGTCTCCTCAAGCTCTTCGCCCTTGCCTGCGCGTGCACACTGCCATCCCACTTGCTCTCAACCTCCTCCTTCTCCCACTGCTTGCGTAGTGCGCCGGTGCCTTCTGAGAGAGGAACGTTGGGGATCACAATGTGTGTGAGTGATACGTGCGAGAGTGGTGCGGAGTGGCGGGGTACGGCTTTGCTGGCATCGGTGGAGGGACCATCGACAAGAACCTATTTGTGGAAGGTAGTTAGTAACGCTGTCCAACGAAGAAGAGATGGTCGTATCGTAATGGTGGAGAATAGTGCAAATGTTGTTGTAATAATGCTGGCGGAAGGCGCTTGGAATGCGCAGGCAATATATCTTGAAATTATAACGTAGATGACCAGCCGCCATTCCAGCTGTTGCTCTAACATGACACAGACGTTGATGCTGTACATGCTGGTGATAATATTTTCTTGTCGAAACGAATAAAGTCTTGTCAGGGATGTTGCTGGGAAACATACTCTCTTGTGATCGTGAATGGAGACAATCGCAGCCAGTCTTCCCTCGTATTTTCCACTGGTGAAGAGCACAACACGGCCGCGCTCAACGAGGCGCCATTGCGAAGCCTTGACTGTTGCGTCACCCATTGTGATTATAT
>Ga0115848_101075_pt1 | contig 11407 bp, 6 predicted proteins | sample InSIn3gowninarea_FD_83862 | JGI IMG/M metagenome (GOLD analysis project Ga0115848, IMG submission 83862) | reverse complement strand
CATCCTTTTGGTCGAGTCTGCTTACGCATCCTTATTAGTCGCTTACGCACCCTAAAGGTTCAATTGACTTATTGGGCTCTCAAATAAGTAACTAAAAGGCGTTGGTCGAGCCTGCTTACGCATCCTTTTGGTCGAGCACCTAAAGGTTCAATTGACTTATTGGGCTCTCAAATAAGTAACTAAAAGGCGTTGGTCGAGCCTGCTTACGCATCCTTAACAGTCGAGCCTGCTTGCGCATCCTTAACAGTCGAGCCCCTCACCATCGGAATAGTGAGTGACCCCTAAAGAATATAGGGTGAGGTAACGAACGCTCGACCCCCGCCATCGCCCTCCGGTCCTTGTTATGGTGGTAGTTATATATGAGCATGTGGTAGTTTAGATAAAGACAAGAAGAAATCTCCTCTTCCTTAATGGTCATGCCACTCCCCGTTTTCCCGCACTCCTTGAGCTACAGAATCTTCGGGTGAGTGTGGTTGGGGTGGTAAGAGTGGCCAAGGTGGGTCTAAGAGCATTGGTGCCCCTACATTTTCTATTGTTTCCCCTAGCTATCTTTTAGGCACATGGATTATTCAGTGTGATAGGTGTCTAAGGTGGGTCTAGGGTCGTAATGATGGGACACATAGAGGTGATATGGGATTGAAGACTAAGTGCACTACAAGATATTATCTACGTAATTACGCCTAACGACCCCACCCGAAAGATAAGATACGACCCCTACCTCTATAGTGGAGCTTTGAAGGTGATCGTGTTTTCAACAGTGAGTTCCCCCACCCCTTTCTATAGTTGAGAGTAGGGCACTTGAGCGAGATAGAGGTCCCCATTATAGAGTAGGGCCTTTCTATAGTGGGGGGCATTCATTCACTTAAGAGAGTAAGTGGTGAGTGGGCTATTCCAACTATCCCAAGGCAAGGCGTAATCCGGAGATCAGACCGGAGATCAGATAATAAGGTTGAAGAGTTCGGTTGCCAGGCGGAGCAAGCAAATCCGGAAAGGTTGTCCACTACACCAAAGGTCCTACTGGTCGCTGGTCGTATCCCATTACTAGCTGTTCGCTCCCATTCGATCGTTCCTCGTGACTATTCCTCTCCCTAGTGGTCGAGCCTGCTTGCGCATCCAGCATTATCCGGGAGAAGCAGATTAACCCCTAGCAAAGGAAGGTACTCAGAGTGGTATGGCTTTCTAGTGAGGTGAAAAGCTTGTACAAATTGGTCAATTTCAGAGTGATAAGGTGGCCTTGTATAGACTGGTAATTGAGAATTGATGAACGACGAAGCGAGGAGACGAGCTTGCTCTATTCTACCACTTATTTCTCTATTCCCACCCACAACGGGGTATGTCGTCAATTGCGAGGGCGTTATATGGGGAGGATAAACGCAAGGTGGGGGGCACATTGAAAGAATACGACGGCGAAACACTTGCTCGCATAAGGACCCGAATTATAATGGTAGGCAGCTGGACATTGCTCTAAGCAATTAACAGGCAGGGAAGTGGTTTGGGATGTCGAGGTAAAAGAACGCAGCATAGCGAGTTGGTGGAAGGTGAATTTATACGGCTTAGTCAAATCCCTCTCCTCTCCTCTCCTCTCGATGGCGGCCTTAACAGTCGAGCACCTAAAGGTGATGGCGGCCTTATCAGTCGAGCCTGCTTGCGCATCCTCTGATGGCGGCGATGGCGGCGATGGCGGCCTTAACAGTCGAGCGAGAAATCCCTCACCATATGAATAGTGAGTGACTCCGTCCCTCTATTTTAGGAAAATAGAGCGAGAAATCCCTCACCCATATGATGAGTGAGCGTTAAAACCCTTATGGTCGAGCGAGAAATCCCTCACCATATGAATAGTGAGTGACTCCGTCCCTCTATTTTAGGAAAATAGAGCGAGAAATCCCTCACCCATATGATGAGTGAGCGTTAAAACCCTTATGGTCGAGCACCTAAAGGTCCTTATCAGTCGAGCACCTAAAGGTCCTTATGGTCGAGCCCCCTAAAGGGTTAGGGTTTACTTATTGGGTGGGGGGGTCTCGATGGCGGCCTTAACAGTCGAGCACCTAAAGGTCCTTTTGGTCGAGCACCTAAAGGTCCTTATCAGTCGAGCCTGCTTACGCATCCTTAACAGTCGAGCCTGCTTACGCATCCTTATGGTCGAGCACCTAAAGGTCCTTATCAGTCGAGCCCCCTACCGGGTCCTATTCGGCGAAGACCCGAGCATAGGGTCAAGAAGCTAACGCCGAGGATCCTGAAATAGCAAAGGAGGTTGAGGTCTTGGAGCTGGGCTGAGCGAATGAGGTTCAACCACCACTATGATAAGTTGAAGTTTATGGCCCCGATACCGGTTCAACAACAGCATCTAAGGCATGGGTAGCATCTTATCTAGTGGATCCAGTTGTGAAACCAGTAGAAGAAGCAAGTAGCAGCCCTACGTGCGGAGGGTTTTTTGACATTCCAGGTTTTCCCCTAAAGAAAGAAAAATTGACTTCTAATTGATTATCAATTACCTTCATGCTAGTGGAGATTATCAGGTAGGAGATCGGCAGATCCTGATGAGTGATATTCTGACCTTCGTGAGCGTGATCCAAAGCCAGATGCAGAGTCATTTCCCACGATTTCAAGTGTTGTACGGCTAGTATGACTCTGGATGGGCAACGCCAGGTTTCATTAGTGAAATTCCCACTTTTAAGCCAGCCATTGAAGTTCCTGTCAGTCAGTTAGTCAGCCAGAAAGAAAGCTAGAAAGAAAGCCAGCCATCCAGCCAGGGCTAAAAGGTCTAGGTCGTATGGTAAGTAACTACTATCAGGTGTAGGCAGTCAATAGCTGAATCTCGGATCATGCTTCAGACCAATCATTCTTGCACTATTTGTGGTGTTTATGGGCTAATTGCTCTCTTCTCCCAGAATTGCTTCAGTTAAAGGAAGCAACTGACCAAGCTAGGGCCCGATAGGGTCAACCTGGTACCCAACCGGCTCCCCCACCTGTAAACCAACTAACTGTTTTAATAAACCCTTTTCCATCACAAGGCCTAGTGAGTACGTCCGAGAACCAATCTTCAGGCCAATCGTCCAATAATCATCCTCCTGGACATTCCAATCAAATTTGATGTTTGGACTCCACCAAAGTGAACCTTGTAACTCACAGTCGACAATATGGGCTAATAGCTGAGCTAATGCCAACTGATACCAACAACTCTCCACCCATTAGTAGTGGCCCCTTGAAGATACCGTGACCTAAGGTTGATCTACCCCCTAAGGTACCGAAGATCCCTTTACGTCATACCGCTCAGAATTCGCATGCAAGAGCCACTCATCAATACAGCATAGTAGATGATCTAGCTCAGTCCCCTACCGCTATGTCATCCTTAGAGGTCCTTCAAACCTGCCCATCACAGAGGAAGGCCTTACTATCTTCTTTGGGGTTTGTCGATCCTTCGGATGACAGAATGATTACCTTTTATATCGATAACACAACACCTCACCTTCCACCTTCTGTTGCATTCCAAATTCTGGTCACAATAAAGAACGTCATTGTTCATCGGTGCATCATTGATGAGGGAGCATCCACATGTGTTATGTCTGCCAATGTTTGGAAAACACTTTGATCTCCTGAGTTAGTGCCATCTACAATTACCCTTCGAGCGTATGATGGCCATCCCTCTCAACCATAGGGACTATATCAAAATGTCCCCATCGAACGGTAAGACCATTCTTGTCGATGTTGAGGTCATAGATGCCCCATTGGACTACAACATCCTCCTCGGACGTAGTTACATGTATGCTATGCAGGCGGTTGATTCCTCAGTCTTCTGCATGATTCTTTTTCCACATAACGGGAAGATCACAACCGTTGATCAGATGACTTATTATTACCCGAAGTCTCATCTCAATCCAAACAACGTCTTGCCTACTATTGAGGGAAGCCAACCCATTTCCTCTCTTACAGGAATAGGCCCTAGAGTCTTCAAAGACTCCACTTTACTTCGCACATATTATGGTCCTCCTCTTGTAGTGTCGATACCGAGCACATCCAACATGTGTATGGTGATATCATCCCAGAAACTGGTAGATCCTGTGCCTACCTCAATAGGTGCATCATCATCTCAACCATCAGGAATGCCCACCGCTCCAGTTTCATCCATCCCATCATGGGGAGGTGTTCCAGTTCTAGGGTCTCCCTCTTATCAAATCCCGTTCTATTTGATTTAGAAGTGAGTGGGTGGGCCGTTCCGAACTACCGGTGCTAAAGCGTAATTACATATATAGAAAGAATGACAAGCAGCATTGTCGATAGCCTCTTTTCTTTCCTCAATCCCATCCATAAAGAAAGGCCAACTCTTCCCAAATCAATAAGGCCTTTATCACAACCCTAGTTTTCAGGAGTGGGCGTATTTTGGGTTTTAGGAGGCTTTCAAGACGCTTTCTTCAATCCTCGAGGGAAGAAATAGAAGGCTTTCCTTGGCCTGGCTAGTGACTTTGAATACGAGCATGTCATTAGTGACTTTGAGGGGAATCAATATAGGGCCGGAAAGCCCGTCACTGAAGCGCTATTTTGCCCCCGTCCCGTCACAAGAGCGAGCTCGGTGTGGTGTTGTAAAACCGAAATCGCGTATATAATATAACACCGTAACATCTATCTGGGTTCTCCATCCCCTCCATCAGGCAAGCCGGAGAGGACCCTTCAAGCCCTTCATTCAATGCCTTAGTTCACGAAGTATTATCCCGGATTACTGAACTAGAGCCTTACTGTAAGTATTTACCCCCAACGCCCAATAGGGCCTTTCAAGGCCTTATTTATCGATTCATCCCTGACGGCAAAGCCTTACTTAAACGTGAACCCCTTATTCCCCTCAAACTAACCCCGCCCGACGGGGGACTTAATAATCTGGGTTTATTCGTCTCTAAAACCAATTTGTTTGGTAGGTCAGATAGGGAACTTGCTTGTGATGCTGAGTGCCAAACTCGAAACTTTACAAGCTTAGAGCGGGTGGAGCATGATATAGAGGAGCTACCCCTGCGGCCCAACCTGCACAAACACATATGCTGTCGATCCAGCTCTTCCTATTGAACACCGAGTGGGAAAGGGGTAACCGGCATGCCCTACAACCTATATCAATTGACTAGTATCCCATACTCCTATCTGTCCCAACCATTCTATACTTGACCGAAATGCAACTTTGGCGGCAACATTCACTCATATAAGTTCATTTTGGTGAGGCGGAGTAACGTGAAAAAGTCGAATGCAACCGGTCGAAAACTAGAAAGGAGAAGGGGGTCCGCTCCCTCGCCTTGAATGCGGCCAAAGCCTACTCATGATATTCTTTGAATAGAGATGAATAAAATGGGGTTGGCTGGAAGTGTATCAGCTCGGGGAAAGGAGGCCAGGGGATAGAAAGGAATAGATAGTATATGTTAGCCCGGGAAAATAGATGGATAGTGGATACCACTTAGTGGGTGGGGCTAATGATCCGATTTCCAGTCCGTCTCTTTCTGTTGGTCGGGCTCTCCCCCTAGCTCGTTGGTTCCCAGGGAGCCAGGGAGCCGTAGCAGGGAAGCAGCAAATGGAATAGAATGAGTAAGCGAATGAGCTAGAGCATAATAACGTATATTCTATTTTATATATGGTGACATCATAACAGAGACGCCCAAGGTTACTTATTTGGTAAGGGGGTCGAACCGAAACAAAGAAGGGTCTCTTGAAGCCCAATTATTTCATACGTACAGAAGTTATTCCCTCTTGTAAAAGGCATAGTTAGTTGGCTGAATCGAAAGGGATAAATAGGCGGTCTAAATATTGTATCTACCTCAATCTTACGGGCAGCTATCGTTATTGAAGTTAGGGTGTAGAGCCAAGGTAGAACCATTGAACTATTGAACCAACAACCGGAAGAGCATAAGAATGAGAAAAGGTACACCCGGGAAAATATTACCGATCTTAGTGCCGGAGTGGAACATCATATCTCCGCGGTTAGATCCTCCAAGCTTTATTCCTCAATTGCTATACCGATACTTAGCTTTGAGATCATAGTGCCCGACCACTAGAATAAAGCTCCTTATGTTCTCCGTTTATCCTCCCAATGCATCCCAGGATTTCCTCCCGATCGGCACTTAACCATCCCATCCCGTTTGACCCCTAACCAAGCCTAACAGAGAGCATTTACTACACCTTAGAGTACGCTCATCAAAGTGACTGCTTCCAATCATTAGTGCATGCTTCCTCCATAGCTGGGATAGGATGAGGGGATTCGTAGAAGCAATGGCTCCAGCACAACGATGGAGCATTCAAATGGATGACCTCGCTCTCAAATGGGTAGAAAAAAAAGGACGAAATGAATCTAAGTGATCTAAACAAATGAGCCCACCAAGTGCTACGGGTGCATTATATAAAGACAGATGCGCATTTTATATCTGATCTATCCACCCACGCATTGACGTATATAAAAAACATACCTAATCATTGATGATCCACTAGTATTCGAAGTCTCTCCGCTCATAGCGATTCTCTGGATACAGAACAGGGTGTGTAATTTGCTATTGTAGCTCAATCGCCGATGTGTGTCTCGTAACAGGACTACACTCAAAGGCATACAGGTGCTGCATGGCTGTCGTCAGCTCGTGTCGTGAGATGTTTGGTTAAGTCCGCCCCCATCTTGTGTCGCTAAAGCATGCATGCGACTTATTATCCAGCCGGCCTCTTGCTCGCATTTCTTAAGTAGTGCTTTATTACGTTCATCATGTATTGGTTAGTGAAAGTGATCCTTCGTAAAGTCTTTTTGGCATTTCAGCCTCTTTTCTTCCATTTGATAAAGGCATTCGTCAAGTAAGAGGCATTTCAGTCCTTTCCTGGACTTCCGTGGGCCTTCGTAAAGTAAGAGGGTAAGGACCAGAAAACAGCAGCTTTTATTGATGTAAATACCACAACCGAATTCACTAACCAAGCAGACCACAAGGAGGAAATGAATGATGGGAAGTGAATTCCATAAGCCTGCTTCTCTCCAATTCGAACAGAATTCCCTCACTTCATGTATCCGCCTGTCCTTCGAATTGAACCAACAATAAGACCTGCATGTTCTTCGGAACGGATATAACCAGGGGTTGGAGTTTCATGAGCGGACTCTCTCATTTAGTAGCCTGTACCCGAACGTATAATCGTGATTCATCCGATCCCGATTATTGGATTAGCTATCGATTGGTTGCAAGTACTACATTTTGGGTTATTTATATTGAGAGACAGATGGTAAAGGGTTGACGAGTCTGGGGTTTAAACAAGCCTAAGGATGAGCTATCCCACGTCTCACCCAATTCCGATCGGTGTTTCTCTAAACATTAGCAGCTTTAATAATAAGCAGCGCGGGAAGGTTTCTCTTGTTCGACCGGTCCTCTCCCCTATAGGGTAAGGGTTAGGCCTTGGATGGGGGATGGAGAAGATATCTTATGGATTCGAGGGCCTTCCAGAGAAGGTATTGGTTATTCTCTCGAGTGGTTGGAGCGGGACCCGGAGAATAGGTTCATGTGGGGTTTTTAAGCCGATCCCCTTGATGATGCCAGTGAACCACAATCAGTGAAGGCATCTGAGCTAGATCGAGAGCCGATTTCATATTCCCCAGTTCCAGCCATTTCTTTAGTTGACCTAGAAGGGGCAGAGCCTATCTAAATAAGGTTATGGTAGTAAATCAAATTGAATAGCGGCTGCTAACGCGTCAAGATTTGATTGGAACACGTAAATATTGAACTACGGGCAGGGGTTCTAGGCGAAGCGCTGGCTCTATGGCTCTCTCTACTCCCGCCCTTGCTTCTCCCGTCTCCGCCCCTGTAAATGGCTCTCCTTTAAGCCTTACACCATTGATACTACTTGTTGCCTGCCTTTCTTCGAGCTGCGGGATAACTCTGTTGGCGCTGACTATTTAGGTCCTCCACTTCTGGCGAATGGTAGGGTTCTCTGCTCCTTCTTCGTTGATCCAGTGGTTCTGATAAGAGAAGATAATAGGCAGCAGTCCCCGCAATTAATGAAGCAAGTTGTATAGGTAGAAAGGTATAGTTCTTCAGGTAGGTAGTTAGCACAGGCATGAACCGAAAGGCAGGTAGATCAATTCCTAGCGATAGAGTTGGTTCTAATGGATGAATCATATCGTCAAGACTCGGCCGGAAGAAAAGGTAATAGCGGTACCCGGAAGGTAATAGTTGTACCAAGAAGACTTCTTCATAAGGAAAGGGAATATAGGGTAAAGGGGGTTCCTAGTAAAGGTTATCAATTTTTACCCCTACAATCATAAACCATGCAAAGAAAGCATTCTTTGACTTCAAAGTTGGCTTCCTCTGTTTCCAGCTTGTATTGATTACCCGTATTCAGGCATTACCTGTATTATGGAATTATAGTACAAGATTGAACAGTAATGGTTACGTAACTACATAGGTACTCGTATTAGCTTGTATACATGTTTCGATATCACCTGTAATGAATACGGTTTACTCATAGTCACTAAGCATCTTGTCTGTTACCTTATTCAAACCATTAGACTCGTAGTGATTGCACAGCTTATACTAGTGATTAGTACAAGCTATAAAAACCATTACACTTTGAATGCAGTTGAGTCTATTTTCACTTTTCTCTTGGAAGAGCGTTCTAAACAACCACTTGCTTTAGGCACGGAGTGATGGTCCATCAGAGAGGAGAGCCTTGTTAGACGGGGGGCTTCAATAACCAACAATTGCTTACATCTTCGTACTTGGTACGGACGGCACCACTTAGACCTTTGTTAGTACTCTCCCTATTTGCTTTAGACCGCTGAGTTTTGTGTGGGATCGTCGGAGGATCGGAACTGCCCTATTCAGGAACTAAAACCCGACCTCCGCATATTGGACGGAAGGAAGGGCTGGCTGGCTCTCGGCACTTTCAGCATTCATATGAACAGAACCAAAACTTACTTACTAGATTAGATTCATTTCAGTAGGTGGGTGGCACAGGAACCACCGTTTGATCGTACGTGGAAACTGCCCTCTTGAATTGATGAACTGCAACAACCAGACCCCTGATCTTGCATGAATAGATGGAATAACTTTCAATGCAGTGCAGGCACGGAGTCTATTTAGCTAAAGCAAATTGAGAGTTATCAAACCTGGTGGATGCATGCCCCCCCTCTCTTCCCATTCCGGAAAGGTTAGCGAAGTAATGTTAGGGGCGAGCGATTTAAGCTCTCTTTGTGAAGTAAGGGGGCGCATTTCATAATGGGAGGCGAGCGGAATGAAGGTCCTTAGTTAGCTATCGTGGGGAAGGTAGAAGCAGCCAGCTAGTATGAGGGTAAAGCGAATGCATGATACTTATTAACTAATCAATATTGCAAAGCAATAAGGAACTGACTGATTCATTTGCTGCCGTAATGACATATATAATGAGAGTGATTTCCTAGCTAGAGGCAGCCTTGAGCAATATATAAACCCCCCAAAGAAAGAAAAGAGAGATAGATCGAGTAAGTGAATCGGTCTACATTCATTATATACGTAATTACGTCATTCGAGATCGGTAGGGTTTTTTCGAACCTTGTCAATGATCTGACTTAGGCCAACCCTGAAGGTCATGGCTCTTACCGGTACTAACGACTCTTATGATACCGGTTAGAGAGATTGATAAAGCCAACCCTTTAGTCCGCCGCGGTAGGCGGGGGAATCTAAATAAAGGAAGGCGGTTCCCGGTGAATACGTGATATCCGCTTTCTTTCCATCTAGACTCCGGTGCATAATGAAAAGTTAGGCCAACCAAGTCAAGGAAATAGATCCCCAGGTCAGATCCGAAATAGGCATACCACCACCTTACTTGGGCCTGAGTTAGCGATCCAAAGCAAAGGCGATTTCAAGAAGGTGCGAAGCCGCTTGTCCGCATCTTGAAAGGTTAGTAAGGCCGCTCTATTGCTAACTATTTACCCACCCACCCCAATCCCCGTTTCTCGCTTGCTCGACCAAAGCCCCGTAAGGAATCGATAAGTACTTCGGCAAGGATAACAACTATTCTGCTTGAATCATACCATTGATTGCTTCCGAACCTGGAACCAGTAGCGATCATCGAACCATCCGTCCCCCTCCAACTAGCGATCGAGCTGAATGGATGAGAGGGAGAAGCTTGAGTCCCCTACCTATCCTTTCTGAATGAGTAGTTGAGTGAGTAGCCTTTCTTACTTACTTACTTCCCTAGCCTTCTATGTGAGGGAGAAAGCTTGAGTCCCCTACTGACCTATGTGAGTGAATGAGTGAAACCTTCTTAGCTTACCTTACTACCTTTCTGAGCTTCCTTAATGAGTGAGTAAGTAGGTGAGTCTTACTTAGCTTCCCTTCCTTCCCTAGCCTTCTTAGATGAGGTAGCCTTTCTAAGCTTCAAGTTCAAGCTTTAGCATGCCACGTTCTAGCTTTAAGCTGCTACACCCTGCTTTATGGCTCATACCACCTGCCTTAAGGTACTTATTATTAGCTTTACACTACCTGCTTTAAGCTTTCAGCCTCACACCACGTTTTGTGAGGTTGGAAGCATTTATATGTATGTCAGGGTGGAAGCCTTGGCAAAGGGTGGAAGCCAGTATCTGTATTCAGGGTATAAGCCGCTGATGCATTCGATATAGGCATTCGTACCAGCTGATGCATATGACCACCATGATTCATTTTTGTATAAGCCGGCTAACGTTGGTATAAGCTGTATAAGCTGGCTAACGCTGGTCTCTAACTGGTAAAGAGTGTTTAACCGATCGAACTGGTCAAGCTGAGCGATGGGAATCAGAGGGGATCAGAGTCCCATCCCTTCTCTTTAAGTTATCGAACATGCTCATATAATGACAAACTCGTCTGACAATACGGGTCTCTCTGCTTCTGAGTGTGCAATGTGATTGAAAGCTTTAGTGCACTAGTCAGCGTTCCCCCTTAGCTAACTAGTAAGCGTTACTTCCCGCTAAATGGAATCATGGATCTTGCTCTCCTCATTCAATCAAAAATCTATCTATCCATAGCTTGGAGCTTTCTAGTTTTGATAGAATGAAGAGTTTCCTGGGCTGTACTGATAGCATCATGTATTTGCCTTCCATTGAGGACCGGCAGGGTGCGTAGCACGCTCGACTAATAAGGCCGCCATCGGCTCGACTGATAAGGATGCGCAAGCAGGCTCGACTGATAAGGCCGCCATCACCTTTAGGTGCTCGACCATAAGGACCTTTAGGTGCTCGACTGATAAGGATGCGTAAGCATGCTCGACTGTTAAGGCCGCCATCACCTTTAGGTGCTCGACCATAAGGGCCGCCATCAGAGGATGCGTAAGCAGGCTCGACTGTTAAGGACCCTTTAGGGGGCTCGACCATAAGGACCTTTAGGTGCTCGACTGATAAGGACCCTTTAGGGGGCTCGACTGATAAGGAGAGGAGAGGATGCGCAAGCAGGCTCGACCATAA
>Ga0115848_101074_pt1 | contig 11414 bp, 14 predicted proteins | sample InSIn3gowninarea_FD_83862 | JGI IMG/M metagenome (GOLD analysis project Ga0115848, IMG submission 83862) | reverse complement strand
TCCCCCCCCCACCTTAAGGGACTTTTCTTAGGTTTAACTCGCACATATACATGGTCACCCATATGAAATTCTTTGTAAGTCCTCTTCTTGTCTACGTAAGCCTTTTGTCTATCTTGAGAAGATTTTAAATTTTGTCGAGCCTTTTTCACCATCCACTCCATTTCCACTAGCATGTTGGGTCCTAATATTAATTTATCATTAGGACTAATCCAATTATTAGATGTTCTACACATTTTTTCATACAATACATCAAAAGGACTCATTTTTAATGATTCATGGTAAATTATTATTATATGAAAACTAAACTAAGTGAAGGTATTCCTCCCACTTGGTTGGTTATCTCATTACATACATTCTTAACATATCCTCAAGTACCTAATTCACCCGTTTAATCTGCCCATTTGTTTGTGGGTGATATGTAATGTTGAATTGAATCTGAGTACCCAATTTAGTAAATTGGGCCTTCCAAAACGCTGAAGTAAATTTCACATCCTTATCAAAGATTACCACTCTCGACATACCATGTAGTCAAAATATTTCTTTCATAAAAATATTTGCAATTTGAACAATCTGGTTTGTGGATTTGGCATGGATGAAATGGGTTGCTTTACTTAATTTATCCACCATTACCATGATGGAATCATTTTGATTCTTAGATCCGTGTAATCATTTTATAAAATCTAATGTAATTGTATCCCATTTCCACTCAAGAATAGGTAATGGGTGAAGAAAACCAACAAGGTGTTGGTTCTCAGCCTTGACTTGTTGACACTCCAAGCATTTGGCTAAATATTCACCAATATCCTTCCTCATACCATGCCAAAAGTAGTCCTTTTTCTTTGTAGAAAATATTTTTTGATAATCAGGAAGGGCATCATAGGGGCTTCTATGAAACTCATCCAGCATACATTGTTTAACATTTATTTGGCTAAGAACATACATTCTTCCTCTATAAGTCAACAACTTATCATTATTTATATCATATTCAGATCGTTTTCTAGAATTTTTCATTTGTTTAGCTTGTTTCCATAAGAATTTATATTTTGTATCTTTTAGGGAAGCTTCTTTGATTTGCTAAGATAAGTTAAGGTCTACTTAACGATAGAAGATCTCATACACACAACACAATTTCCTGCTTAGACCATCAACCACACGATTCTCTTCTCCTTTAAGATGCTTTATGTCAAAGTCAAATTCACTTAAAAACACAATCCATCTAGCTTGGCGTGCATTTAAATTAGGTTGCTTGAAGAAATTGGTCAAGCTGCTATGATTAGTCATTAAAAGAAACCTTTTTCCTAACAAGTAATCTCACCATACCTTCAAAACGTGAGTGACCACAGTTAATTCCAAATCATAAGAAGAATATATTTGCTTGTAATATTTCAACTTACATTATTCATAAGCTATTACCATGCCTTCTTACATTAGAAATCACCCAACACCTTCTTGGCACACGTCTGTGCAAACAGTAAATTATTTTCTAGGGTCTGCAACTTTTAGTACCAGGGTTGTATTCAATAAGTGTTTCAATTGTTCGAAATTGTGTTGCCATTATGTTGTCCACTTGAAGGGTCTTCCCTTTTTCTGCAAAGAAGTTATAGGGTATGCAATTCAAGAAAACCCTTCTATAAAGTGATGGTAATACCCAGCTAAACCTATGAAAGACTGAATGTCTACAATGTATTTGGGAACAAACCATCCCATGATGGTTTTAATTTTCTTAGGATCTACAGTTATGCCTTCTGATAAAATTATATTCTCTAAATATTGGATTTGATATTTTTTTTAAATCACATTTATTATACTTAGATTATACTTTATTTTACCATAAGGTTTCTAGCACTATCCATAGATGCTCCTTATGTTCCTCTAAGTTTCTTGAGTAAATAAGAATATTGTCAATAAAAACTAGAACAAATTTGTCGAAGTAGGGATGAAAAATGTCATTCATCCAACTCATAGATGTTGTTGGGGCATTAGTAAGCCCAAATGGAAAAACAAAAAAACCATAGTGACCAAAGAGAGTCCTAAACATTGTCTTACAAATTTCTTCTTCTTTTTTCTAGGTGTGGAGTCTGATTATCTTCTATATTCAAAGGTATCGCTGAATTGGACCCTAGTTCGAAATGGGGCAGCAACGCCGCCCGTAAAATATTCATTGCAAGGGGGGTCCGAGGGAGCTACTACGACCTTCTGGGAGCCCCCCCCCACCCCCAGTAGGGGGATCAGGGGCAGCACCCCTGAAGCTAAGAATAGATGTAAATTTGCCTTGTAAAATGTTGTAATTTCGTAGTCAATATGGGTCATTCATTAAGCAGAGATCTGATGGTAGAAGTTATGTTTAATTTAGAGTTTTTTTCCCTAGAAGGAAACCCCTCGCTATATATGAGGGAATTGTATTTCATCTATGCATATCTGCATTATGGGTGAGGAAGAGAGAAGAGATTGAGAGCGAAGAGGGACTTACAGCAGATTTTCTATAGGTTGTATCTCTTCAATTTGTTGGATAATATAAAAATAAGGATTGGTTGTTTCTCCATGGATGTAGCCCAAACTAGGTGAACCACATATATCTGTGTCTCTCTTGTTTTATGTGTTTTCTATGTTTATATTTCTGCAATATTTATGTGTTCCATTGTTCTATAATATATAATTTTCTAAAAACTAGTATCAGATCTGAAGGTCTATTTGGTTGATAAACTCACAGGAGAGAAGGGTTCCTGGTTCAAGTGGGAGCAATGGAGGAAGATGGTATGTTTAGGATTGAAAAATTAAACAGCCAAAACTATCAGCTATTGAAGATGCAGATGGAAGATTATCTATATCAGAGAGATATGTACCAACCATTGTGTGGAAAGACAAAGAAGCTGACGAGTATGATAGACATAAAATGGGATATTCTCGACAGAAAGGCACTTGGAACAATATGGTTGTGCCTAGCAGCATCGGTAGCGTTTAATATTTCAAAGGAAACGACAACAGAGGGTTTAATGTCGACGTTGGCCAAACTATATGAAAAACCATCAGCCTCAAATAAGGTATTTCTTATGAAGTGTTTATTTAATATGAAGATGTCAGAAGGTGGATCTGTTGTTGATCATTTAAATGAATTTAATTTAATACAGTTACTAGTCAGTTAAGTTCTGTAGGGGTAACTTTTGATGATGAAGTTAGGGCTCCTTTATTTTTGTGCTCATTGCCAAAAAGTTGGAATGGTTTAGTTATGGCCATTAGTAGCTCTGACTCTGTATCTAGTACTTTAAATTTTGATGATGTTGTCGATGCAATCCTTAGCAGGGAAATGTGATGGAAAAGCTCCAATGAGACATCAGGTAATGCTTTAACTGCAAAGACTAGGGGAAGAAAAATGGAAAGAGGAAAGAGCCCAGGATATCGCAGTAAGTCAAGAAAAGGCAGATCCAAGTCCACATCGGGGATAATGTGTTGGAAATGCGGGAAGAAAGGATATCTGAAGAAAGACTGCAAGTCTCGAAAGGGAAAAGAAGGAGATGTGCAGCAAGAAACTAATCATGAAGCGAATATAGCAGGTGATGTGTTGCAATATGCTTTGATTCTTTCATTAGAAAATATTATTGATGCATGGGTGGTAGATTCAAGGGCCTCATTCCATGCCACACCTAATAGGAAACATTTTTATGATTATGTTCAAGGAGATTTTGGAGAGGTTCAATTGGGTGATGATAAACCCTGTAAAATCATTGGAATGGGTACAGTTTTCATAAAATAGAAAAAAGGAAATCAATGGCTATTGAAGGAAGTAAGGCATGTTCCAAATCTGAAGAAAAATTTGATTTCAATAGGGTAGTTGGGAGGTGAAGGTTGCATAACTACTTTCACAAATAAAAATTGGAAGGTCACTAAAGGATCCTCGGTAATAGCGAAAGGAGGAAAGGTTGGTACATTGTATTTATGCAATGGTATTTCTAATTCTGTTAATGCTTTAACCTCTACAGGAGCAGATACGACATTATGGCATCATAGGCTCGGGCACACGAGTGAGAAGGGGATGCAGAATCTTTACTCAAGAAATTTGTTGCTAGGTTTGAAGCATGTTGATTTAAAATTATGTGAGAATTGTGTTTATGGAAAACAGAAAAGAGTCAAATTCCTCAGAGTTAGGAAAGAAAAGAGGAGCAAAAAATTAGAGCTTGTGCATACAGATGTATGGGGACCTTCTCAGGTATCATCTCTTGGTGGATCTCGATATTATGTTACTTTTATTAATGATGCAACTAGAAAAACCTGGATTTATTGTATTCGAAATAAATCTGATGTATTTGATACTTTCAAGAAATGGAAAGCTTTGGTTGAAAATGAGATAGGAAAAAGGTTGAAGTTTCTCAGACCAAACAATGGAGGTGAATATTGCAGCAAAGAGTTTGGTAGGTACTATTCTGAGAATGGAATTCGCAGAGAGAAGACAGTTCTAGAAACACCACAAAAAATTATGTGTCAGAAAGGATGAATAGGACAATCATGGAGCGTGCAAGGTGCACGAGATTGCATGTTGGATTGCCTTTACAATTTTGCGTAGTTGTTGTAGATGTTGTTGTTTATCTAATAAACAAAGGGCCTTCAAGTTCCTTGGATGGTGGTATTCTAGAGGAGGCATGTACAAGTGAAAAGGTAAACTACTCTTTTTTAAAGACTTTTGGTTGTGAAGCCTTTGTCCACATTAATAAAGAAAATAAAACAAAGCTTGAGGCAAAATCAAAGAAATGTACCTTTATTCGATATGGTGTTAATGATTTTGGTTGTTGCTTTTATGATTATGAAAAACACAAAATCATTAGGAGTAGAGATGTCATATTTAATGAAAAGGTTTTGTATAAGGATCAGCTGCAGGAAAAAGAAAACAAAGAATACACAGTGCTTGACGAGATCACCAAAAAAGTGATGGTGCCTAAAAATCATAATGATCAACATCCGGATTAACAAGCACAATAGAAACAAGCTCCTCAAACACCTAAAAGTGGTGTTAGAAGATCTACCAAGATAAGTAGACCCCTTAAACAATACTCTCCTTCATTATATTATGTATTGTTGACTGATTCTGGTGAACCAAAATGCTATGAAGAAGCAATACAGGAAAAAACCAAGAAGAAGTGGGAGAAAGCCATGAAAGAAGAGATGGACTCCTTAGCACATAACTAGACCTGGGACTTAGTCAAGTTGCCTGCAGGTAAAACAACATTGCAAAATAAATGGGTTTACAAGTTGAAGGAAGAAGACGAAGGTAGAAAAAGGTATAAAGCTAGACTTGTGGTGAAAGGGTTTGCACACAAAAAGGGTATAGATTTTGATGAGATATTTTTTCCTATTATTAAATTGATTTCAATCAGAACCATTTTAAGTCTAGTAGTAGTTGAAGATTTTCATCTTGAGCAGTTAGATGTAAAGACAACCTTTCTCCATGGGATTTGGAGGAAGAGATATATATGCAGCAGCCACAAGGATATGAGGTAAAAGGGAAGGAGAAACTAATGTGTAGGTTGAAGAAGAGCTTGTATGGCTTAAAACAGGCTCTAAAGTAGTGGTATCTAAAATTTGACAGGTTTGTGTCTGAACAAGGTTATACTAGATGTCACTCTAATCATTGTGTTTATCTCAAAAGGAAAAATGATGGAAGATATATTATATTGTTATTGTATGTAGATGACATGCTTGTTATAGGTTCTAACATGTAGGAAGTAAATGTGCTCAAAATAAAATTGGCAAACTCATTTGTAATGAAGGATTTGGGTGCTGCAAAACAAACCCTTGGTATGAGAATAACTAGAGACAGGAAGAATCACAAATTAACATTGTCTCAAAGTGAGTACATAGAAAAGGTGTTGAAAACGCTTGATACGCAGAATGAAAAACCAATTAGTATACCTTTGGCTAGCCATTTCAAATTAAGTAAGGAGGAGTGTCCTAAGACTCAGGAAGAAATGGCTCATATGTCTAAAGTTCCATATGCATCAACAGTTGGAAGCTTAATGTATGCAATGGTTTGCACAAAACCTGATATTTCACATGTAGTGGGAGTTGTAAGCAGATACATGAACAATCCAGGAAAAGAACATTGGATTGCGGTGAAGTGGATTCTCAGGTATTTGAGAGGTACCACAAATCAAACATTAGGCTTTGGTGGTTCAAACATTGCTCTACAGGGATATGTTGATGTAGATATGGTGGGTGATAGAGATAACAGGAGGAGCACAACATGGCATGTGTTTACTGTAGGTGGAATAGTTGTTAGTTGGGTCTCAAAACTATAAATTGTTGTTGCACTCTCAACAATAGAAGCAGAGTATGTTTCTGCTATAGAGGCTAGTAAACAAATGATTTGGTTACAAAATTTTCTAGATGAATTGGGTAAGAAGCAAGAGTTGGGCAGGTTATACAGTGATAGCCAGAGTGCCATACATCTTACAAAGAACTTTGCATTTCATTCCAAGACTAAGCATATACAGCTCAAGTACCATTTCATATGGTCATCGTTAAAAAATGGAAAGTTGAAGCTGGAAAATATACACAAGCCGGAATCCTACAAATATGTTAACGAAAGTTGTAAGCAGGGAGAAACTGAGAATCTGCTCAGTTTCAATTGGTCTTCAAGTATGATGAAGAAGATAAGAAATAGGCAGGTCCAAAGTGGAGCCATTTTTCAGCAAATGAAGCAGTAATGGAGTTGTTATAATTAGTCTCCAAGTGGGAGATTGTTGGGTGTGGAGCCTAATTATCTTTTGTATTCAAAGGTATCATTGCATTGGACCCCAGTTCGAAATGGGGCAGCAATGCCACCCGTAAAATATTCATTGCAGGGGGGGTCCAGGGGGGGATGCTACGACCTTTTGGGAGTGCCCCCCCACCCCCCCCGCAGGGGGATCAGGGGCAGCGCCCCCAAAACTAATAATAGATGTAAAATTTCCTTGTAAAATGTGGTAATTTCATACTCAATCTGGGTCATTCATTAAGCAAAGATCTGATGGTAGAAGCTACGCTTAATTTAGGGTTTTTTGCCCTAGAAGGCAACCCCTTGCTATATATGAGGGAATTGTATTGCGTCTATGCATATTTGTTTTCTGAGTGAGGAAGAGAGAGGAGATTGAGAGTGAAGAGGAAGTTACAGCGGATTTGTTGTAGGTTATATCTCTTCAGTGTGTTGGATAATATAAAAATAAGGACTGGCTGTTTCTCCGTGGATGTAGCCCAAAATGGGAGAACCAAGTATATCTATGTCTCTCTTGTTTTATGTGTTTTCTGTGTTTATATTTATGCAATATTTTAAGTGTTCCATTGCTCTATAATATACAATTTTCTAACACTTTTATCCTTATTTGGTGATAACCTGATCGTAAATCAATCTTAGAAAATATAGTATCACCTTTAATAAATCAACGATCCTTGGTGACAAATATTTATTTTTAATGGTTAACTTATTCAATTGTGTATATTCAATACATAGTTGTAAGGTGCCATCCTTCTTTCTCACAAACAACACTAGGGATCCCTAGGGTGATACATCAAGGTGAATGTACCCTTTGTCAAGTAACTCTTGCAACTACGTTTTAAGTTTTTTTAACTCAAGTATGCTCATATTATAGGGACCTATTGACACTGGGGTCCCTCCTGGAATTAATTCAATAGTAAAGTCAATATCCCTCTTAGGAAGCAGCCTTGAAATTTCCTTCAGAAATACATCAACAAACTCTTAAATAACTGGTATTTTTCAAAAGGCAATTATCTTATCCATAGAATTAGTATAGCCCACCTGCACAATGTATATTTGATACCCCTTCCTAATGCACTTTCTTAATTGGTTAGCTATGATAGGTCGTAGTTTAATGGCTCTTTTAATTCCTCAAATTTCTTGCCTAACACCCTCCTTCGTGAGGAAACTAATGGTCTTATCCTTACAGTTTACCAAGGACCAATATTCTTCTATCAAGTTCATTCTGATTGGAAGATCATAGGACCCCAAATGTAACATATTTATGTTCACTTTAATTTGGTGTCTAGCTATTTCGACAGGACAATTTTCTACTTTAGCAGTTTCTTTCTTTTAGCCCCAATAGTCAGTTGGACTAACCAGGGGTTTTTAGATTTGACAATTTGCAAATGACATAACTCAACTATTTTCAAACTAGCATAACTTATTCTTACACCTGGGTCTATTAAGATGGAGACAAAATGGTTAGTTATTTTACCTTTAAATTGTATCATCGTAGGTTGATATCTGGCCCGATGATCCTCCAAAGCAGCATTAATCCTTGGTATGTTTCTTTCTACCTCCTCAACTGTAGAGGCTTCCTGAATATGAGCAGTCGATTCTACTCTAATACAGTGAGGAATTATTTTGTAATAATGGGGCTCCCCACATCCCTAGCACTGCAAAGGAGGTTTTTATGATTAGTTAGGCTCTTGTTTACTTTAAACCTCAATCTGCTTGGTTTCACCTTGCAGCCAATACTTTTGTTGATTTTCCCCAAATGCCCATTATGTTGTTTCCTACGTGCATTATTAACACCATCAACTTTGGCATTCTTAATGTTCTGGAAAATTTTGTACCCTTTTTTATTTGGCCAAATTTTGCCACTTTCCCCTTTTTTGCTTCATTTGTTGGTAGTAGAATCATAAGTTTTGAATAGCTTCATCCATCAACTTTGGATCATTAAATTCTAACCTTTCCTTCATGAAATCTTGCAAACTACTAATAAAACAATGCATCTTGGCTTTCTCTTCACAAATGTAGGGAACATTCTCAGTAGATATGTAAACTTGGTTACAAATTCATCCATGGATTGTTTTTTTAACTTCAAATCATGGAACCCTTTTTCCTTTTCATCATATAATGGTTTTGTTAAATACTTATCCTTGAAATGTCTTTGAAAGTTGCCCCAAGTCACTTCCTACTTGTCAATTCCTTAAACAATTTTAATTTCTTCCCACCATAGGGTTGCTTTACCTTACAGCTGATAAGTCACCAACTTGGCCTTTAAATTTTCATTGTATTAATAAATCTGAAATTATTTATTCATATTTATTAACCAAGCTTCAACAACTTCTTTCATTTATCCATCAACAGTTGGGGGGTTTGATTTTTTGAACTCTCCTTGCAATTCAACCTTTTACCTCTTGATCCCTTTTCCACCAAAATCATTTTCAAACTCTTCTTCATTATTATTTCTGCTTCCCTTAAATTATAGATTGCCCTCTCTCTAGCGATGCACTTCAGGTTTGTTTCAATTGTCAGAACTAGGATTTGAATTCCTTTGATTTTTTCTGTCTAAGATACTTTTCATAATTCTCTCCTATTCTAGCCTTAGGTTCTCATTATCAACTTTTATATTCCTCATCTCATCTCGTAACTGTTGAACTGTTTCCAACAACATCTCATTTTTATTGTGGGTTTCCTCTCCCAACTGAAACCACATTTCTGGGTTAGCTTCTGTAAAAGGTACAAATTTGAATCCTACCGATGACCTCCCAAGTGGGGTGATTCCCTCTCTTCTCCTCATTTTGCATCTTCTTCCTCTGTGCATCATTAATACTTTTTTCATTTCACAATTTCCAAAATAGGCAATAGTGTTGCAACCATGATGCTCTGATACCACTTGTCACATACACTCACACACCCCAATTTGTTTTTCCTTTTTACCATGTAATAAGAATTATGACATAAATGGTTTTTCATGCTTTTTATTTTTCCGTAATATTGATATCTTTAACCTAGTATAATCATGACCCTGTGTTCATTGTAGTTACTACATCCTTGCTACAAGGTTGGGGACTTTGGGATTAAGTTGATTAATACGGTTAAGTTTATCCTCAATGAATGGAAATATAAAAAGGTTCATACGTGAGTTAACTATGGTAAATACCTAGCAAAATGATTACTTCAACTTTGTAACGTTTTATAAGAAATAGGTCTCACTTTTATTATTTCAATGTTTATTACAAACACCATTTGACATATCCGGTGGTGGTACTAAGGGTCGAGATCATGAATTGGAACCTTACCCTTTTGATAAATATTGGATGTTACATTTTTATATTCTCAAGTGGTTTTTTAAAGAACATTCACAAACCTTACAAGTGGTCACCACTTTCCTTGGGATTTAGGTGATACCAAATCCATGGCCCTATGCAATTAATGTTATGTCAACGGCCAAAAAAGAATGGGGTCCATTAGAGGGTAACTAACCCTCTCTTCCCAGCATTGTGGGCAGATCTTTCATGCATTCACCCTATCAACATATTTCTTCTTTGTAAATCGTTGAGGTGGTCTCACTAATGGTTCTATACTCACGCATAATATCCTTAGTAACAGGTAAGCTCATGTCCTGAATCACTATACAAAGTTAAATCATAAAGTAGTTGATCGACCAATAACCTAGTCTGTATGATGTTTGACAGGGAAGGAGAAATATTGTGTTGGTTTCCAAGGCTTTTCTTAGGATAATTCTGATATGGACCATTCTACCAGTACTCGTAGCCTATCTATGAATCGTAAGGTAATTCTTTTTGTTCCATACTTCCCATTTTATTTGCATCCGCAATTCTATTTTTAATTTAGAAAGGTTCTCTTTTCAGAGGCACGAATGGAAAAAAATAATGAATTCATCCCTAGGTAGCTTTTATTACCTCATACATACCACCTGCAACTTATGGTTTGTTATATAATCAAACTACTAAACTCATTCTTGTAATCTATGTTTGATATGTGAGGGTTTTGGCATCTACAACAATTTTTGCGGTATGACTTGTTTCTGTACTAGTTCTAGGTTCTCCTCTTACATGGTCCTTTGCCTTCCAAGTTTCCTCGAACATTGTTATTCTAGTTTAGGTTATGCTTATAATGTTTCGAACACTCGTCTCTAAGAATAGAAGTTGCAATCTAGGGTTTAATAGTTAGGGTTTCTGCTAGAGTGCAAATGTGTAATGCTAGGACAATAAAATGCTTTGTCGTATTTACATATTATTGACTCAGAATGGTGATGGGGAGATTCCCTTGTAGAATTTCTCTATTTTTTTTATAATGTAAGGATATGACTTCAAATTTTGCGAAAAAACCTTGTATTATGACAACGTTCTAAGTTCGTTTGCATGATTGTTCAAGTTTCTCTCTTTATTTTACAATGTTTAATTGCAGAACGACATAGAGGATTCTTTGCAGTTATTAATGTAACATAATTATAATTTTGTTTTGGTTTCCTGAACTATGTAATTTTAGTGTGATAGTTAGTTCCTATTTATTCATATCTAGGTTCTAAATTGTACCATTGCATTACCTTCTAAATTACATATATAGTTTGTGCTTTATAGTAGTTACGAGATTATTACAAAAGTGTTTTTTTATTCATTTCCTCTATAAATATTCACTAGTATCTGGTAGAGAGGTG
>Ga0115848_101073_pt1 | contig 11421 bp, 17 predicted proteins | sample InSIn3gowninarea_FD_83862 | JGI IMG/M metagenome (GOLD analysis project Ga0115848, IMG submission 83862) | reverse complement strand
GTAGGGAAGGTAATGAATATACTGTAGACCGACGAATAATGAAAAATTACACCAAAGCATACAGGAAATAGCTAACGCTCAGATCCTTAATACCTTAGTATTTAAAATGGGTCTCCCAAGAAAAGGAGGAGGGTGAAGCATGGCACAATATCTATGGGTTCTTGTCACCAAGATAAATTGTCCAAAGGATAGAAGAGTTGTTCGTTCTAGTCGTATGGTTGCAGCAACATTATACATCCGAATACAAGGAAAAAATTGTCAGATAGTGGGAGATGACCACATAGATTACGGATTGCATCAAGAAAATCCTTATATATTTATGTTTCGTGGGTCCCCTACCTCAAGTGGAAGGATAACTAATTCCAACCTTTCTACTTATGAATTTTCTACAACATGAAGACGGAAGCAAAAATGAAATTACATTCATAAAGAACCATTGAAGACTTACACTTCCACGACTATATAACATTATTCAACAAATATCATATATCACATGAATCCATATCAAATATCACATGCATTTGTATCAAATATCACATGCATCTGTACTTAAGAAAATTGAAAGAAAAATTCCCCAGAGGAGTATGCCATGTATATTTTCATATGCAAATTCAATTTTGATTATAGGGTGCACACCCAGACAGGTGGCCAAAAAACCAAAAAAATTGATTCAAAACGGGCCATGCACTAGAGTAATGGGAGACCTTTGGGAGAGTAAGGCTTCTCTCCCTCTAGTATGATCCCTTTACAAAACTCCAACCAATGGCTCTAGTATCCTATCTCTTTTTATATTTTTTCTCTTTTCTCTCTTTCTCCCCTCTCATCTCCCTCTTTTTGTAAAAACTTTGTACAATATATATTCTTCCCCTTAACCCTCCTAGTTAATTTCTAAACCCCTCTCGACTAACTCCAATTCCAATCATGAGCAAAAGAAATGATTAAGAACTTCACATGCCCCTTCATGCTAATAGTGGAGGATTTTCATGCCTAATTGGTAAAGGTATGCTTCAATTCTTGGCAAGCCATTGAGGTGGATCAGGGTCTAATATAGGCACAAAAGGAAAAAAATGGAAAGAGTTGCTTCAACTTCCTTGACTTTAGTGGCTTCTTAGATTGTGCAGGGACCTATATTTGTCGAGTTGTTCTAGGGTAAGCTACATACCATCAGCCTAATCCTTGGGAGGATGACAATTGGATTCAGGTGAGAGCCAGCTGCTAATATGAGACAGCTCATGAAAGACATGGATCATTATGGTAGAGCTTCTCTGGGTAGCATCTTTGAGTTGTCAGAGCTCTTCTCGTATTTCCTTCAAAGATTTATCTAAATTAGAAATTCATTCTTCAAGGGACCTTGTTATCTCCTTATCCATGAGATATTCCTCCCAATGAGCTACATGAGTAAGGGAATGCAAAATCACTTGGCTCCCTTTTGGATCACCTTTACCTGCTCCCCAGTCCATAACATTGGTTCTTCACTCTATCAACTTTGTTGGACGTCTTAACTTCCTTGGGTATATATGTCTAGAAACTAGAGGAGCCACTCATCAAGTGTGCTTGATGGCGCGTGCTAGATGTCATTTCACATGAGGGCTCTTTAGCATTAGATTAGTCTGTGAGATGCTGAATGGGATGGGATGTTACTCATTGATGATGGGTTCCCTTCCCCTCCAATTATCGAGAAGAAAAACTATAAGGAAGGGCCCTTTCCCACGTCTTGGGCCGCTTTATATCTATCATAATTAGATTCAATCTGAGAGGTGTCAACAATAGGTACTATGATCCTAGAATCCACTTTGGATATAATTTTATTATGTTCAGCTAGGACAAGATCAAAGAACTCTTTAAGGCATTATGTTCGCTCTACCTTTTTGGCTACGTACACCACAAACTCATGGAGAGATTGGTTATCCTATTCCTCCACCAATGCTAACTATTATGAAAACGATTTGATGAATTCTCCCAAGCTATTATCTAGCTCAATCTTCTTAGGAATAGAACTATTAGGCTTCCTTACTAGGAGTAGCCCAGAGTTATTCAATAAGGCCTTGATATTCTACATGGATGACTCTAATTATCTATTGGATGCCACCAATAGAGTCCTTCCATCTTCTAACGCCTATTTAGTCCTAGCCAATATACTCTCATAGGTTTCTACCTTGTCAAACCCTAGTAATGATAGATTGGATCCTCGATTTGGCCTTAGCCAATTACATCTTGAGCCACTATGTCCTTCTTGCTATGGATGGCATGGTGAAGGGTTATTTCCCTATTAGGCTAGAGGCACCAACAAGGGCCATTATAGGCCCCGTATAATCAATCAAGAGAGGAGTAGTGAGAGATCTCCCTTGGGCGTCGGTGGGAAGTGTGATCGGCAAACTCCACATCTGTGGCTTGAGGGAAAGCAATGGAGATAAGTGAATTCCCCTGGTTAAATTGGGTGGGGTGAAAATCCATAATTTTTAGCTCTCTAGAGATTCCTCTACTTAAGTAGTGGTGGCTCATGGGGGCCCAAGAGAAGGGGATACAAAGGGCATTGGGGAGTCAGTGGTTGCGATCTATATGGGCACATTGAAAATGGTGGATAGACCAACTTCCCCCAGGGATTCATTGATAGATATGGATACATTAAAATTGGATGATTATAAAAGTACAAAAGTGGCAACACTGATGGGGATGGTGACTGGGTTCACTGCCAAAGGGGTTATGATGGGTGGAGAAGCCATGTCAAGAACTTGATCAATACTTTTCATCTTATATGTGAAGGTTGAGGTGTCCATTTAGGATATGAAACCCATCTATAGAGAGACATGTGGATGAGGAACCACGAAAGAAGTGCACAGGGTGATGGTGATCTTGACAGGGTTTTGGACTACTATCCTCTTAGTCAGGAGGCCTCCGAGTAGATGCCTTACCAACACTTGGCCAGTTTCTTTAATTTCTTTCTCATCTCAATGGGCATCCTTGGCCACCTATATTCTCTTCTAAAACTCCTCCCAGCTAGTAAGGCATAAGTTAAATCAATCTTCTTACTCGTTGGGTTGGTGGTGGTAATCTTGGTTTACTTTATCATTTAGGGCTATCAGGTGTTGTTGAACTCTGTTGAAGGGGTCCCACTATCTTCTAGGAGCTCAATGTGGGAAGTTCAGGCCCTCTATCTCTCTCACTACCTTAGTTAGGGATGGATAATTCTAAAAATACATGTCTCCAATGGAGAATAGGAGTTACGGGTACAGCTTTTAACTGGCATGCATGCACCTCCCCGCTACCCCATACTGGCACTACATGGCCACCTCATAGGCTATCACCCAATTTAGGATATGGATGGGAAGGAGAGTAGGTTCTCCCTCTACCTAGATGATAGTGAAATCTTTGAAGAACCACCAGGCTCCCAGGTTGTTCAAATCATCCTTCACTTAGGTTGAAAGCCTGGGCATTTATGTCCTACGTATGGCCTTGTATACCACCAAGTAAAAATAATTGTAGATGGTTATGATGTGATGGTAGTATTTATAAATATAGAGAGCATAAAATAACACATGAATAGGGGCCCCTGATGGGTGAGGCCACTCGGGAAGCTGTGGGTTCCAAAAATGAAAATATGCACATAACACATCTACAATATAAGAGGCCATGAAGAAAATCTTACCTCCCCGGGTAATTTCCTAATTTTAATGTAAGTTATAAGAGAGGATCTCAGTAAAGTCTGGTTTCTTACTATTGAGGATGATCTCCCCTTGTAGAAGCACCCAATGTTGGTTGACGTGATCGGTGTCAGCCATTACCCATAGTCTGTTGACCATTACCATGCTATTTTTTATTAACTTCTAGTGTTAATATACTGGGTAGTTGATATAAGTCTAGAGTTTGAATCTACTGGGGTCTTCTGCCCAATCCTTTAATACCTCCTTTACTAAATCTTTACAATGACTGATTCGATATTATATAGGTCCAGCTCATGCATTTTGTAGAGGTCCTGGAAGACCAACCTAGTGATGAAATCTAATGTCCCAGCCTAGGAGACCATCAAACCTCTTTTGATCCTACAAAAATTCACTGTATTAGCGAAAAGGTCCTTATATGGAAATACCTTTGTTTGGCCACTATCCTGTGGAGCCCTAAGGCCTTTAGAGACATTAGGTCACTCTTATACTGCTCATCTTCCATAAAAATTTTATCCAAGTCTAAATATAACTTCTCTTCCCCTTCCATCTCGTAGTAGATGTATGTGCGTATTATCTCACCCATGAACACTTCTTTTTCCAAGAGGGTGTCTATGAATTATAGGTAAGTGTCTTATAGGGGTCCTGGTATAGGTGTTTTGGAAGTCACAAAAAGGGAAAGATGCTCCTTTGAGTAAGACTTACAATGTGTGAGATGTCTAAAAGGATAGTCAAAAGGTTTACAAGTGGCTCTGGGTAGGAATTACTATGACGTAAATAGTCTGAATGCAAATGATCTTTCCACTGTGGAAATCCCACCCTTTATGGTCCTTTTAGGAGGGGTGATCTATGAGGATTCTATAGATCTTCTCTTTATGTGTTGGATCAAAGGATTTAGTGGAGCCTTCCATGGCTTGAGCGAGTTTAATCTCATTTAAAAGCCAATAATACAAGTGGCATGATCCTGCGTGGCAAAGTTTTAATGCCATATACCACTAGCTACTCCCCTCCTTGGTCATTATAGCCTTAGCTGGTGTGAGTGGGGAGGGAAATGAAAGAAGGGTGCCTAGTATCCCACCGTGCATTCGAGGCCTCAACTTATTTTCAAATCTCATTCCTCCTATAGGCATTGCTTAGGGCCATCAGCTTATAGGACTTGGACGCCTGTCCAAATCTTAGAGGGTTCTTGATTCTTGAAGTCTTCTTCTACCCATTATCCCTCATGCCACTACTCCTTTTTCTCTAAAGTGTACTTCTATTATTCCATAGAGAGGGGGTGTGAGAGGATGACACATTTCATTATGTGGCATATTCTCGTTGATGCACCAAGTGGATTTCCATCTTCGCTTGTGACCATTCAAGCCTTAGGCCTACCCCAAGTTCTTGGGCTCAGGTTCTCCCCACATGTCTTGGTCTTGGATCATGAGGGCCCCTGGGGTGCTTACAAGATCATATCATTTATAGTTAATCTTGAAGTCAAATCGTAGGGCGATGTAATAAGGGCATGCCACTGGGCAAGATCTCGTGACTCACACACCTACGCATGCATTTCAATATATAACCCATGAAATATATTTTTCTGAATTATATAGCACGCCCAATTTGACTAAATATGGCTCTTTGGAAAGAAACAAAATCTTCTTACTTGTTCTAAATATTCTCATTTACTCTCAGTAACCTGGGGAAATTTATAAAGTGGAGGGCACCACAAGTCGTGGAGATAAGTGGATTTTCCATGGGTTGATGACAACCTATTTTTATTGTAGAATTAGTAGGATTTGATATAGATAATACAGAAGAAAAGAATAAGAAAAATAGGGGGGGGTTCCCCACACTCAAATTATAGTAGGTTGTGTTGAGTAATCAACAAATAGTGATATTCACGGGGGAAAACACTCCTTAGTGTTTTAGAACCTAGATTTTCTGGTTGCACCCTTCCTCCCTAAAAAGGTATAAACTCTAGTGAAAAAAAGGGACCAAATCTTGGCAAGATGCAAACTCAACTCTGTGCTAGTCAACTATTTATCAGTCAGTTCCCACGGTGACAGTCTAGACCATTTCATTAGGCTCTAAGATTGAAAAGGGAGGGAATTCCCTTATCTAGTGGCCAAAATTATGCTCAACGGGAATGCAGGGTGAAACTGGATGGACGCGGTTCTTGGGTGACATGGAGTAGGGGGGGATATAAATCACATTAAAAAAATAAAATGCCACAAATTGAAATAAGCAGGCTACCTAAGGAAATGATCTTGACAAAAATTTAAACTTACGAGCTTAACTTTAAAAAAATGAGATCTAAATAAAATTGAAACCTACTCTTTTGCAGTCAGATACTTACCTGGCTATCCCAGAGTTTTTGGTGTAGGCTTGACCATAAAATAATGCTTGAGATGCTAGTCATTGATAGGTAGAGATAGATCATTCCCTAGGAGATCCTTCTGTTTAAACATGTTGTCACTGATTATGCTAGCTATCTTATATGGGCCCATCTAGAAGGGGTCAAATTTAGAGTGCTAGCCTTTTTTTTTGTGAGGTTTGTCCTATAATAGGATGAGGTCAGTGATCTGGAAGGACTTGACCTTGGCTCTTCTATCCAACCACCTTTTAACTATATCCTAATTCTTACTAAAATTTTGTAGGGCCCGATCATGAGCCTCTTACAGCCCCAGGATATCTAGTAGCCAAAATTCCATCTTGTCTCTTTCTTCCATGTAATCGTGTATGAATTGGTAGGTAGGAATTTTTAACGTCATGGGAAAAAAAACTTCTTATCCATAAACCATCAAGAAAGGTGATTTATTAAGCGCGACCTTCACCCTGGTCCTGTTAACTCATAGTGCATACTTGAGGAGGACAGGCCACTTCCTAGGCTTGTAAGCTGCTACCTTTTTTATTGTGTTGATGATATTTTTATTTGTAGATTCTAACAATCCTTTTCCCTATGAATATTAGTTTGATGAAAACCTCAAAGTTATGTGGTTATCATAGGAGCACTTAGTAAACTCGATGGCTTGGAATGTCAAACAGTTGTCACATACCAGGGAGAGAGAAGTCCCAAACCTAGTAACTATGTTTGCTTCCAGGAAATCTATGGCTAAGGTGGTTGTGTTATTTTTGGTGGCTATAGGTTTGGCCCATTAGGTGCAATAGTCTCTCATAGTAAGTAAGAACTTATGTCCATCGAACGAGTGGGGGTTTATCATGCCAATAAAATCGATGAACAACTATAGAGGTATCGTAGTATGATTTTCCTTCTTTGCATAGATTTATCATTGGTGGTAGGTGCTTACATGTGCATGCTCATCCTTAAATATAGTGGGCTGGTAGTAGCCTATGGGTAGGATCTTGTATGTTGTCGCATTCCCTAAGGGGTGCTTAATCCCTAAATTTTTATGGAAGTTGTTCATAATCTTACGAGTCTCCTCCTTTTTGACACATTTGAGATATATTCCTTGGTAATTTCTCCTATACATGACCCCCATTTTAAGAATATAGTGGGAAACCTTGAGCTTTAGAGATCTCCTCTAGATCCTGTTCAACTCAAGCAGGTAGGTTCCATATGCTAGGAGGTGAATGATATGGGTGTACCACTTGTATTTACTCACCTGGGATTGGTCAACTTGGAAAACTTTGATCCTTGGGTCTACCTTGGTGATTACCTTCCCCAACCCTTGGCCTCACATAATATTTATAAACTTGATCTTGTTCTTTCCCATCATAAGATTAATAGATGGGTTTGAGACTATGGTGTGAACCTTATTCTGAAGGATATAATATAAAAACTTCTTGATGGTTTTGAGTAGGGAATATGCTTTCTTATCCATCATTGAATATCTCAATTCGCCCTACTTTAGGTTGGTACTCATAAAATCAATAGGGTGCTCATCGAAATCACTCTTCTGAGTAAGAACAGCTACAATGGTATGATCTGACACAAAGGAGTAGATATAGAAATCCTAACAAAAATATGGACTAACTAAGACCAAGACTTACATGATTGCCATCTTGATATTGTGGAATATGATTTTTGTGAGGGGTGTCCATTCAATCGCAGCGTCCTATTTCAACATCACATTCAGAGGCTTGACTATCTCTACAAAACCCGATAGAAATTTTCTAATAAAATTGATCTTCCCAAAGAACGACTTCAACTCCTTCTTATTATTCGAAAAGGGAATCTGGGATATGGCATACACTCTAGAGGGATCGCTAATGATGCCTCCCTTTATAATAATATATCCTAGTAACTTACCCTCTATAATAACGAGATACATTTCTTTGGATTTAGGTACATTCCATATTTCTGATATCTCTCCAAAACAAACTCGAGGTGTTGGCCGTGTTGTGACCTATCTTTTGAAAATATCGTTAGGTCATCCATATAGATGATGATTCATTTTTTGGTTAGATGCTGAAAGGCAATATCTATAGACCTTTGGAAGGTGGCTCTCTCATTGATAGGTCTGAATGGCATCCTCTTATACACGAATGTCCCCCATTTTATTGTAAAAGCGATCTTCATCCTATGTTAGTGATCGACTAAAACCTGGTTGTACCTTGAGAAGCCATCTAAGAAGGACATCATCTTAGACCCGCTAACCATCTGTAATACTTCATCCAGGGTGGGAAATAGGTAATTATCTTTTACAGATGCTTTATTCAGATTTTTAAAATCGACGCACAACTTTATCTCATTGCTCTTCTTCCTTACTAGGACTAAGTTGGCCACCCAAGTGGAATGCTTAATGGGCAATATGATCTGAGTGTTTAATAAATTATGGACTTCTTAATGGATGAGTGGTTATAGAATGGGTTTAACCGGTCTTTGCCTTTGTCTATAAGGTTTATAGCCTTCCTTGAGAAGAATAGTATGAGTCATTACCCACGAGTCAAAGATCTTAAGGTCTCATTAAGACTAGGACATGACATCCTTATACTGGGAGAGTAGTATCTTGAGGTTCTCTTACTCCTTTAGAGTGCAATTTTTTTTGATATATACTTGTTGGGGATGCTCGGGCATTCCTAAGTTGAGGGTGATTGTCTCCTAGTTTTTCTTTCCTATCTCCCTATATTTATCGGGTGGGATTTCCAAGTAAAAAATCCTTTCTAAGGCCACCATACCCTTTGGTGTCCTATTATCTTTTAACCTCACAACGCCTTTGATCTCCTCTTGATCCCTCTCCATCTTAGAAGGTGCCTCACTAGGGTCTTCTCCTTGCTCGTCAATGTGTTGTGCTTCAAACATGCCTAAGCCAGTCATGAACTAGAGGATCTGGATATCATTTAATAAAACCTAAAAGTTCTTCATGTTATCTAGGACTATAGGTAACATGATAATCTCTATGGTTAACCTCCTCCATTCGATGTGACTTATTAGAAGTAAGTTGGCTATCAAACTTGCTAGGAGGTCAGCTAGCTTAGTTTTCTCTTTAGGGCCTAAGATGAGATTGAACGGTTTAAAAGACTCAGTCAGGTTTAAGACCTTATGTTTATACTTCAGCAAGTTCAACAACTTACATTAGAATTTACTCTTCACCTGGTTGACCACCAATTATGAGTCTTTGTATACTTGGATGTTTTCGATGCCATGGTCTAAAGCAAAATGTAATCCCAATACTAATGCTTTGTATTCAGCTATATTATTGTGCATGGAAATTATAGATGAAATGTCACTGTGTGGGTTGGCTAGTGTTACTCCCATTCCCACAACATGTTTTGATTGAGATCCATCTACATACAGTGTCCATAAGGTACTAGGATTTACCTTCATCTGGTGATCTTCATCTTTAGTTGTCCGAGTAGTTAGGGTGTATATCCTGATCTCAGTTGAGGCATAACTAACGTGATTATTTTTTGTGTTATACTTATTGATGAGATGCATCATTCAGGGCTCTTTATCCACCCTTATATAGTTTGCCACTTCTCTCTAGGGAATCCACATATGTGAGAAGTCGGTGGCCATGTATTCATTTAAGGACCTAGACCTGAATGTCCATGAAGTGTTGGACCCTATGTTCTGATGCTATTTACATGTGGACATTTAGTAGTTCACTTATCACTTTCACCTTGAATTTATCTAATTGGATGACCATTTTATTAGACTTAATGGGGGATAATCCCAATTTCTTGCACACTCCCAAGGGCATTATGTTGGTAGAATCCCCCAAATTGACCAAATAATTATGCAGCTTCTTATCAAAGATTCTAATGGTGAGAAAAAATGGAGGAACCTCTTCCTTTCCTTTGTGAATCACAAGGTCAGCATTCCCAGGATCCCTTGGTTTTTGGCTAGGCTATTTCTCGATCAAAGACTTCAGCAGAAGGTACCTCTACTCGTTAATCTAAGCCAATTTGTGCAAGGTGATATTAGCCTTGATCTTCTTTATATCCTCCACTATGTTGTATCCACCCTTGATACTACCTCCCTAGGCCTTGGGCATCGCCTATATTTTCAATGACAGGGGGGATCATTATTGGCTCCTGGGTCAGGTGGTGTCTGAGCATTGTTAAGAGGGGTGGATGATGTGAGAGGCTCTTTTTGCTTATTATGAAGTAGATACAAGTTTCTTGAATTCTACTAGAATGTGTGAACTTCATCTGTATCCTCCATAAGCTCTCCACATTCTTGTAGGATGGGTTTAATGTATCAAATACCATCATGATATTTGGCCATGGGTCATTTCGTTCTGGCCTGTCTATACCATACCCTCCAAGATCTTTGTATATGGATTGAAAGGCATTACAAAACTCTAGGAAATTGAGCTCCTTATGGTCCGTAGTATCGTGAACTCAGCAATAGTTGGCCAAGGTGACGTGGCAAATGTTGATCTCATAGGACCTACCACTAGTCGAAGGTTCCTAGTCACTTTGCCTAAGATGGTTGTACCTTTGATAAGAAAATATTTTTTGGGAGCAGTCCTAACTATCGACCTACCTTTGTATGCTGGTGAAGTCATTTATGAGTTTTTGGACCATCATTTAAAGTTGACTCGCAATTACTCGGCATCTAACATGAAGATGTCGCTTGCAAGCTCTTCCCATTCATGTTGTAAGATATGGCCTATGATTGGTTCCTCAACCTGCCTACTGATTCTATCATGACCTAGGAAGGTTTCAACACTATATTTTTAGCATAGTTTGGTCAAATAGTAGATCCAAGCATTCTATATCAACATTTTGCTACCATAAGAAGGGAACCTAATGAGCTTATATGGGCATTTAACGCGCACTTTCAAAAAGTTAATAGTCGAATTACCCCCATTTATAAGCTAGTTGATGCCCTTACCTTTGAAATGTACAAAAATTCCTTAGACTCTATGATCAATGTTTTTCTTAAAAGGGCCATAGGCATCAATATGTTATCTCTCGCCTACGTCAAAGTGATCAATATTGACAGGGAACTTAACCCCTAGGAACACCTCTTCCCCACAGAGATTTGGGAGAACGTTAATGCACTACTACTAAACCCTATGCCGGTCATCAATGCATCACCAATAGCCCAATTACCCCCAAATCAACCTTTGGGGGTAATGGCATGGAGCATCCCTGAGGCCTTGATTTGTACTGGTTCAACCCTAGTCCTTATAAATAATAATGCTCAGGTGCCTCCACCTAACCAAAATAGGAACGAGCTCAAAGCTATCCAAATGATGGTCCAAAAACTCATAAATGACTTCACCAGCATACAAAGGTAGGTCGATAGTTAGGACTGCTCCCAAAAAATATTTTCTTATCAAAGGTACAACCATCTTAGGCAAAGTGA
>Ga0115848_101071_pt1 | contig 11429 bp, 7 predicted proteins | sample InSIn3gowninarea_FD_83862 | JGI IMG/M metagenome (GOLD analysis project Ga0115848, IMG submission 83862) | reverse complement strand
CTCAGGTCTTTTGTGTGTTGTGTTAGCCACGTTAGATCCTGCTTCGCGATGTCGGAAGGTCTATTTACTGCTGCTGGTTTCGAACTCGGAAACAGAGTCTCTGATCTTGGCAAACGTGTTGACAAATTACTTGATATGCTCGAAGGCCAAGAAGATTCTTTACCTCAAGCCTGGATCGATTCGCTTGAAGACATTGAAAGCAAGTATGCAGAATGGGTCGCACAGGCAGAACAGGTCGTGCTTCGCAATCAGGTGGCAACTCAGGAAGATATGAAACCTACTTCGCCTCAACCAACACCTGTCATCCAAGAACCTCGTTCGGATACGATGTCCATAGTAAATCCCACCCCCAATGCCTTGCCGAAGGGAGGCTCGCTAGTATCTCGACTTTCAAGAAATATGTTAGCCGAAACTATCGCGCCAGAAGCACCTCCAGGAGTTAGTCCGAGGAAGTCGTTTGGCAGTATCAAGCGAAAGCCTTTGCTCGAGACCAACCCAAAGGCGGATCAAGGACATAGACGTGGGATATCGGAAGTGTCTGCCGTCGGGTCTACCTTTTCGGGCTATTCCGAGAACGCAGAGATTGGAGATGCGCATGAAGTACCAGTTTTACCCAGTCCGAGAATTAGTATCATCGACAACCCGTTTTCCAGCAACAAAACAGTTGTGTCTTGGATGGGAAACAGCAATCCGGAACTTTCACCTCCAAGACCTGGGATGCTGCAGCGCGCATCGACTGCTTCAATCGAGGTTGTGCCGAGAGACAGCCTCAAACAAGTTACGCTTCGCCGTAGCGCCAGTCATGATCTATTGAGCTTTCTCACAGGAGCCTCCACAGGCAACCCCCGCGCTCGAGCCTTGCACAACTTGATCGCTGGTGGTTCAGGGAGCTCAACATCGCAGCGCGGGATCGATGATCCATCATTGTCATTGAAGGCTAGTGGCTTCCATGATAGCCTTACACCTCTTGCAGTTTCGCCATCGCCAAGTTTAAGAGTTGATCCTTTAAGTATTAGAGGCAAACAGATGGCTATATATGAGCTTGATTCGCGTCCATCGATCCCGAGGAAGTCAAGTAAAAGATTGAGCTTACCAATAACAAGAATGCCTTTCCGTCCATTAACGCCACCACCGCCCGATCCAGTAGAGTCGAAAGAAGTGTACAAGGAGCCTCAGTCTATCGCTCAAATTACCAATACGCCCAATGCTCACAAAGAGGAAACCTTCAATGACAGGTTAAAGAGTATACTAGCGTCAATGCCAACCAAGATCAAGCTTACAGGGGATTCCGATGCAGAAAGCTCATCTGGTTCTAGCTCCGAATATTCCACACGGGCGTCGTCTCCTGGACAGACTCTGAAGCTTTCACCTGTAAAGGATGGTAAATCAGGCAGTAACACCACCACAGCGGGCATTCGTGTGTATCATCTATCAAAGACTGGCAATTCAAGAGAAACACCACCAATCAAACTGTTTGTTCGAGCTGTTGGCGAAAATGGAGAACGTGTAATGGTTCGTGTTGGTGGAGGTTGGGCCGACCTGGCCGAATATCTGCGTGAATATAGTCTACATCATGGAGGTAGAGGTCTTTCAGACAAAAGTCTTGAAGTTGCGAATCTGCCTGACAAGCACCAACAACCGCGATCACAAGCTTCATCCTTCAGCTCTACCATTCCAGCACGGGACGCGACAGGAATCAACGTGCCCGCGAAATCCAACACTATCGATCAAGAATTCGACTTTGGCCTGACAGATAACAGCATGACACGAGCAAATGAGGAAGGCGTAATGGATACTACAGGCACAAACTTTGAGCAAGTGCCTGGCAACCAATGGAGTACACCAGCTGTTCATGCCATCCCCGATTATGACTCCGAATATCCGTCTAGGGGTCCAAGTCTAAACAATCGAACACAGCCTGGAACAACACCACCAGCAGATCCGGCAAGACTTCGCAATCGAACGTCAGTCAATGCATTCACAAAGCCTTCTTCAATCACAACCACAACCATTTCCTCCTCCCCTGGTACGAATACATACACACCGCTTGGTGCAGCCGGGCCAGTGCAGAATGGCCGTCGAGCAGGTCCCAACAACTTCAATAGAGGTCAATTTCAGCCAAACCAAGCGTCCAGAGATGGAATGGCCAATCAAGGAAGAGTTGCTGCTGGTAGTCAAACATACACAACGTCACCTTCAAGAACATCCACTCCTACAAACGTGAACACTTCCATCACAAGTGCCAGAACAAACGGTACCTCACAAGTCTACCAGCACCCAACTATAACGACAACTACAACCGTCATGTCGTCGAGGCGTCGAGCTCCTGCGAACTTTACAGCGTCACCAGCCTCGATGTCCCGCCCAGTATCAAGTATGAATGTCTACCAAACGCCTGCCTCAAACAGTGTAACACCAACACCCACCAATAACACAAGCGCTAGGCCTTCCGCAATAACCAGTCCAGACGGGTCGCGATTGACTCAGACGACATCCAACGGATCAAACGCGAGTTATGCGACAAAGAACACCAATATAAGCAGGATTGATAGTGATCGATCGAGAAAGAGGATGAGTCTGACCGATGTCAGCGGAATACGTCGGGTATTTCTGAGGAAGAAGAGCGACAAATCATAAAACGAGGAAGGGTTGGCCGGAAGAATCACACACGAACCTTATCGCCTTTGGTTACAGATGTTGAGAACAAATCACAGAGCTATCTAGTGCTACATGATTGTCTGGCTACTGGTACCCATCTTGCTTGACATTAGCGGGCGTCACTCCACGTTGACTTTTGTTATCTTTCGAATTTCCCTCGATCTTCGAGTTCAGGCACGGTCTTTTATGCACGGAAATACCCAAGGTAGCATGCTCTAATGTACTATATCGTATCAGGCGCCGGTAGCCTCTTATACACTTTCTTTATCTGCCTCCTTTCCTCTTGTTTTACATTACACCCCTTCCTGTATACATCACACTGTATCATAGTTCACGTATTTCCCTTGCCAGGATTCCACTACCAACAACGTATGTACGTATGTACCCAAAGCGAGCATGTGTAAGTACTGTACATGTAAGTGAATACATGTATGTAATCAACACCGCCTCTACATTCAAATTAAATATGTCTTCTCTTCATTTCGTCATCCGCATCGTGTTATCTTTATATCATGCACGTGGTTGACTTTCGTTTCGACGCACAACTAGTAAACAGCGCCAGAAAACCGCCTGTACTACTGGTACTAGTACTAGTACCACTCTCTCGTTCAGTACCGCGACGTTTTTCTACACCACTCAAATCCCGATGTCTTTTATCATCGGCAATCACTGCATCCACGCGCGCACTAACGATGTCCTTCTCAGCACCAATAGTCGCGGTACTGGCACCAGTAGTAGTATCGTTGTCGTCACTAATAGAGACACAGCTCAGGTCTTTTGTGTGTTGTGTTAGCCACGTTAGATCCTGCTTCGCGATGTCGGAAGGTCTATTTACTGCTGCTGGTTTCGAACTCGGGTTCTCAAGCCACGTCGCTAGATCTCGTTTGTTTTTGTCGGTTGCGGGATTGGCTTGCATTGCTGTCCATGTTGTGAGGAGGTGGTCTGTATAAACATCATAGGTGTTTTGTTAGTAAGGTTGACAAGCATGTTAAAGTGAGTGAATGTAGATTGTAGATTGTAGGTATAAACGTACCGTATTCAGCCATTGCTTTCCTCAACTCACGCATCACACTCGCTTTCGCGCCAATTCTATCGCCTTGTTTAGTATCCGTTTGCAGATCGAGATCGAGATCGCGATCCAGGTCTAACAACTGTTTTTCCAAACTCGATATCTCGTCTTGCAAGTGCAGTAACAGACGAACATGCACGTCGTCGAAGCGGCGGAAGATAGTCGTTTTGTTTCGCGTCATGAACGCTGCCATTTCGCTGTGTTCGTTTTTGTTACTGGTGGGTGGTGGGATGGGGAGGGGGGCTTGTTGACTTTGACTTTGACTTGCTATGTGTCTTGTTGCTGTCAGTTTTGGTTTTGCAATTGCTTGCTCTTTGTCGCGTGTTGAGGGTCTTTTGGCGTGGTGGGGGAGGGAGGGAAGTGGTGTGGTTGGGGCGGGAGCTGGCTGTTGGGAGTTTACGATTGAGTGGGAACGTGAACGGGTTGTTGGTTTTTGGGATTCGCCAGACTCGTTAAGGTTGGAGGGTGCTTGAGGTTGAGATTGAGGGTTGGGGGATGTGCTTGAGGGATTGGAGTGTAGTGCGCGTTTACGTCGTTCGGATGCAGTGGATTTGACTGTGCGCGATCGTGGTGTTGGACGAACAGGCGCGTTCTCGATGGAGAGCTATGTTGGGACTTGTCCGGGAGAGTTGGCGATTGATGGTGGTTGCGCTGGTTCTTGTATTGATTGCAGCGACGCGTGTGGAGTGGGTGTTCCGTAGGAGAAAACTGCTTGTGGGATGCTGGGTATGCTCGGCAATGGTTTCTTATTGTATCTCGACGTCGGCACGGTAGATTTCCTCATGGATGACATGGATGACCGAGCCGACACAGGAACAGCAGGAAATCGGATTTCCTCTAGCTTTGGAGCATTATGCCCTGGAATAAGATTTACCTGCTCGGCGAGTGTGCTTATGGTGCCATCTGTACTGGGTTCGCTGCTCATCGTGATGGTGTCCTCGGAACTGCCTGAAATGCCGTTCTCTTGAGCTATGGTGTGCGAGTTCTCAATCTCAGGCCGGATAGTGTGCTGGGAGGTGGCTGATGTCGAACTTGGCACAGGATGAACGCCATGATCTTGAACCACTGTTTCTGGTGCAGAAGCACTTTTGGTCCGCTTCAAAGCCATTTGAGGTTGTGTTTGATCCTTGTACAGCGTCGGAATGCTTGGTAGCGCAGAGAACAATGGCGTACTGAAATTGGCCCTGACACTCACGCCATCGAGTACTGGTATATGATTTGGATCGTGTACGTCCGGGAATGGCATATCGAACAACCGAGTTTGCCGGTTGACCGATAGCTCTATTGCATTGTTGGCTACACTCATGGCGTTGGATGATGAAGATGTTTAGCGAATTGACAGTGAAAAGGTATGAATGGCACTGTTGTGACAGATGACAGGTGACAAGCTCGAGCGAAGCCTGCATCATGCTTGGTTGACATGACTAATGACTGGGGACTTAAATGATCAGCATCCAAAATAGGTTGGTGTCGAGGTCCAGGAATTAGAGTGTGTACCTGCAACGAAGGACGAGATGTGGAAAGTGAAGCCAGTATGTTTGGGGTGTCTGAGAACGTAGGCTAAAGGGCTTGATCATTAACGGCGTTCAGAGGTCGATGAAGTTGTGGTGTTACAGGTTGATCCTCTAGTGTTGTTCTGGCGTAGTGGCATGGAGTCGTACCCTCAAGGTGGACGATCAGGACAGGGGTCAGCGGGAAGGTGGCATTTTCATCCTCCACTTACAGACTCCACTTGAACGAGGAGCATCTCCTGCTCCATGATTCGAAGGATTCATAGTAATTTACTGAGGCATGCAGTCGTGAGGTTTTGATAATCCTCGTTGAGTCACAGCGGTCTAGTACGTACCGCACTTTGTACTTCTCTGCACGACAACAGGATCGGTCTCAGCAGTGTTTCTATCAGCAAGGAGAAATTAGATGGACCGTGTTGGCCAAGAAATTCAAGAATGGAGAGTATTAACATACTGAACTTATCCACCAGAAATTCGCCGACGAGCCATTCTCGGGTTCGAAGAAGTAAGCAGCAGGGGTCTGCAGTGAAGACTGGAAGATGATAGAGTTCACCCCCACGGTGTGCTCCTGGCAAAAAAATCTGGTAGTCACCTTAATTTTCTGATTGCACGTGTCGACGACATATCTTTGGCACTACAACACAAACAATGGACAGGCCTCGAGCAGGATGCTAAAGGTTACCTACATAGGTAATCTTAATAGGAGCCACGTTCTCAAGTGTATGTCATTGTTATAAGTAGCATCACATGCTCCAGTGGTTCACAACTCTGGTGCCTTAGCAGCACGCTCAATACAAGTGATAAGCCACTGTGATATTGAATAAAATTCAACCAAAATCCATAAACGGAGACTGATGTGTTCCACTCCACGATATTGATAACATTGCTTACTAACGAAGGCTTGCTGCATCGACCATGTAGCAGGAAAGCATTTTCTGATATACGAGTGAGGCATGGATAGTCTATGTGTGCCGCTGTATTCCTGGCTGCTTCAGAGCAGGTACAAACAGCGATGTGTGTTTATGCTGAAATTATACCCTTAGGTTTCATGTACTCCTATCCACATTGGCCGATTACCCAGGTAGTGATGTAGCTGTGTTTGTATGTCTCCGTATGCAAAGCTGTACAAGTAGAAAGCGAAAAAAGGTCGAGACATTCAACGCCGTACAAAGTTGTATTTGCTCGGCTGTGTAGGTGCTTTGAGTATGCCGTTGTGTTGCCGATGCTTGTCGAGTCGACCTCGCGCAGTGCGGATGGAATCTTCAAGAGCCGCGACTTGCTTTCCTGTGCTCACCCGTCGCAGTTGCGCCAGATACTGCTCCATTTCATCAATGAGGGCAGAAAGCGTGGCGCCTGTGAGATGTGCCACACTTTTCTCTATCTACGAGTCAGCAGGTCTTCGGGCCAAAGGAGGCGATACTCACGAATCACGTAGTTGCCATATTGATGGCTTAACAACTTCGTCACTTGGCTTTGACCCTGCTCGTCTCGTGATGTCAACTTACGCAGCATCGCATTGCGTTGCTCTTCATCAGCATAGTCCAAAGCCTTTTCAACCACGTTACTCGCAAACTTGTGCATTGCGTTCTCAAGGAGCCGGCCCTGAACTTTGTCAATCACAGGTTTGCGATCTTGTGCCTCGCCATTGACAATAACGTGTTGGACAACATAGTTGCCGAATGCATCTTGAATCAATTCACCGATGTTTTGGTGTAGCTCGTCTAGAATGGCTCGTTTGGCCAGAGGTTGACAATGTTCCAGCATTCTTTGGATGACTCGGCATCCATAGGGGTGTTTCGAGAGGTAGTGAACATGTCCCAGGTGGGCCTTGACAATGAAATCAATATGTTCTCCAGGAATTCGCTCGATGGCTTTCTGTACGACATGATTACCGTTCTGGTTCTCCACGGCTTTGATGACCAAACCATCCAGCTCTTTGATGAGACTGGCTTGTTGGTCAGTTAGAATATGTTCCAGCGCTTTCTGAACCACTCGACAGCCGTAGGTCTGCGTCGACAGCGCATACACGTGACCCCGCATGTGGTTGGCCAACACTTTCTTCTGAGATTGGTTTCCGTGCTCAAACATCTTCTGAATCACATAGTTCCCGAATACGTCCGTCATTAATTGCCGAGAGTCGCATGCTATCTCCGAGAATACCTGGTCCTTTTCGTCGCTGTTGGCTGTTTCTAGTTTGTGTTGAATAAATCGTGAGCCTAGTTGATCACCACTGAACTCAACAATGTATCCATAGATGTCGCTAAACTCGAATTTCTTGCTCTTGTGGTTCACTCGGAAGTCCTCGAGAAGCTGGCTTCTGACAATCTGAGCCGAATCGTTTGGTCGCTGAGTGAAAGGGTCGGGGAGCATGTAATTCTCATTGAAGCCTGTATTGAATCCGTAATTGCCGTTTCGATACCTATCATGAACCCCATTCACGACCGACGGATGGAAGCCATGACTCAAGGTTTGTACCGAATACGGGTGAACTTCTTGCCCTGTGTAGTCGGCATAGTAGAGTGGAGACTGCAAAGCCAGATTCGGCATTGGCTGCATTGAAGCTCCATGCTGTCGTACCGTATTTCTGGTCATGGAACTGTCATGGTATATTCTGGTTGTGACAGCCGTTGGCGGGTTACTTCTCTCGATGTCAGTCTTTGGATAGCTGATAGCAGTAGGCTGGGAACTTTGATACCCGGGCAAGAAACTGTTTGAATATAGGTTCGTATGGTATTGTTCAGTGAGAGCCTCCTGAGATATGCCTGCCTGAGTTTTGGAACCAAGGGTTTTGGGGTTTGGATAGAATTCTGGGAAATGAGACTTCTCCGCGCCAACCTTCAGCGCGGTTTGGGTGTTGCTGATGCTGACCATGCTTGAAGGGTAGATATTACGGCCATTTGCGTACTGGTGATTGCGGATATCTCTGTTTTCGAGGGTTCCTGGTTGGGAGGACGGGACTGGACGAAAACCATTCCTCACAAAAGCCGAGTTGTTGAGCTGTTGGGGTTGTGGCCCATTAACAAAAGAATGGCCAGCCTGGACGGATTGTAATGGGACAAGCGGCTTCTTCACCTGATCAAACATCGAGGAGCCGACAACTTTTGATTGGTGTGTCGGAATGGAGTATTGGTACTCTCCTACTGTATCCCACAATCCTGCTTTTTCGGCAACCCCTTGAGCCTTCAGGTTCGGTTGTCGCCTCGCTCGGGAATTTATGTTCATATTTCCTTCCTGTGCTGAGGTTTCGGAATCGCTCATTGTTAGTGAATTCGGGGTCAAGACTGTCGAGTCTGTTGTGTAGCTTCTGCTTTGCGCCGAAAGTGGTTCATTCTGACGTGATGCACTATGTTCTGTCTCTACTGAAGTTTTCCACTGACTGAGACTTCGCCCTATTGGAGGCAGCGCCAACGACAATTGTTCGGGTCGCCGACCGCCTACAAGTATGTTCAGCATACCATAAGCATGAGCTGTGGCCATCTTACCTGCTTGGTGTTTCCCTTGATCGTTGTTCGTAGGATGAACATCCTGAGAAGCTGATTGCCATATGTTCACTGCCCTGTACAAACTCGGGGCTGGATAATTGTGTTCTGCTGTAGTGTATGTCTTTGAACTTGCTGCCCGACTGTACAAGGCGTCGGGCAAAAACGGATTCTGCTCGGATCAGCGAAGCAAGCCAAACGACGGGCGCATGTGGACTTACATTGTTCAAGATGCCACTCGGTGGCAGTGTGGAAGTCATCACGAGTCTTAGCCTGTCTTGCCACCGCAATCACGTACAGAACTCTTGACCTCGATCCCAAATATGCCAAACAGTATATCGTGATTTGATTCTTTGGTTAATGTGTTTTCGGGCAGACAATAAACAATTCCTTCAGGCCAGCAGCATCAATTGGTCTTATATATCAAGTAGTGCTGTACAAAATGTTCAAAAATGGAGATGGAGAAAGTGTGTCGAAGATGAGATGAACTGGAAATTGGTCATGGAAGGGCAAGTTTTGAGGAAGTAAGGCGTGGAAAGATCATGTACCCCTTCGTCTGCCAACACATAACAAGAAGGACTTCAGCAGGCAGCCGTAGGACAGTCCAAGGTCATGATTGGACACACATCTGCCACTTTGTACGGTTGAGTGGGCCCCAGTTTGAAGAGCGCAGTGGAATGAGTCTGATGAGAATTGCTCATGAAGTAAGGGATGTAATATTTTGGCAGGTGGTGGAATGTTGCTATGGCCGATTTTGTGTAAGTCGAGGGCGTGACAAAACACGGATAGAGGTTCGGGCAGGCTGCAGGGAATTGTGGAGTATTAGAGGAATTTCTGGACTGCTTCGAATATGTTACACGAGACAAGTTGTACAAACGTGTTGTCAAGAATGAGGCATCAGACCCCAGGACTGCGATACATCAGATTGCAACAAACATCCCACCTGGCACACGAAAAGGCCATGTGCACTGTTTCGGTTTGGAGGGACGTTTTCTTACCTGGTCAGCAAGGCGCCGCACATGTGCGATGACATACTTGGGTGAGCCTGACGTTTCTGTAAAGGATGGGCTAGCGGTTGGAATTGGGTGTTCAAGGTTGTTCTGCAACCCTTAGAAGTGGGGTGCGGGATCTACCAGGCATTTCTGACCAAGCCCAATCAAGCCTAAAAAGGGCTGTTGGCCCTTGAAGCCAGTTGTTGTTTGCTTCCCCAGATACGGAGTCGGCTGTCAGCCGATCTTTCCTGTCAAGCTTGCTCATTTGTCTATGCAGTATAAGGGTTTTGACCGCCAGTTGACCTTGATGGTTTTCACGCCCACGGTCTGGCGGCTTGCATGTTGGCGCCGCTCACCTGTGGCATTGCCGTGGGCGCGCTGTGCTATTGCGAAGTTTGCGTCGTTGGATGCGCACATCTTGACTGCTATGATTTTGCCGGAGACAGTGACTGCAAGCCACCTAACACAGTGCCAATTCGCTGCCGCTTGATCTGCTATGCTTCAGAGCTACTCCGTATCGGCATGGCACTCAAATCTGACAGTACCTGCTGATGAATGCACCAGTGGCTTTGATTGGGTTGTAATAGACGGCAATTCGGTGTGATAACCCTCCAGACACGCAGGTCACGGTACGTATATTAAAAGCAGGATCCCTGTTGGGCTTGGCATGATTGCAGCAAGCTGTGATGGCAATTGTGGGATGATGCCCACATGTGAGTGTGCCAACACAGCTCTGCGAGAATTGGAATCGGCATTCTCATCAGCATTTCGGGAGTTATTGTTTGATGTGTGACACAAGTAGTTCTTCTTGAAGCCGAGCGAGGTCGCACGCGATCGCTGCTTCCCGAGAGGTCCTAAGGCGGACTGTGCCTACTGTAGGCAGCTTAAGCTTGCGCTTGGCCCGACAGATTGAGTAAGGCTTCCCAAGTTGTTTTCTGGCGTCGAGCGTTGCGCAAGCGTTCGATTGGGAAGCTCCAGCAATTCGGGCTCGAGAAAATGATTCGACAGATTGTGAAGCTCAGGTTCGTAATCTGAAAAGGAAGCAAGGTTTATTCGCGTATGAGTAAAATAGCTTATGTCATGATGGTCAACAAAGTCATTGCAAATGGCCAATCTAAAATGTCTTGGAGGTTCAAGCTGGGCCAGCTCCGGCGGTGCTTGTCGGAGGTCACAGACCGGCTGACATCTGCTTGCAATTGGCGATTCAAGGCCGGAACGACGAGATTGGGTCAGAGAATGGTGGAGGCTGAGAGGAACGATTGGCGTCTGATCGGCCTCTCCACGCGACTTCAGCCACCACTTTGGCGCGTAGCTCATTTCGCGTTCCGTCTGCCAGTGCTCCATCCCACCAAGCCCCACTCAATTGTCTGAACTCAAGATCAGTCGCTTTCTACTGTACTGTACACTTTTGCTTTCCTTACAATTACGACATCTGGCCAGCTCTTCACTGTGGCTGTCGGCATCGTAGCATTGAGGCAGCAGCGTCGCCCTCGTTCTCTTCTGTAACAATAGGCAGCTCTCAGCGTCACTCATTTGCTGAGACTTGGCCGTCCATTCCTTCACTTTACGCTGTGCCGCAGCAACCACAGACCACCAGAAGCGTGCTGCATAGTCTTCAGGAGCCAGTGGACGCTTCTATTCTTGAACGAATTGTACATACGTAACCAGCACTACAGGAATAATTTCACTGCTAGAATTCGCAACCAGCTTCATTTTCTCA
>Ga0115848_101069_pt1 | contig 11442 bp, 10 predicted proteins | sample InSIn3gowninarea_FD_83862 | JGI IMG/M metagenome (GOLD analysis project Ga0115848, IMG submission 83862) | reverse complement strand
GTTAGTAGCTGGATTATCAAAAGGAGTTTTGGTTTTAAAAGAGAATTAATACTTTTTGGAATCTTAATAGTATCACTGCTCCTAACACAGAAAAGAGCCCATCTTGTCTTTATGATTTTTGCATCTATACTTGTTTACATACAGTACTCACCTTCAATGAATATAAAGTTGAAGAAAATTAGGAAACTAATGGTCTTATCAATACTGGGAATAGGAGCTATTATATTATTAGTATTGGTTTCAGATTTTGTTGAAAGTCTTTTTTCAAGAATTATTAATACAATTCAGTCTTTGCTCCAGGGTAGTGATATTACAAGTAGCAGAACACTTTTATGGGACCATGCTTGGGGTTTATTTTTGGAAAACCCTTTTTCTGGTATAGGTTGGGGAAATTTCAAGTATTCGGTGATTGGAAATATTACAGTTAATACAGCCATGGAACCACATAATATTTATTTTCAATTGATAAGTGAGACAGGTATTTTTAGGACTATACTTATTCTATTCCCTTTATTCCTAACATATTTTAAGACTTTTAAATCTGTAAGAATAATTAGTTATAGAAGTTCCCTTATAGATTACAAATGGAAAATTGCTGTACTTTACTCTTTTTATTCTCAGACATTTTTCCTTATATATGGGTTAACAGGTAATCCATTAACGGATTTCAATTTTCTAATGATGTATTTTATTTCCTTAGGACTAATATATTCATTTTGGCTAGTTAGAAGATCTTAATAATTCATTTGAATGTTGGTTTATGATTGAAGATAAAAACTTGAGGTGAAATAATGAAAAAAGTGTCGATAGTAACATTGAACGGGTATTTTAACTATGGGAATAGGTTACAAAACTATGCTCTTCAGGAAGTTTTAGAATCATATGGTCTGAAGGTTGAAACACTTAGAGTGGATGTATCTAGTAGCAAGGGCAATGCTCATAATAAAGAAAATAAAAGTCTAATAAATAAATTACAAAAGATAAAAAAGCTACCTCCTAAAACTATAATAAGAAAAATAAATAATAAACTTTGGTTTAAGTACAATAGTAGGGAAGTTGAAAAATCTAAATCATTAAGAACAGACATATTTAAAAAATTCACATCTGATTACATCATAGAAACTGATTTTCTTATTTCAGAAAATAACATTCCAGAAGACTTATCAGAGAGCTATGATTACTTTGTAGCAGGAAGTGATCAAGTGTGGAATCCAAACTATATAAATGGATCTTCAATTTATTTCCTAGCTTTTGCAGAAAAACACAAAAGAATTGCCTATGCACCAAGCTTTGGTTTATCAGTAATTGAAGATAGATTGATTAAAGACTATAAGGAATGGATTTCAGGTATAAAGGGATTATCTGTTAGGGAGGATGATGGGGCTAAAATTATAAAAGAATTAACTGGTAGACAAGTACCGGTCCTAGTAGATCCAACCTTGCTTTTAAGTAAGGAAAAATGGTTGTCAATATCAAATAAACCTACAAACAAACCAAAAGGAAAATACTTATTGACCTATTTTTTAGGGGGAGTTCCTGAAGAATATAGGGAAGAGGTAAATAAAACAGCTAAGGAAAATAATCTTGAAATTATTAACCTAGCTGATATAAGAGATGGTGGAACTTATAGGACAGGACCTAGCGAATTCATAGACTATATAAATTCATCCAGTGTGTTTTTTACAGATTCATTTCACGGGGCAGTATTTTCTATATTGCTAGAGAAGCCCTTCCTTATCTTTAAAAGAATTGGAAGTTCTCTGTCAATGTATTCAAGAATTGATACCCTGCTTAATACATTTGATTTAGAATCACGAAAAGCAGAAAAAAATAAAAGTAATGAAGATATATTTAATGTAGATTATTCACATATAGGGCCGATTTTAGAAAAGGAAAGAAATAAATCATTTGACTTTTTAATTAAGTCATTAAATATAGGATAAATAAGAGTATAGAAAACCACAATAAAAGGATTGATTTCATGATTGACTTAGAGATAAAAGAGAAAAAGGATTGTATGGGTTGTTATGCCTGTTTTAATATTTGCCCTAAAAACTGCATATCAATGGAAACTGATGATGAAGGGTTTTGGTATCCAAAAGTCGATTATGATGAATGTATAGAATGTAATAAGTGTGTCAAAGTCTGCCCTATTTTATATAAAAATGAAGTTGAAAACAATCTATTGGCATATGCTTGTTATAATGAAGATGAAGAGGTAAGACTAAAAAGCTCATCAGGCGGTATATTTACATTGGTTGCTGAAGAAATATTGAAAAATGAAGGACTTGTTTTTGGGGCTGGATTTGATAAAGAGTTTAATATTGTTCATACTTATATAGAGACTAAAGAAGAAGTCAACAGATTTAGAGGGTCCAAATATGTTCAAAGTTCAATAGATGACAATTTTAATAAAGTTAAATATTTTTTAAATGAAGGTAAAGAAGTTTTATTTACAGGGACTCCATGTCAAATAGGGGGACTAAAATCCTACCTAGGAAAAGAATATGAAAATCTCTTTACTATGGATAATATATGCCATGGTGTACCTTCTCCTAAAGTATGGAAGGAATATATAGAGTTTCGAGAAAATAGGGCCAAGTCTTCAACCCGACAAATTTCTTTTAGAGATAAAAAGGAAGGCTGGAAAAAATATTCCTTATCATTTAGCTTTCAAGATAGTCTAGAATATAGGAGTACACACAGAGAAGACGCATTTATGAAAGCCTTCTTAAGGGACATTTGTTTACGACCATCCTGCTATGATTGTCACTTTAAAACCCTTCATAGGGAAAGTGATTTAACAATGGCTGATTTTTGGGGGATCAATGAAATATATCCAGATTTTGATGATGACAAAGGTACATCATTAATATTTGTAAATAGTCAGAAGGGTAAAGTTATGTTTGATATAATAAAAAAACATATGATATATAAGGTGGCTGATATCCATCAAGCCGTATCATACAATTCTGCAGCGATACAATCTGTAAAATATAACCCAAAGCGAGAAGATTTCCTTAAGGAGCTTGGATCTTTGGATTTTGATAAGTTAGTTAAGAAATATTGTAATACTAGTATTCCAATTAGGATTAAGCGAAAAATAATTTCCATACTAAAAAAACTGGGAGACTAAAATTTAACATTGAAAGTAGGATCAGGAATTATGGCTAAATCAAGCAAAACTGCTAAGTCAGCATTAATAATTATAATACTCACCCTAGGAAGTAAGTTGTTAGGATTTTTTCGTGAAACCTTAATAGCTGCAAATTTTGGATCCGGTGTAGAGTCAGATACATTTTTTATCGCGATTTCGGCTACGGGATTAGTTACCACCTTAATGATGAATGCCATATCAACTACATTTGTTCCTATATTATCGGAAGTGGAAGCTAAGGAAGGTAAAGACGGTAAAATAGACCATACCAACAATATGATGAACATAATCATATTTGTTTCTTTAATATTAGTAATAGTAACTTGGATACTTTCTCCCATAATAATAAAACTATTAGCAGTGGGATTTGATGGAGAACAATTTGATTTAGCTGTAACATTAACTAGAATTGGACTTCCAATGATTTTGTTTAGGAGTATAATAGGGTCTTTGACAGGCTATCTACATAGTGAACAGAAGTATGTATCATCAGCTGCTATTGGTTTCCCATATAATTTTACTTTTATAATCTTTTTACTCTTTCTATCATCTAGATTTGGAATAAAAGGATTAATGGTGGCAGCTGTATTAGCAGTAATATCCCAGTTTTTAATTCAAATTCCGGAAGCTAGAAAAACTGGATTTAAGTATAGTTTTAAATTTGATATTAAAGATAAATATATTAAAAAAGTACTTTATTTAAGCATTCCTGTCTTAATAGGTGTTGCTATTGATGATGTCAAAGTTATTTTAAATAAATCTTTAGCGTCTAACCTTGTGGATGGAAGTATATCTGCTTTAAATTACTCTTATAAAATAAATAGTCTAGTTCTAGGAGTATTTATTACAGCTCTAACCACAGTTATATTTCCTTTATTATCTAAGGAGTCAAATAATGATAACATTGAGGGTATGAAAAAAATAATGTCTTATGGAGTAAATCTTATATTGCTTATTACTATTCCAGCTACTATAGGGATAATTATACTAGGAACTCCAATTGTCCAGGTTGCTTTTGAGAGAGGAAAATTTACTCCTGATGATACCATTATGACATCCTCTGCATTAGTATTTTATTCATTAGGTCTGATAGCTTCCTCATTACGTTTACTACTTATCAGAGTATACTATTCCTTACAAGATACCAAAACACCAATGATAAATGGAGTAATTTCTGTAGGATTTGCTATTGTATTAAACCTAGTACTGGTTAGATTTATGGCACATTCTGGATTGGCTCTTTCCACAAGTATATCTACAACAATTGCTGTTTTACTCATGTTTCATGGGTTGCGGAAGAAAATAGGTTCCTTAGGTACTAGGGGCTATATAATTACATTTGTGAAATCTATTATAGCTTCTGGTATAATGGGACTTGTTGTTTATTTCACATATAATGGTGTATATGGAATTTTAGGTGTATCGAAATTGTATAATTTAATTTCCCTATTATCATCAGTAGGACTTGGGGCTCTCGTATACGGGATACTATGCTATATTTTTAAAGTAAAAGAAGTTAGAGATATGGTGGACTATTTAATAGGTAAATTAAAACAAAGACTAAGATAGTGAAAAACATTAAAAAAATATCATAAAAGCCTTATAGAATATATCTATAATTAATAGTTTATATAATAAATTTATGTCTAATTTCCGGAAATTCTATTGTAGTTTCATATAGAATTAATAAATAGATAAAAGGTCTTATCTATTTCGTATTGATTTTTTCAAATCTAGTATATCGCTTTGCAATGTCACTAGTAGATTAGAAATTATCAGAACAGAATAATGGAACCAATGGTATAGAAGCGCGTGGAAATAACATAACTATTAAAAACAATATAGCTGATGGATTTAGTAGAAATCAGATTCATATAACAAGTATAGAAAAAGTTAATGATGAATGGGTTTATACGAATTTTAGAACTGACGCGTTAGTAGAAGGAAACTTAGCTAAAAATGCAACAGATTTTTCAGCAATTTATCTTCAAGGAACAGCTGGAATAGTTGCTAACAACTCAGTAGAAAATGCGGAAGTTAGAGGAATTCAAATACAACCATATGGACATAAAATAGGTGGAAGTGTGGTTAATAATACTGTAGCAGCTAAAGTGACAGGTATTTGGTATAATGCTGGTGGTATAGTAACCCCAACTGAGATTTTTTAAAAATGGACATTTGAAGAGAATAATGTTGAAGTAGAACAAAATCCATTGGCAGAAGTAATAACTGCAAAAGTTAGTTCTCAAAAAGAATTGGAAGAGGCACTAATTAATGAAAAAAAATCTATTATTTTACTAACAAAAGATATAAGTATAGATAAACAATTAGTAGTTAATAGAGATGGAATAACAATTGATGGGCAAAATTATAAGATAACTATAACAGTAGATTTAGGTGAAGATAATTCAACAAAACATGCTTTAAATATTTTCTCTGATAATGTTACTATAAAGAATTTAACCATGGATAATGGTAATAAATCTTATGGTGTTCAAGCGTTTTTGGCTAAAGATGTAGTATTAGAAGATATCACTATTTTAAATAGTAAGGGTGCAGGACTAACTGTTAACGGATCAGAAATTGCTGCAGCTGACTTAAATACAAAAGAGAATAAATGGGGTTCTGTAAACGTTGATCCAGGTAAAAATGTAAAAAAAGCAACAGTTTTCAAGCTTACTGGGGAAGGTCAACTAGAAGAAGAAAATCAAATTTGGTCAGATGGAGGAAATGTAACTGAAAATACAACTGTTACAGTTACTGCTGAAGGATATAGTGAGTATTACTACGCTGAAAACAGTCGATTTTGGACTAACAGAGAGTTAGAAAACACTGCTACTATTACTAGAGATAATAAGACATATACTTTTTACACTATCCAAGAAGCTATAGATGCAGCAGAAAAAGGTAATACAATCAAACTAAACTCTGATGTTACGTTGGAAAGTCAAGGACTTACCATAGGAACTGACCAGGAAATTACCCTGGACTTAGCAGGATATAAGTTATCGGGAGTTTTTAAAGAAGCAAAAGCTTCTGCTTTAATTAGCAATAATGGATCTCTAACAATCGATAACACCAGTACTAACAAGACTGGTATAATTTCCTATCTTGCTGAACAGCCAGATTTGAATTATGGTTATGGTACTCACACAATATCTAATCAAGGGGCATTGATTATAAAAGGTGGTCAAATTGAAAACATCACTGGTGATGGAGCTAGTTATTCTATTGATAACAATTCTGGAAATAGAAAAGCAGTTGTTACAATTAATGGCGGCTATATTGTAAATCCAAATGGAAACTTTGCGATTCGACAATTTGCTAATAGCACAACTAATATGAATTCAGTTGTAATTAATAATGGAAAAGTTGAAGGAACTAGAGCGGTATGGATACATCTTCCTGGTTCTTCAGGACAAGAGAAGCTTGCTGAATTAACAGTAAACGGGGGGACTCTTAAATCTACTGATAAGGGTGGGTCCAACTTAGCTGTATATAGTTATACATTTGGCGATAGCTTTGCAAAAACTAAGATAACTATTACTGGTGGTACCTTTGATGGAGATGTTGCACTGACAGGAGGAAATCCTAAAACTCCTATGGAAACAGTTGAAGTATCAGACGAAGCTGTATTCTTAGGACAGCGTGGTGTTTTTAGCTATGCTAAGATTGTTAATGAAACACAATATAAAAGTTATAATACTATCGAAGAAGCAATAGCTGCAGCAACTTCATATGACACAATTTTATTAAGGGGTACCATCGGTACTGAAGAGAATTATGAGATATATACAGTTCCAAATGAAACTAATGATTTAACTATTAAGGGAATAGAAGGGAACAAGGTATATGGAACATTTATCGTAAAAGGTAATAATGTTACAATTGACGGCTTAGTAATAGAAAACAAGGGTGATCTTAAAGTAAATGGAAGATCAGCCCATAGTGGTGGAATCTATGTATATGCTGAATCAGCAAAGATTATTAATAATACATTGATAAATGGATTAGAAGATAATGCTGAGGGAGTAAACAATGCTATCCAAATCATGAGTCCTAAAAAAAGCTCATTAGGTAAATATGTTTTATCAGGAAATACCATTAAAAGATATAATAATAAGTGGGGCTCTTGGGATTCAGGCGGGATAATAGTAGTGCAAGGGTACACCACAAGTTCAGTTGACGGTTATTGTGAGACCATTAGTGCGGTGTCAGAAGATTATAAAAAGATATTAGAAGATAACATATTTGAAAGTACTACTGTATATTTAGGCCATCAAGATTGGAAAAGGGAAGGTGGAGCAACAATATATTCTTATCCAACAGATTATAAAGAATAATTTAAAAAATAATTGGACACGGTGACAGGTTTCTTGTCCCACGAAATATTATCAAATGAGAAGAACTGACCTTAAGGGGTTGGTTCTTCTTTTTTATTTGTGCAATAGTAAATTTCCCATCCTATTTCTATAGATAAAGTAGGAGGGGATAAAATGAAATTTGTAGAACTTAGTAAAATGTATCAAGATTTTCTAATGAACTTTTTATCAGACTTTACAAACAATAGGGATTTATCTTTTTGTAATTATAAAATAGTTCTCTAGATTCTTTATTGAGTTAATAGGACAAGAGGACAACCCCTTGTCCCTACTCCAACAAATACCCCTGCCAAATCCCTAAAACAATGTTATAATATACTAACAGACAATAACAACACTAACACTAAATACAGAAATGGGGATATGAATGAATTGGCTTAGAAAGTTTATGACAGGACGGTATGGAGTAGATAAGTTATCAAATACTTTAATAATTATAAGTTTAATATTATTTGTTACTAATATGTTTGCTAGGGTTGAGTTTTTATATACAATTGGTCTAGTAATATTGTTTTATAGTTATTTTAGGATATTATCAAAGAACATCAGTAAGAGATATCAAGAGAATATGAAGTTCTTAAATGCTACAAAACCTATTAGGGAAAAGGCTAACAAATTAAAAAGAAGGGTTAAGTCTTTAAAAACTCACAAATACTATAAGTGTCCAGAGTGCAATCAGGAACTAAGGGTTCCTAAAGGGAAGGGTAAAGTAAATATAAAATGTCCAAATTGTAAGCATAAATTTGTAAGAAGGACTTAAATCTATCATAAGAATTACACAACTAGCATAATATCATAATAGAAAGATAGATAATTGGGGTGATATTATGTTTGATAATTTTATGACTGCAGAAACCTTGACAACTTTTGCTGGTATTACAGGTGCTGTAATAATTATTGTGCAATTTACAAAATCATTAGTTAAAAGAAGATTTGGAGACCACTTTGTTAGGCTATATTCTTTTATAGTGGCTTTTTTACTTACCCTTATATTTACTATGAAAAACGGTATAAGTATTGAAGGAATAATATTAACATTAATTAATGCAATGATTATTACTATAGCATCAATGGGAGGGTATGAGGCCATAGCAGATCCAATGGCTCAGAGTATAAGGAGAAATAAATAGGTAAATTCACTACTTAGAAGCTATGCTTCTTTTTTTTTGTCTTTCTTTAGTATATAATATAAATCAAGAAGAGGAGGGGTATTAATGGATAAGGTTATTGGATTTATAGGTAGTGGTAATATGGCCCAAGCTATGATGGCAAGTATAATTAATGCAAAAGTAGTGGCTAAGGATAAGATAATAGCATCGGAAATATTTGAAGAAATTAGGTATAAGGTTGAGGCCCAGTTGGGGATAAAAACAACTGATAGCAATTTGGATGTGGCTAAGGAAGCAGATTTTATTATACTTTCAGTAAAACCAAATATATATGAAATAGTTCTTTCTGAAATTAAGGATAAAATGAAGGATGGGGCAATAGTTATAGGAATAGGGGCAGGAATAAGCTCTGAGTTCTTAAAAAACTCTTTAAATAAAGGGGCAAAATATGTTAAGGTAATGCCAAATACTCCAGCCCTAGTTGGTCAAGGCATGTCTGCAATTTCTAAGGATAATAATTTATCTAAAGAGGACTTGGACCAAGTAATTCAAATAATTTCTTCCTTTGGAAAGGTAGAGTTAATTGAAGAAAACTTAATGGATGGTTTTACTGCTATTTGTGGGTCTTCTCCTGCCTATGTATACATGATGATAGAGGCCCTGGCAGATGGAGCTGTATTAGAAGGCCTACCACGGAAGCAAGCCTATACCATGGCATCACAGGCTGTTTTAGGGTCAGCAAAGATGGTCCTAGACACTGGCATCCACCCAGGGGAACTAAAGGATAATGTATGCTCACCAGGAGGAACCACAATTGCTGCAGTGGCAAGTCTTGAAGAGAATGGATTTAGGTCAACCTTAATAGAAGCAGTTACTGCCTGTGCAGATAAAAGTAGGGAAATGAATAAATAGTTAAGAAATATAAGGGGGGAATCCCATGTCCAAGAGAATCCTTTGGGGAATTTTATTAGTTTTAGCTGGCCTTGTCCTATTATTAGATCAAATGAATATTTTAGGAATTGGTCACCTGATTTCTAGTTACTGGCCAAGTCTATTGATATTATTTGGTTTAATTGGCTTACTAAGTAGAGATTCATCAAAAATAAACAATCTACTTGTAATAGGATTAGGTGTATTTTTTCAATTAAGAAAATTAGGATATATTAATATTTCCATATGGCAAGTCTTCTGGCCTGCAATACTCATAATGATTGGACTTAGTATTATATTTCAAAAAGGGACTGTCAAGCATAAGTCTGAAGTAAATCCAGATAAATGGGAAAAAGAAAACATGGTCAATGAAGACGTAGTGGATTACTTTACAATTTTTTCAGGAATATCCAATAGTAATTATTCCAAAAAATTTAAAGGAGGCAAACTAACTGCTATATTTGCAGGAATCGAGCTAGATTTAAGGGATGCCCAAATGGAAGATGAAATCGCAATAATAAGTGCTACTGCAATCTTTGGAGGGATTGAAATCATTGTACCTTCCTATTGGAATGTAGAAGTTAAGGCCACACCCATACTAGGAGGGGTGGAGAAAAACACTAAATTCAACAGGGATGACAATGCACCAACCTTAAAAATTAGTGGAACGGCTGTATTAGGAAGTATAGAAATTAAATAGTTGAAAAAGCATCTTTAAGTTAAAGGTGCTTTTTTTATTGGAAAAACCCTTGACATCCAGATAAGTATTAGTGTACTATGTAATTAATACACTAGGTCATTTAAAGTGGAGGTGGAATAATGAAATTTGATAATAATCTTCCCATCTATACACAGATAGTAGATTATTTAAAGGGTAAAATAGTCAGCGGAGAGATTAAGGAGGGGGATAAATTGCCATCAGTTAGAGATATTGCAAAGACTTTAAAGGTCAATCCTAATACAGTACAAAGGTCTTATCAAGTACTAGAGCTTGAAGATATAGTAGCTAGCCAAAGGGGGAAGGGATCATTTGTCACTGAAGATAAGAGTAAAATTAAAGATCTTAAGACTTCAATGGCAAATAAAATAGTCAGCAATTTTATTAGGGATATGGAGGACTTAGGATTTAATAGAAATGAAATAATTGATATTATTAAAGTGCAAGAGGAGGGTAAATAATGGCTTATATTGTTGAGACAGATGGATTGAAGAAAACCTACAAGAACACTGTGGCATTATCTAGTATTAGCTTGAAGGTGAAAAAAGGCAAAGTCCTAGGAATATTAGGGCCTAATGGAAGTGGTAAGACCACCCTTATAAAGATATTAAATGGGCTCTTGACTCCTACAAAAGGGCAAGTATTAATAGATGGAAATAAAATAGGACCAAGTACAAAGGCCATTACATCATATTTACCAGATCGGAACTTCCTCTATGATTGGATGGATATTCAGGATTCTATGGATTTCTATAAGGATTTCTATGAAGACTTTAATGAGGATAAATTTAATGATTTAATAAATTTTATGAACTTAAGAAAAGACATGAAAGTAAAATCACTATCTAAGGGTATGCATGAAAAGTTAAACCTGTCTCTGGTTTTGTCTAGAGAGGCTAAATTATATATATTAGATGAACCTATTGCAGGGGTAGACCCTATTGCAAGAGACCAAATTTTAAATGCAATTATAGATAACTACAGGGAAGACTCTGCCATGATTATTACCACTCATTTAGTAAGGGAAATGGAAAACCTCTTGGATGAGGTAGCATTTATTATTGCGATTTCATCTTCCATTTGGGCATCCCTTAAATCTAGCTCGATTCCTGCAAATATAGCAGTTAGTTTGCCTCCTTTAAATTT
>Ga0115848_101063_pt1 | contig 11471 bp, 5 predicted proteins | sample InSIn3gowninarea_FD_83862 | JGI IMG/M metagenome (GOLD analysis project Ga0115848, IMG submission 83862) | reverse complement strand
AAAAAAAAAAAAAAAAAAAAAAAAAAAAAAAACCTCGTGCAATGACATTTTGCATTGCAGCGGTGTCATTCTAATAATAAATCATTAAATGAAGCACGTGACAAAAAGCTGAGAAGAAACACGGTAGTTTTGTTAATGAAAACTAACTTGGATCAACTTAAGCATAAAAAAACAAAGCAGTTAGGAACAAATCAGAGCAAATTATGAAACTAAGCGGGAATTAAGGAGTTAGTTATTACTGTATAGAACTCAGTTATTTTTCTTTCTTTACTTTGATCGTGCTCTATTGCTCATCTCTATATATTAAGAAAATTCAGAAAGTCAGTTATTGTCTTTTTGACTTCCAAAAATACCCCTAATTTAATTAACTTATCCTTATTCCTAAAACATAAAAATGAAGTTAAAACTGTAAATTAACAAAAATATCCTACATTCCTACTAGCACATCACTACAACAAAAGTGGGCTATGGTGACGAAATCTAGTGAGGATAAACAATTTCATCACCGAATGATAACATTTGGTGAGGAAAAGAAGAATTCGTCACCAAATATTATAAAAATTCTAAAATTGGTGACGAAATCAATATTTCGTCACCAAAGATGTACAAATTAGTGACGAAATAAGTGTTTGTCACCTATTGTTTACAAATAATTAAGGATGGCCATGGGCAGGGCATGCCCATATATACCCGACCCAATTGATTTATTCATAGATATCTGATTAACTTACCCAATTAGAATTCATACCCAATTGTTATCCAGTTTGTTTATCCATGGATATCCATACCCTACCTAAACTAAATTTTTATAAAATCACCAAATATACTCAAAAACCACTAAAATGACCAATATATCCTCAAAATCTCTAAAATAAGCAAAATACCCATGAAACCTCTAAAATGATCAAAATACCCCTAAAATCTCTAATATCACCAATTATGCTAAAAAACCACTAAAATGACCAAAATATCCCAAAATCTCGAAAATGAGCAAAATACTCATGAAAACTCAAAAATGACCAAAATACCCCCGAAGTCACCAAATATGCTAAAAAATCACTAAAAATTACCAAAATACCCCTTAAACCTAAAAAAAGACCGAAATACCCTCAAATCCTAAAAAAAGACCAAAGTACACATGAAACCTAAAAAATGTCCAAAATACCCCCGAAAACTAAAATTTGGCTAAAATACCCCTGAAACAAAAAATTGCCAAAATAACCCCTAAACCTAACAAAATGACCAAAATACCTCTAAGACCTAAAAATTGACTGAAATAGCCTTGACACTTGAAAATGACCAAAATACCCCTAAAACTTAAAAAATGACCAAAATACCCCCAAAACCTAAAAAATGACCAAAATACCCTTGAAACCTAGAAAATGACCAAAATACCCCTAAAACCTATATGATGATAAAAATACACCCTAAACCTAAAAGATGACCGGAATACCCTCAAACCTAAAAGACGACCAAAATATACTCATTTTTATAATTTCGGGGTATTTCGGTCATTTTTTAGGTTTAGGGGGTATTTCAGTTATTTTATTAGTTTCAAGGGTATTTTGGTCATTTTTAAGGTTTCGGGGGTATTTTCAATTATTTTTTAGGTTTAGGGGGGGTATTTTGGTAATTTTCAGATTTCAAGGGTATTTTGGCCATTTTTAGGTTTTAGGAGTATTTTGATAATTTTTAAGTTTTGGTGGGTATTTCGGTCATTTTTTAGGTTTAGGATGTATTTTTGTCATTTTTAGGTTTCAGGGGGTATTTTGGTCATTTTAAAGGTTTCGGGGGTATTTCGGTTTTTTATTAGGTTTAGGGGGTATTTTGGTATTTTTTTAGTTTCCGGGGATATTTTGGCAATTTTTTTTTAGTTTTAGGGGTATTTTGGTAATTTTAAGATTTTAGGGGTATAGGTAGAGTTGGATATTCATTACCCAATGGGTATAGCTAGATATGCATGGCAAACGGTCAGGTCGAGTTAATCGAGTTGCGGGGTAAATGGGCCGACCTGTATTTTCATAGGAAAAAAAATAACTTAAAAAAATTAAATGTCAAATTTTTAGAAATAATGAATCAAATCAATCAAAGAAACGAATTATGCATAATACCCTTTTTTTTTTCATTAAGTGGGCACCTATTATTAGTAGACTATTTGTGTTATAAGTATACATATAAAGGAAAAAAACAAACAAACCAAAAAACATAAGATTATGTTTGGTAACAGTTTTTGTTTTCTATTTTCAAAAACTTGTTTTTGGGAATATAAAAAAAAAAAAAAACAATTTTCTTGTATTTTTGAAATCAAAAACATGTTTGGTTAGTTGAAATTAAAAAGATAGTTTTTTGAAGAAAAAAATAGAAAATACTAAAATATGTTGTTACTAGGATTTGAACTCTAATGCTAACTCATTAAATGAGATAGATTCATTAAATTAAATGCATGTTTTCATTGACTTTTGAAAATTAGAAATTGAAAACAGCTTTTTGAATGTTTTCAGTTTCCTTCACAAATTGAGTTTTGAGAATATTTTTTGTTTTCTATCCATTTTGGGTTGCCAAACAAGTTTTTTACTCTCAAAAATAGAAAATTGTTTTTGAAAACAGAAAATAAGGGAAAAAAACAGTTACCAAACATATCCTAAACTTTCCACCTAACCATCAACATGGGAGTCACAAAGTGGTCTCCCACCTAATCATCAACATGGCCAAACAACATCCAACCATGTTTATGCTAAAGTTTTTAAAAAGCATTAAGTCTTCACCTCTCCTTAAAGGCTTAAACAAAAGTAGATCTAGAAAAAGTTAGAAAATTGCTCAGAGCTCTCTCTCCAAAGAAGTAGTAGTGGCAAATTTAAATTGCTCTCTCCTTCAAGCCCAGTTTGGCAATTCATCCTCATTCCTCGCCCAAACCAAACAGATATGAGATATTTCCTAATCATTTTCTCACATTGCTTCTCACAGCTCCTCAAACAAATATGAGATTTTTCCCAACGTAAGTGTCTCCTAAAATCTCCTTTTATCCCAAATTTGAGATTTTTCAAAATAGAGTAGAAAAACTTGCACCTTCCTTGTCAGAAGCCAAGAAGTCCACGAAAAAATTTCTCAATGAATAAAATCGCTGAAAACTGGTCGAATCATCCCGGTTTACAGTTTCACCGGTTTAACTGATGATTTCTAGTTTTTCTGAATTTTTTGATATTTTCCGTTTTTAGATAGAACCGAATCGGACTTAGTTCCCGTTCCAGGTTGAATTGGCCAGTCTGGTACAGTTTTTAAAACCATGTTCACAACCATGGTTTTAAAAATCAGTACGGTGAAAGAACCGAAAAAGGGATTGGTTATCCGTTTTTTAGTTGGACCAGGGTCCAACCGATGGTCAAATCGGTGACGTCATAAATAATTTAATTAGTAATTTTTAAATTATACAAATAAAAATATAATAAGTTTATTACTAATAATATGAAGGTAAAAATATTTTAAAGAAATTATGTGAGTTTTCACATCTTATATTTAGAAAATAAAAATAGCAAAATGTAAAAACATAACATTTAGTGACACTTTTCATTTAAATTTATTTAATTTTCCTTGGAATGATCAATCACATATGTTTAATTGTAATCATAAAAAAATTATTATATATATAATGAATTAATTAATGTTATATAAAAATTTCAATCACATATGTTTAATTGTAATCATAAAAAAATTATTATATATATGATGAATAAAAAAACGCAAAACCCCCAAAACCTAAAAAATTACAAAAAAACCCCCCAAAAAAAAAAAATAAAATTTTTTTTAAAAATAAAAATAAAAAAAAAAAAAAAAAAAAAAAAAAAGAAGCTTAATTCAGGTGATTTGTTTTCACTTTTCATTCGGCCCCACTCCCCAAAACTTTTTCCTCTCATTCTTGTCTCATTCACGTGTTCCCTTATCTTGGCTTATTCTCTCTAGTTTTTATTTATTTATTTTATTTTATAAATTGCTCTCTCTAGTCTTATCGATTAACAAATCCCAAAATTCTCACATTCAAAACTTCATCCTCACCGTCAATTCCTCTTTAGCTTTCTCTATCTTCTCTCTTCTTGTCTTCCGTCTGATACTTTGTTCCTTTTTCGTCTCTTTCTTCATTTTGGTTAGCTCCAAGAATGCCTACAAAACATCTCTTCGAAAATGCATGATTCAACTTTTATTCCAGAAAATCTAATGCCAGCGTAAGTTTGCTCTCCATTTTCCACTACTAGATTACTTCATTCTCTCTAACCTCTAATCTCTATCAAAAGCGTAAGTTTGTTCCTTCACTCTTTTTTCTTCTTTCAGGATTAGCAGGATATTGATTTCGAGATTAGAGAGGGTGTTGGTTTTAGGACATAAATTTTGGGATTGGAGAAGGTAACAGAGTCTTTCCCTTTTGTTTCATGGTTATGCGCAAGAAAAAATAACACAAATTAAAGTTTCTGACTTTGTCTTTGTTTGAAACTTACGCGTAAAAGTTAATTCCTTTGTGGGTTTGTTTAATCTTTTAGTCAAGTTTTTACATGCCCAGTTGGGTTTTCTCTTCTGGGTCTTCTTTATTTGGATAGATTTAGTGTGTTTCTATGGATTCCCTAAACTTTATTAGGGAAGTGAAATAGAATCGTTTTTTTAATTTTAATTTTGTCGGCATTGTGTTTTTAAGACTGAGGCTTTCTTTCATGTGTTTATTGCATTGTTCAATTGGCAGTGTGTAACCTAGGTTTCTTGTCCAAAGGGGTTGAATTGGGGTGAATTTGCATTGGATGGTTTTAGAGTCCATCTATTGCTCTTTATGTTTTCAAGTTCAAGCATGCCTTTGTGGAATCCTTTCAATAAACTGAAACTTTGAAAGGGACAATAAAATAGCAAAATCGTTAATAAACTGAGTGATTAACAATATCTACTCAGTTTCCTAGCGAGTACTATTTATCTACCTTGATTAACAACACCACCATGAATGATGCATGCTCTTTTAAGTACAAAGTACTATGAACCTACCAAAATAGGGGTTGGTAGTCACTTCTGATATGGGGTTTTCTCTTTAATCTTTGAAGCTCTTTGATCAGTAGGAGGGTTTTGTTTTGTCTTGTCGTTCCTTACAAACAGTTCTTCCCTATAATTAGGTTTGCTAAATGGGGTTGGTGATGCTTTGTGCCGAGTAGGTTAAGCATGGATAAGAAAAGCAAGTTTTGTTTATATATAGGTGAAACTGCTATCAAAACTAAAGGAATTCAAGGGTTGAATGAAGATTTGCATATTTTGCAAATGTAGGTTTTGATTCTTAGGAGCTAGGCCTAGAAGAAATAAAGGGTTACACACTTACACGTGCATCCTTACAATAATTCAAAATTTGGTATACTTTTTGAATCATGCATACGTGTCCTTTCTTCTAGCCATTCATAAGTACTACATATTCAAATGGTTACATTTTGTTTTGATTTGACTGATATCTGTGGATCGAAAATAATTTTAAGCCCTAATAATAAGTCCAAGTTATAAGATTGAAGTTTTGTGGTGGATTGATTTACAATCCCCTATGGCTATGAATCAAGAAAACAAGCATGGTTGATTGAAAAGAACATATGTGTGAAATAAGATTAGATATCCACTTTCTATCAAAAATAAGATTAGATATCCATTTAATCCAATCAATTAGCATATCACATAATATTGGGTGGAGGGAGTACTATCTATTTTGGTTTCGTGGCAATAAAACTACTAAAAACTCCATTTGAGTAAACATATACCAACGTGTTATGTTTTCTCTATTTTCTCTTCTTGAGTTTTGAAAAACAAATCGACCGAAAATTGGAAACACTAGAAAAAATTATGAAAATTTGTGTCTATTTATGTGTAGCAACCAAAATGACGAGAGATAGTCAAACACAACATTTATTTGTGTCATTTTTTGTCATATGATGAGTGATAGAGAGAAAAAAATAGCAGATACATGTGAAAATAATTATCTGCTACTAACAATAAGCCTCTTTATCAAGTTATAGTAAAAGTTATGATAAATGATGTAGCCCTAGACCTAAAAGAACTCAAATAATAAATGATAAATACCGACCAGGAAGGTTTGATGTTGATGTCTAGTGCAATCTAGCTAGGATTGAAAAGTAAGTTTTCAAGTCAAACATTACATATATAGTGATCCTGCATATCGTTTTTCTTATTATGGGTACAGAATGGTACTGTAATTTTTTAATTTCAAATCTAGAAGCTCTAACTTTTATATTCCTAAACACTATGTAGTATGTATTCACAAACTAATATGATAAAATATTAAAATAACCACTTTATAGATATCATGAGAAAAACTCTTTACAATCGAAGGGTATCGTACATTTAACCCAATTTTTAAAATAAATACAAAGTTTGCATGAAGAAAGTAAAGAGTTATATTATATTCATTTACACATACAATTTAAGTCAAATTATTACAAGATTACCAATGAAGCTAAAGGATAAATTCAAAAGTACAAATGCATGGAACTGTGCTGCACTATCTATAAATTGGTTTTGTATACATCTCAAATAGTGATCCTTAAAAGGCTGACAAGTACAGAAAAAGAGACGTGTTAATGTTTGATTTCTTTGTTTATCTACCATTATATAATTTGATTTCATTTTATGTTGTCTTGTCCAATATGGTTGTTACATGGACGGTAGTAAGGCCATTCGACTATTTACATGGACCACTCTCATTTATTTATAATATGATGATAATTATCAAAATGTTACACCTACCAATAACATATTTTATATACCAGAGAAAAAATTTCTATCGAAATATATATATGCAAAGAGAGCAACTTGAATTTGAGTTGAGTTGAGAGCATACCTGTTTATATATATAAACAGGTATGCTCTCAACTCAACTCAAATTCAAGTTTCTCTCTTTGCAAATTTCAGATAAAATCCTCACTACATCTATTTACTTAATGTCATCTTGCTAGGGTAATTTGGTTTGGAAGTCAATGTTCCATTAAAAAATAGATTGCCTACAGTAACAATCCATCACTCAGTTTATTGAGATTTTGCTTGTTTATTGAGAAAATATCTGAAACTTGGTCTAGAGTTAGAAATTGCTTTTAAATATTTGTCTCTTTAACTGATTTGTCAAGTTTTTGGAAGTTGCCGTTTGTGTTCTGCTTTAGCTTTTTGTCCATTTTCCATGGCATTGTGGCCTTTGTTATTGCAAGGGATTGTTCTAATTGCTCTCTATCATAATTTTCAGCTTCTAAGTGGGTCAAGGGGAAGCAATTGGAAGAAGTTGTGGCCGTTAAAAACACGTGAGTTCTGCCAATATATGATTTGTTGCTCAGTTCATCTTGTTTGTGATTTGTGTTTTCTCATATATGCTTGTTTATCCACCCAATTTCTTGGCTTAGCTACTACCTATATGTGATTTGCTTGTTTGTTCTTATGCTTGAAATGTTTTGTGTTTTGGGTTTTGGATAGCCAATATTTGGTGCTGTTGCAGGCCATTTAGGAAAGGGACATTTGTTGTGCACATAAAGTGTAACTTGATATGTAGCTACACTCCCTGCAATATTGTTTTCAATTACATCAACATGGTCAATTCTAGTTAGGAACCATAACTCATTGAAATTAAAAGGGAAATAGAAACAAAAGCACACACCAATTTTAAACTGCATAGAAAGTCAACCACACAAATTTGGCAGATTGATTCTTGGACTGGGTCATTATCTGCATTATGTGTCTCTGCTAGAAAATCCAATTAGATAGAATTCTGGAAAATTTTATGGGCCACTTGCCCTAATTGAAGGTACATCTACCAAAGTACAGTATATCTTTGTTTACTCATATTGTTTAATGTTTGTACGCTACATAATATATATATATATATACACACACACACACCCCCTTTTTAATAGATTTGATAAGAGTTGAACATACGATATTTGTTTTATTATAATTGTTCTTTATTATTAAATCAAAACATCAATGCTTTTCTTTTTTGTGTAGACATAAAATTCAATCCTAATTCTTTTATTCAACAACAGCAAAAAATCATTTTATCAATTGAACTAATTAGGAATAATAATACACTTAAGTTTCAATTATGAACCAAAAAATAATTGAAGTGTGCATAAGGTTTTGGAATAGAAACGTAAAACATTTTGTCAATTATTTTAATCTTATATTAGATTATATGAGTGGCTTATGGTATTTGCGCATGTAACTTGTTGTCAATGCTTAGTTTGACTATTATTTCAATGATTATATAGTAAAAAGAAGCAAAAAATTATAAACCCCAAAAAATGCCAACACTAACGACAATTAAGTTTTAGTTCCAAAACTTTTGGGTCGATTATGGATTATCGATAGACTAATCAAGATCAGCCATCTGTGTTTTTTTTTTAATTTTAATTTTTAATGTCATTCTATATCATGTTCAAATTATATTATATGTTCACTTCCTTAATTGATATGTCCATTTTTTTTTTGTTTCCTTAACTTGAATAAACTCATTCTTTTTTATTAGAATATCAATCTCTCTTTTAAGCACATGACCAAACTATTCAAACACTCTCACTTATATTTTCATTTATAAGACCATCTTAATTTTAATAAATAATTATAAAAAAAACACATATAAAAGATGTAAAAAAAAAAAACTTCTTTGTTAAAAATAAAAATAAAAATGTTAATGCCTGGGATACTTATCAAACCACCAATGGATTAATAATTGTTCAAATCCAACCTAATTTTATTGATCCACTTGATTTCAGCTGGATGCAAATCACAGATCAAGGCATCTTCAAGCCCCATGTTTCACTATAGTGCTAGTGGTCGATAATTGTCCAAGTTTCCAAGATTAAAATATTAAAAAGATAGATGGAAAAAGAGAAAGAAAGAAAGAAATTTGGACAGTAGAGTGAAGATGGCATCATGAATTAGGATAATACTAATTAGCAGTTTGCAAAAACAATTTTGTCATATTAGAATGAGATTATTTTTATTGACTTATTTGGTTAAAAAAATATAAAAAATACAACTTTATAAGAAGAAAAAAAAAAAAGTGAACCTTTAAAAGGTTATATATGACTTCAAAAAAAATAAATAAAGGATATGCATAAGCAGCACAATTATTAGTGCCAAGTTGGATTTTGCATTGTCAAGTTTCTTAGGAAATATTAGTGCTCTTAGTAGTTTGACTAGGGTGGTCCATCACTTAAAAAAGCCAAAGTCGATATTGACAGAATTGGCACAATATTATTTTATAAAATTTTTTGATTTTTTCTATCATTATTTTTAAAAAATAAGGTTAAAATCCTTATTTTTCATTATCATATATTGTTTCCATCCTAATTTATAAATTTTAGTTTGAATGGTATAAATATATATATATATATATATATATATTTTTTTTTAAGAAGAGAATGGTATAATTATTAGTGAAATGGTACAATACCTTTTTTGTAACCAAAGTTTACCCACTTGAATGTCCCCCCCGATGTAAAATACTACGTTTTCTTTCAGAAGTAAATAGATTTCTTGTGCTTTTCTTTCAGAAGTAAATAGATTTCTTGTGCTGGCCAACTAAGCCTTGTAATCTATATATATAACTTAAGTCAAAACTCTAATATTTTCTTGGTTTTTATTCTTTACAGAAAGTCTCAGAAAGAAATGCTAGAAACAGAAATAAAGAGGGAACGGTTGACAAACACATTCATAGATGTGGAAGCAAGTCGCTTGCAATTAGGGTGGATGAGGCGGTGTGTTATTTCAATTTTTCAAAAACTTAGTATATTACTTGTTTTTTTGATAAGTAATAAGTTTATTGATATCAAAAAGGGGAGCACCCTAGTACACAGGGAGTGTACAAGGGGTCAAACAATCAAGAACAAAAATTACAAGAATCTAGGAAATCAAGAAAAGATAAAAATGATTGGTTCCGCAATGCGGCCAACCAATCCATTAAAGTTCTAAAGAAAAATAGCTTCAAGTCTGATATTGATCTCTCCTTATCTTCAAAGCACCTACTATTTCTCTCTCCAAAGACACCACAATAAGCAATGGGGAACAATCAACCATATATACCCATTTCAATGACAACCAAATCTGCCTTGCCAACATGCTAAAAGCCCCACTACAGATTGCGGCATAACCCAGTTCACTCCAAACAATCCGAACACCATAGCCCACATATCCATTGCAACCGGACAATGAAGAAAAAGATGATCAACAGATTCACTATTACACTTGTAGCACCAATCCAATATCCAAACCTTCCTTTTTTGTAAATTGTCAATCGTTAAGCACTTCCCCAAAGCAGCAATCCAAACAAAGAAAGCTACTCGAGAAGGAATCTTCTGTTTCCAAATACTTTTCCAAGGAAAGCAATAGTCATTAGAGCCCACTAAGAGACTATAATAGTCTTTAACCAAGAAGCCCTTCTCTCTATCAAGTTTCCAGCACATCTTATCCTCACCAAACTCTATCACCGAAGCAACATAAATGGTATCCATGAAACCAGCCAGTGCCTCTAATTCCCAAGCATGCACACCCCTAAAGAAACTTACATCCCAAAAAAGGACTCCATTATCAAGCTTCATAAGCTCAGCCACACTAACCTCCTTGTCTTGGCAAACTCTAAACAATTTAGGATAGCTGACATTGGAAAGCAAATTAATCAAAGACGGAAAAATGGAGGTCATATTCCTAAGCTGGCACAACTCTACTATGATACCCGCTTCAATTCAAAGACAAAATAGTGGGTACACCGTGATTGCGAACGTACGTATGTATGTATATCAGTACATGCCTTGAGTTTGCAAAACTAGAATATATGTATTTTTATTCTATATATGTTTGCAAAACTAGAACATATGTATTTCTGATGGTTTCTATTATTTGAAATGACAGCAAGAGATGTTGAGAGTACAAGATGAGCATTGTAGCACTCCTGAAGCATAGCCTTTGACCGAAGAGGAGATATCTATGATGGTTCTTAAGTTGAGATCTGGCTATGTAAAGGGACTTGACATGAGGCCTTTCTCATTTCTTAGGACTCCTGCTCATCTTCCTCAACTCAGTATATTCAACAACTCGAGGGTCGAGTAGAAGAGCTCCAAGATGCAAACTTTAGGCTGGAGGAGAAGATGGATTGCATCATACAATAGTTGAGGAGCAAGAGTGACAATGACATTTGTGGCAGTGGGGGGAGCTCATCTTACTAACTAGAACACATCTTGGTTAGTGTTTTATTTTCCTGCCTAAGAGCATTAGTATTGGGGTTTGTATATAGTATATGTTGCTATATTTTAGCATAAAAACACAAAAACAAGCATTACCCGGTCTCTCAATTGTAAATTTTTTTACATTGTGCTATAGTAACCTCTTATATGTGTGAGGGTACCGTAGAACAATTGTGTTTTTTGTTTAATGGTGGTAATGGTGGTGGTGGGTTTTTTGTTTGTGGT
>Ga0115848_101062_pt1 | contig 11472 bp, 8 predicted proteins | sample InSIn3gowninarea_FD_83862 | JGI IMG/M metagenome (GOLD analysis project Ga0115848, IMG submission 83862) | reverse complement strand
AGTCATAGAATGACCGTTGCTCATGTGATGTTCTTCGCTTGATGAATGAGCCCCGTGACCGTAATATTCAGGAGAAATGGCGCCTGGCAATGGTGCAGAAGAAGTAGAAAGCGAGAGAACATGAGATTCGATCAGTCACCAATAAGAAATCAAACACCTGAACTTGCATCGCAAAAACATATGAAATCCCAAGACATGCAATCACTACAGGACAATGGCAAGTTCATGGACAGAGGAAGCCTTATCATTGCGGGACTACTCTCCCTTCGCAGCCGCAGCCCCATGATGGCTGGCAGCAGGTGTCTGCCGACCGAACTCATCTACCGGCGGATACCGGGCTCGGAGCTCCAGTTCATCCAGTGGTATCTGCGACCGAACGTACCTGTACACATGTGAGACGAAAACCTTTTGGCCTCTTCAAGTTACTCACATCTTCCTCGCATCATAGTCAGGCTGATGATCCCAACTCTCAAACCTCCCCTGCGTCAACGCACTCCAGCAAAGCCTCCTCTGCCGCTGGCTCCTCAGCACATCCGCATGGATGCGCTCAAAGTCCCACTTCTGCGCCGCTTCCTTGGCGAAGGCTGCGCTCGTGCGGGCGTGCTCCGGCTTGGTGGACTTAGCGAGGTTGACCAGTTCCAGTGGGTCGGCGGAGAGATCGAACAGCTGTGGTGGGTCGACTAGGGAGGTGATGTACTTCCATTTCCCTCTGCGGATCATCATGACGGGAGAGATGGTGCCTTCGCCCATGTACTCGCCGAAGACTTCGTCCCGGCCCTGGTGCTCACCCTCGAGGTAGGAGTACATGCTGTGCCCGTCAATGGGTAAGATGAGATCTGAGTCGCCCCCTGCGAGATCCAGCATCGTCGGTAAAAGATCTAGAGTGGAGACGACCTCGTCGACGCGACGGGGAGCGAAGCGAGCCGGGTAGTTGATGATCAATGGCACTCGAGCGCTCATCTCAAGCCAGGACATCTTGTACCACATGCCCCTCTCACCAAGCATATCGCCATGGTCGCCGCTGAATATGACGATTGTGTTGTCGTCGAGACTGCAACTCTTTAGGAGCTGGAGGAGCTTGCCGACCTGCTTGTCGACGTAGGAGCATGCGCCGAAGTATGCTCGTCTAGCTCTTCTGATTGACTCATCGGGAAGTGGCTTGTCCCATAGATCCACGGCTTTGAGCAATCGGGCAGAGTGCGAATCTTGCTCCTCCTGGGGGATGTACACCTTTGGCATGGGGATCTCCACGTCTTCGTATTGGTCCCAGTGCTCCTGCTCTATGGTGTATGGGTCATGCGGATGCGTCAAGGATACTGTGAGGCAGAAAGGCCTCCTCGTCTTAGGTTGGCGTACATAGTCGTGAAGATACTGAGTGGCTAGTAATGTTTTATGTCAGTTTCGCACAACTAAGCTAGGTATGACCGGTCCAGAGAATAAGCACACTTTGACTGTGCTTTCAGCTTGCCCTTGATGCAGACACCGGCTCAGCTTCTGCCATAATCCATGGCGCGTCTGAACAAGACCTTGGCTACAATTTGGTTGGGCCATCCATGCAGAAAAGTCTGGGGATTCTCTGCACCGGTCAGGGATAGATACATACCTTTGTACATGACCTCTTCATCGTAATCTAGCTGATTTGACCGGACACAGGGTCCTGCCTGCAGCACAGAGGACATGTTATGGTACCATTCCTGCCTCTCGTCCGGGTTGTCCCAGTTGACGGTCCAGCCAAAGTCGCCCGGATAGATGTCGGAGGTAAGTCTGCGCTCGAAGCCATGAAGTTGGTCCGGACCGATGAAGTGCATCTTACCAGCAAGGGCTGTCTCGTAACCTTCTCGTCTGAGGTAGTGTGCGTATGTGGGGATGTCGGAAGCCAGATTCGACGCATTGTCGTAACCTCCAATCTTTGAAGGTAACTGTCCCGTGACTAGACTGAACCGTGATGGGGCGCAGAGGGGAGAATTGCAGTATGCGTTGTTAAAGACGACCCCACTCTCAGCGAGGGCATCTATGTTGGGAGTCTTGATTGATGAGTTCGGGTCATGCATCCTGAGCAACGGGGCAGCCATCTGGTCCGCCATGATGTACAAGATATTCGGTTTCCCGGATACATGGGGATGGCTACCACTTGACACTCGCTCATTGTTCGATGCATGGCCATTCATACTTTGCTCCCGATTACCACGCACCCAGAGTTCAGGATGATTTAGTGAAGAAGGAGATTGAAAAGAATAGCTCCCACTGTGAGAGTATGTACGACCCTTGACACGGCCATTAGTCATAGAATGACCGTTGCTCATGTGATGTTCTTCGCTTGATGAATGAGCCCCGTGACCGTAATATTCAGGAGAAATGGCGCCTGGAGACATGTTGAAGGTCTGGATAAGGTGTAAGATGTGAAGGGTGAGCTGAGCGGTAGCGACAGATGGAAGAAAAGGTGGAGGTGCTGAGCTGCTTATGACACAACTCTGGTAGTGGGCGGTGAGGGTCTGATAAACAGCTCACGGACAACAGTCACGCAATCTCTGGGAGACAACGACGAAAGGTCACGCAATTATACGCTAGGGCGAAACGGGTAATAAACCTCGTGATTGACGGGTTGAAGCAGTTGATGGAACGATGGCTTGCTCAAGACGTATGCGCGCAACATAGGCAAGGAAAGAAAGCAGTGTTGAAAGTCTGCAGAAATCGAGTCCGTCGTATCCGCGCTCTCTTCAACACGGCCTGCGGATGCGCCCAGAAGTCAACGATCCATCACGATGGACATCGGAACACAAACAGCTAAACCTGTATCCGAACTCCTATTCACCTTGTGGACACCTGCTTTACTATGGAGGAGCCGTGCCAACCTATATGTCCGATCGGTGAACCCTCGAAGGGCTTCGCAGTCGCACCGATGTAATGCCACGTATCCTCACCGGTCTGCGGTCAAAGAACCGTGCTTCGACAAAGAGAGGACCGTTCAAAGGCACCACAGAGCGTACGGACCAATGGAACTTACAGAGACGAGAACGAGGGTGTTAAGTACAAAACACAAAGAAGGAGAGCTACAAGCACAGCTATCGGGAGAGCTATCGGAGCCCGAGCAGATGGAGGAAGCCGTGCCTCAAAAAATGCGTGAAGTGGCAGATGCAGGTGCAGGGAACGGAAGCAAGCAAGCAGCCCGGGCCGCCGACCGCCGAGGCGCATGTGAGCATGACGTGCGTCTGGAATGCTCACCTGCAGTTGGACTTTTCGCCATCGCAAACCGTTGCCTTGGAAAACTTACCAGACTGTCACATCAACAAGTACATGCAGTCGTCTCGCTCCTTTCTACGAGTCAACATTACACTCCCAATACGCAACACACCATCTTTTGTCAACCCCACTGTACGACAGCAGTCACAAGTCAGGCCCATGGCATCAGCAACAAGTTTCTACGACTTCAAGCCTCTAGATAGTAAGTCTCGCTCACTGTATGGTTAGCTGCCAGACGTATGCGCCTGGAAAGCATCGGTGCATCTGCTGTGTAACAAGCCCACACTCCGGCAGCACAGACGGTTCTTCACTGCGCTCAGTCGCAACACCCTCAGCACATCCTCCACATGCCACTCCTGACACCGACTGCGTATACTACATCTCAGATAAGCAACTCGCTAACTGCTGTACTCCATCTACAGAGAGAGGCAAACCCTACCCCCTCAACCCTCTCAAGAACAAAGTCGTCCTCGTCGTCAATACAGCCAGCAAATGCGGCTTCACGCCGCAATTCGAAGCCCTCGAGAAGCTCTACAAAGAAGTCGCGTCGTCGCACCCTAACGACTTCCTCGTCCTCGGCTTCCCCTGCAACCAGTTCGGCAACCAAGACCCCGGCACCAACGACGAGATCGTCGAGTTCTGCTCCGTCAACTACGGCGTCAGCTTCCCCGTGCTCGGCAAGATCGATGTCAACGGCTCGCACGCCGACCCGCTGTGGGAGTGGATGAAGGCGGAGCAGCCGGGCATGCTGGGGCTCAAGAGGATCAAGTGGAATTTTGAGAAGTTTTTGATTGGTAGGGATGGCAAGGTTAAGGGGAGGTGGGCGAGCACGACTAAGCCGGAGAGTTTGAAGAGCGTTATTTTGGGGGAGCTCGAGAAGAAGAGACCGACGACGACGAGTACGGCGGCTACGCCGACGAAGTCGTAGGTCGGAGGTGGAAACGGATGGGACGGGTTGGAATGCATTGGGTCTAGGGGAGATACCCGGCGTCTATGGCGAACTTTGGCTTGTGGTAGGAGGACAGTATCTGAATCTCTCCGGTGCATTACCCACGGAGGACAACCTAAAGCTATCCCATACAGTTTGACTTATGTCCTTCTGTTGTGTATTCTGAGCTCTACCGCCTGTGAACATCGACCGTCGTTAAGCTGATCTCGTGCCTCTGCAATCTACCAATCATCTTCCTCATCACTTTTCTGTCCTCCCTTCCCTGCTCTATCCTCAACATGCCGCTCGGCAAGCCACCAACATCGCTCGTATGGCTTGAGGATGTGCACAAGCATCCGTCAGCCAGATTTATGATCCAAGTAACTTCCCCGGACATGCCCCAATCGCAGTACACGAGCAGACGGCTGCGCGAGTTTCATGCTCTAACATGTTTTGCATCAGATGATCTCTGTAGGTCAGGGCTGTGCCTAGCGGCTAGCTATGCATGACTGTCTCACCAGTCTTGCGGGATGTCGCCTTGGCCGAGCTGTCAAATAGGAGAGAGGCCTGCATGGAATCTCGGCCGAAGTTCTGCTGGAGCTCGACGTACCAGCACGCGCCTCAATGCTTGGATTTCTCTTTCTCTCTCCCCTTGTCACCAAATCCTTCGAAGGCTGATCAATCGACTGCGGAGAGGATGATCTTGTCCACGTCGATGTATTGAGATCGATTCTCTGACAGGTCCAACCGAATCCCGTGTGTGATAGCCGTCCGGAACTGCAGTCACCATCACCCCTCGCGATAGCATCTGTCTCATGGCTTGTTCCCTCGGTTTCGTCCCCTATTATTCTCTCCACTCCACAATCTCTTCATTCATGTAGAATCTTCAGATTTCCCGAGTAGCTACATTTTTCCTCTCGTTCTACAGCTCCCCTGTCAAAAGCGTCATCTCATCCTTTTTGGTGGAAGACAAGCGCCGGACCGGCGTTGGATTCCCACGAAAGCCGAGCAGTCATCCATGACCAGCTCCGACCCGACGACTTTCTCTCCACAGCCGGTGTCCGATGTAATCACCGCTACCACCGCTCCCATCCGGGGGCCCAATTCCTGTCAGGAAAGCCACCCGTTAAGCAACGGGATTAGGAATGACATAATGGTACCCGAATATGGCCCAAATATAGCTCCGCTTGCTCCTCTCGACATGTCGCGACTTGAGGCCGCTCCGAGCTCAGCTCACAACACCTTGTCTCCGGACATATCGACAGACCACCAGCTCTCACGCACACCTCCTGCTTGCCTGCCGGGACGTCTGACGCTTCTCACTCAATCACAAAGATCGTTTTCCGATCATCGACACCGCAAGAACGCGCATTCCGTCCCTTCAGTCTCGCGGCACAGAGTCGCGAACATGAATGCCACAGTCACTCCACGACCGACGCCCATCTCACATCAATCCGCAGCCTCAGCCATGAACGGCCCGCTCCCCGCCAAAGACACCATCCCCAAACCCAGGAGCCTCTCCGCCGCGCTCTCAGACCTGCAACTCGACCCCAACGGCGCCTCCGCCGCCAAGCTCGCCGCGCTAGCCTCCCCCTGCTTCTTCCACAAGCGCTTCGACGGCGCCGTCAACATCGACAAGGTGCTCGAGGAGATCCAAGACGACGAGGGCATGTCGCACTCGCGGCTCATGCAGACGGCGACCGGCGTGCGCGAGGTGTCGAAGCAGCTGCAACGCCGGCCCATCAAGCGCGCCGTGCGCAACGTCATGATCGTCACCAAGGCGCGCGACAACCAGCTCGTGCAGCTCACGCGCGAGCTGGCGGAGTGGCTGCTCCGCACGCCTAGATACGGGTCCGCCCTCGGCGTGAACGTGTACGTGGACGCGAAGCTGCGGAACTCCAAGCGGTTCGACGCTGCGGGCTTGCTGGCCGGGGACGAGCGCTTCGCCAGCATGCTGCGCTACTGGACGCCGGACCTGTGCTGGACGTCGCCGGAGAAGTTCGACCTGGTGCTGACGCTCGGGGGGGACGGCACGGTGTTGTACACCTCCTGGCTGTTTCAGCGCATCGTGCCGCCCATCCTGTCCTTCAGCCTCGGCAGCCTCGGGTTTCTGACGAATTTCGAGTTCGCAAGGTACAAGGAGCACCTCAACCGCATCATGGGCGAGCCGGGGATGCGCGTGAATCTGCGCATGCGCTTCACCTGCACCGTCTACCGCTCCACCGCGCCTTCCCCCTCCCCAACAACCACATCCTCCTCCACCTCCTCGTCCACCGCCGCACTCCCCCCACCACACCACGCCGACCCCATCGAAGCCGAGCAATTCGAAGTCCTCAACGAGCTAGTCATCGACCGCGGGCCCTCGCCCTACGTCTCCAACCTCTCCCTCTACGGCGACGGCACCCTCCTCACCGTCATCCAAGCCGACGGCTGCATCTTCAGCACGCCCACCGGCTCCACCGCGTACTCCCTCAGCGCAGGCGGCTCGCTCGTGCACCCGTCCATCCCGGCCATCCTGCTCACCCCCATCTGCCCGCACACGCTGTCCTTCCGGCCCATGCTGCTGAGCGACAGCGTGCTGTTGGAAGTCCGCGTGCCCCGGGGCAGCAGGGCGACGGCATACTGTGCTTTCGATGGGAAAGGGAGGGTGGAGTTGAGGCCGGGGGATTATGTCACGGTTGAGGCGAGTCGCTGGCCGTTCCCGACCATTGTGGGAGGGGAGGGCGAATGGTTCGATGCCGTGGGCAGGACGCTGAGGTGGAATAGTCGTGGGGCGATGCAGAAGGCGTGGGAGGGGGAGATGTATGGTGGGGAGGAGGAGGAGGGGGCGGGGAGGGAGAGGTTTGATATTGATGTTGATGAGGTAGAGGATCCGGGACGCGATTCGGGGTATTCGGCGGAGGGGAGTAGCGTCGGCGGGAGTGCCACACCAAGTCGTAAGGGGACGGGGATTTTGGGGCTGATTTGAGGGGGGGGGCTGTCGTGGTTGGGATGACTATGAGCTAGGGATGGGGTCAGGAGTAGGATACGGTATCAGGCGTTGGAGGACTTTTAAAGGTTGGATTTGGGGAAACTATAGAGTTGGCGCTGCTGGATTTGGAATTTGGGATCGTTTGGGCTGGTTCTTCTTGTCGACATGATATTCCTAGAGGGTTAGATGTTTCAGTACGGTCTACTCATGACCTGGCTCGGAGATACTTCATTGGGTGTTGGACCAAGAGCTGGTAGCCTTAAACAGTATCTCGCTCTGCTTCCGAGGATCATTCGTACGCGGAAGATGTCATTTGCATCTCGCCTATCATTCGTCCGAAGCTCCCGGGGGTATCATCCCACACTCTTCTTGGCTTCACCATGCGCCCTCCACTGCCACATCCAAACTCCTCTAGAGACCCCCTGCACTATCCCCAGTCGCTCCAAGTCCCAATGAATCTCTTATTCAACCCCCTCCTCGATAAAAGCCCTGAACTCCCTAACCTCCCTAACCCAAATATACCTCACGCAAATCTCCTGAATCTCATAATACAGCTCCTCCGGCCCGACCAACCCCTTCCTGATAAGATTCTTGATAAACAACACCAGCAGCTTCACTGTTCGGGCTCGACTCTCGCGGTCCGCCGAGCCAGGCGGCGTGAGCGCGTCGCCGCCGCCCGACGCATAGCCCTCGCTCGAGTCCTCAGGGAAACCAGCAGCGGTTGTGAAGGTGCCGCGTGAGCTCTCGAGGCTGCGGAGCCCGTGCTGCACGTACTGTCGCACCACGGCTGCGGGATCGATCCCGGCGTTCGGAAGGATGCCGCTGCTCAGGAGGGTGTTGAGCGTCTCGAGAGAGGCTAAGGAGATGGGTTGGCTGGTCAGGTGCTGCACGGCTTGTGTGGGATTGCAATGGAGGGCTGCGTGGAGCTCTTGGCTAGATGCGCGGGGGCTTTCGCTGAGCGTTGTGGATGGGTTTGTGTTTGGGCGAGCGATGGAGGGGCTGGAAGGCGCGGAGGGAGCGGGTGGTGAGCGGTGGCTGCTGGACTCTTCCCCCGGCTGGTCTGGGGGGCGTTCGTAGATGCCTTCTTCTTCGAGGATCTGGATGAAGGGGGAGAAATCCAAGGGGTCTGGATCCCACCATATTCTCTTCGATGGAGAAGAAGCTCCGGAAGAGGGGGGGCGGACGTTTCTAAGATTGTCTGGGTTCTCGAGGATCTGGTTCGTGTTGGTGCGTGATGTTCATGTCTGCTGATTCCGGGCTTAAAGATACGCACCTTATGAAGTGACTCCGTAAGGACGGCCTTTACAACCACCAACCTCGTGCGATGCACGTTTCTCCAAACATACGCGTCCTCAGCTAGTGCGCAGTTCTTGTCCGTCTCGTACAGCTTGTTCAGCCTACTGCTCCACCGTTGACAGACCTCGACCCAATGTGATAGGAACGGGTTCTGCCTGAGCGGTGTATCCGCATTCAGCTTCCAGAGTATGTACTCGCAGTTTATGAGCGTCGGCAGGATGTCTCCACGGCATGTGTTTGTTTCTGCAAAAACGTTAGCACGTATCCTCGTACTTCTGTCTAGACGCCAGGGTGTGCTCTGCGCTGTGAGGTACTCGCCGTCACTGCCGTAAGTCTCCAACTCATCCAGTTTGTTCTTCAGTTTCAGAGAGTCTTGGAAGTTCAATTCAGACTCGGCAAGTCCTAGCTGCAACCTTGATCGTGTCCGGCGTGCTTGTTCGAATCGCGTGGCCGTTCCTTCGAGATCAGGATAATGAGCTATGTCTGACAGGATGTCAACGAGCTCCGGCGGCAGCTCTGTCGCACTGTTGTTCATGGTGGTCTGAACAGATAGCGATACGTGGGAAGAGCTCTTTCTGCAGTATAAGGCATGGGAGTAGAGGAGTGGGAGTTTGGTTGGGTCGCGGTGTTGGACGTTTGCTGGATGTGAACCAAAGTTGCGAAAAGGTCGCAAAGGTCAGATTAAGAAATTTGGTCTTGTTAATGGGTAACAACCGCACCATCGTTTGAATTCATTTGCATCCATTATGTTCAATTTTGAAAAGGGCATTGCAAACCTTGGTTTCTGCGCTTACACAACAAACAGTAGGACTGAGTGGGCTTGCGCTGGCACTGGTTCATCATGTATGTACATCGGGTTACATGCGCATTACTGATAGTGTTGATAGGGAACTTCGAATTAATTAAGGGCTATCTGAGTATGAGAACGCCGTCTGGCTCCCCTCCATTGACGGCAGCTTCCGCCGAAACTCGAACGCTGAGCCGGCCAGCCATAAACAAAAAACGGTATGACCGCTGAAACGCCGCGAATCCAGGCCCAGAAGCTGCCGGATGCTAACAAGAGGAGTCGATGATATCTGAGTAGCGTTCGTATGGAACCGTAGGGTGAGAGCCGTCGACTGTCGGATCGTTGAAGAAAAGAAGAGTGGGTATCTCTGGGTATCACCGAAATTCCTTTACTGCTCCTAAAACTTCAAAATGATGTACCTGGTTCTTGTAAGCGGGCGTTCTTGGGAGCTGTATCTGTTGTAGACTTACAGAGCATGGATAATGCCAGGAATGTAGCCCAGGATCGTCAACAGGATGTTAATGAGGAAGTCGGCATTGCATCCTCGCTCAAGGAAGACACCAAGAGGCGGAAGAAGGATGGCGAAGATGATCTTGATGATGTCGCTGCTAGCAGTCAGATTGATGAGCCCCTACGTGTGCGCCGCTACGGGCTTCACGGTCACAAGCGTAGCGCGTTGCGGGGCGAAGGGGATGTACTGACCTTCCAGTGAAAGGCATTTTGGCGGTGCTGTTGGCTGAACAGATGTAGTGTCGTCGATAGGTGGTCTGGTGGTATATGGGACTGGAGTTGTGTAGGCGTGTGCAGTGTTTGATGAGGAGGCAAGTGCTGGCAGGGCGATTGTTGTAATAAGTACTGGCTCGCAAGCGCAGCTACCCGGACTTTCGTCAAATCAAAACCGGCGTACGTCATCGGTCAACGCTGCCTTGGCGCCCGGGCACGAAGTCAAGGGGCTGGTGCCAGCGTGATCATTGATACCAAGGAAGGAGCCCCCGTCCATTCCGGATTCAAGACCGAATCGTCAACAGACTACCTGGGCTCTGCTTTGGTCACATTCTAACTGCGCCATGCAAGCCACTTTGCTAGGTCCTCTCGTATGCAGTGGTCGTTTTTGATGGAATTGGATCAACGGATCTTCAGGTACTTTGTATCACTGGTAAGAAAGGCGCGCTAGAGGCGCGGACGGGCTCTCTCTGCCGGAATGATCGCCTTTCCGCCTCATCCGATACGTCTGTATTCATTGCGCCACTATGTGGCTATGAATGGTGAATGCGAGCTCAGCCACACATCTTTCGCAAGCACGTACGCCAGTGCTTCTTGCTCTCGTAGAGTCTCAGAAACTCGTACAACATCTGGGGCTTCGTGTGCCGGATCGATACGTGGCTATGTGAGTCGCTTTCAGGACATAACAAGTTTGTTTCAGTTTTGAACAGTACTGGTAAGCTTTGGCATGCTCGGACCAGTGCCGAGGAGTCAATCAAATGCGAGTGAAGGTTGGGCGGAGCAACATGTACTGATGTAAATTAACGAATCAAAGATCTAAGCGGACGTCGTAGATTGAAACCCATTGCTTGCCATGCCTATCCATAACCCTCACTGGTGTTTGTTGAACGGAGGCCAAGGCGATTACTGAACCGCCTCCCCTTGAGGCTGATATAAACAACTGCAGATGTGTCCCAAAGTCAGCACAATGAAGATGTATCCCGCAGGCACGCACTCCCAGAACGCCGCATACACGCAGCGCCAAGCACCAACATCTACGACTTGGGATCCACGTGCGTCGTTCGCAACCCTAGTGGCTGAGGCGTAGCGATACCGTTGCCACCATGCGGAGTGTTCGCTCCATCCCTAGGCGTGCCCAATCCGTCCATCGGCGATACCGCTCCGCTTGGTGGTACAGGTATTTGGATGTCTTCAGGACTGCCCGGGACAAGTTGCTCCGGTAGATCCGGTATGTGGATCCGTTTGGCTTGGTTGTTGTAGCTGGCCGGTATGATCTGAGACATTGTGTAAGTGAAGCTGGAAGACTTAAAGCGCAATCGGTCTTGCACTCACCTCGATGATCTCGTTCCGGGGAAATTCCAGCTTTGGGATGTCCTGTGCGTTACATGCCATGAGATACCCGCTCTTCTTTTCTTCAACGATCCGACAGTCGACGGCTCTCACCCTACGGTTCCATACGAACGCTACTCAGATATCATCGACTCCTCTTGTTAGCATCCGGCAGCTTCTGGGCCTGGATTCGCGGCG
>Ga0115848_101060_pt1 | contig 11473 bp, 6 predicted proteins | sample InSIn3gowninarea_FD_83862 | JGI IMG/M metagenome (GOLD analysis project Ga0115848, IMG submission 83862) | reverse complement strand
ATTGAAGAGTGGACTGCGGCTTCTGCTTCGACGCTCAGGATCGCGCGATGTGTAGTGATCTCGACTGCGATTTTTCTCTTCAGACCGCCATCTATCCTTCATTGGTGATTCTCTCCGATGCCCTGCCATATTCGTGAGTCTCGGCATTTCGTTGTTGTGGCACTGATTAGTCGACTCAGCATCTTTCCCGAGTCAGGGCCGATCTTTTGGTTGTATTGGCAGTCATCAGCTCACTCGTCTCGACGCTATTCGTGGTCAATCTGAATGGACTCACCGTTGTGTGGCAGAAAAACATTCAGCTGTGAGCATTCAAATTCGGAAAGCCGGGATGGAGTTGGTCAAGTCATGTGCCGTCCTTTGTTCGTTCTAGCCCCAGTGTTCGTCTTGCTCTTCGCTATGGCGACAGTGCTAGACTTTTTGGATCGACATTAGATTCGAACGTGTTCCATGAAGAACCCAGATTTGTGATTGGGCGGGTATCCGCTCACGAACGACAACTCCATATGATTTGAATAAGTACTGCTCGCAGATTGAATACGCAGCTCAAGAGCATTATCAACCGTGTGAAGGCGAGAGGTTATTCAAGTGAGGATGTGGAATGGTGTAGACACAAGCTATAAAGAAGAGACATGGATGTATCAGTTCTCATTGAATTTACAGTAACCAGGCGGCATGTGGATTGCACCTAGTATGGTAGATATTAAATCACGATACGTAGCTGCTACTGCTGGAAGATGTGGAAATGATAAGAAGTAAGTATTTGAGCATACAAAGTTCATATTCAATCTTCACTTCAAAAAGATCTAATAGAACAAGTACTGCTAGAGGTATTGTAGGCAGGCTTGAGTATGCTATCTCATTGTACTTATACCCTGATGAGTAGAACTCGGGAGAGCTTCTATGTCGATTGTGGCCATCAAGAACGAGCTCGAAGTTCATCTACAAGCAAGCTGGTAGATTGAGTTGTATCATGGAGGAGTAGGAAAGAGAACAAAATCGTCGTCAATTGTGTAGTCGTCAGAGCCTGGATCATATCGGCTGAAAGAGGTGCCTGTGACAGACTCGCTCAGAGAGCTCGACAGATCGCTGTCGGAGGCAGAAGCGTGGAGATAGATCTCGGAAGGAGTGGCTTTGGGAGTATCTTCGTCGTCATTGTTAGTTGACTCCTTCGAAGGATGGTCAACGGGGAAGATATTGCCATGAGTAGCCTTGGCTTGCATGTATTGCTCACATTGGTACTGGATGCACATTTTTTCGTGGGCAACCTTATATTCTTTGTATAATTTGCTCCCCTTCTCCTTTTTGACTTTCCATTGTAGTTCTAGCAGACGTTTGTTCGTCTCGTGCATGTAGTGGGCACCACTTTCAACCGGCTTCCACTGAGCATCCACATTTTCGAATTCATGCAGGGCGATGATATACGCCTCTTGGGACTGTCCGGCCCGTCGCTCATAGTGCCCTTGACATTCGGCATACTCTGAACTGTACGTGTCTGGCCTCGATTTGTCTGTCTTAGCCAATTTGACAACATAAACATCAATGAGTTGCTGGATTTCGCTGAAAATTCGCATGTCTAAGCGATTTAATACCTCTTCCAATTCCTCGACCTTGGCGAATGGGCCAAGTCGGCCGAACTCAATTACCTTATCACGTTCTACCTTTAGGATCTGACCAATTTGAAGAGGCATTCCGTATCGCTTTGTCAGACAATCCCGGAACCTAGGTAAGTTGCGGAGGGCTCTTCGTAACCTCCTGTCGAGGGAATGCATGCCCGCATCGTCTAGTCTCCAGTATGCATCGATATGCTCCTGGACTTTCCCAACAAGAGCAAGGTGAGCCTTGTACTGAGACAGGAGAAGAGAAGGAAAGAGTTCGACAAATTTGCGGTGGGGAATGATATTATCTGTCAAGGCAATCCTGCTCTCATCGTCAATTGAATCAGCTGTCTCAGCATACCAGGATTCGAAGTCTTGAATTTGTCCGAACCGGTCCATGGAACAAGTCGGTATATCAAGTTGTAAGAGGATAACAGATCGTCGGCTCAAGGACCTGGGGACTGTGTTTGTCCGATGTAATTTGGCTATGGATTAGATCCAGCATACGATCGGTAGCCGATTGAGATATATATCGAGCTTACCTGTTGGCATCGTTCATCGACCTCAATGAGCCATGTTGCTCCAGGTCACAGACTTGTTTGGGTGACATGATGCTTTGGCGAGCAATCTGTGAGCTTACACACTGTTCTTAAGGATTCACAAGAGTGTAATGCTTCAGGAATGGCATGGCCTGCTCTGTCTAAGGCGACTGCAGACGAACTGCAGAACACCAATACCAGAGGACTGAACCACATTAGTCGCCGTGGACTCATTGTGCATGTCACAAGACATTTTCTATCACAGATAAATGAATTCACGGTATCCGTAGTTGAATGTGGTCCAGCACCCTAGGATTCACAATGCTGGTATCCGACAAAGAACGCCAAGACTTCATTCCCAAAGTCTTTGTCCACTTTTTCTAGTGAGTGTTGTCGTTGTGATAGTTTGCAAAAGACACGCATCTGCTTGTTTGTCGAAACTAAACTACGGTCAAGGGAAAAAGGTGAAACTCGGCCAGCTTCAAGTTGTCAGTTACACATCAATCTGCCATGCTGGCACGATTCCTCTTTCGTACTACGGTCATTTCCTAGTGCAAAAGGTGCCGATAGGTTCTTGCGCAAGTTGCGGAGTCTGCTTTGAAGATGAGTTACAAGGTTCCATATTATTTGGGACTTGACCATAGGAGACTCGATGCCTCTTCGTCGTATATGGCAGGGCATCGGAGAGAATCACCAATGAAGGATAGATGGCGGTCTGAAGAGAAAAATCGCAGTCGAGATCACTACACATCGCGCGATCCTGAGCGTCGAAGCAGAAGCCGCAGTCCAATCTTCAATCGAGAGACTGCATCTGTACGCAGACCGCTACGAGACAATTACTCCCCGAGACGCAAGGCAGAGCCTCGACGGCCTCCTCCTCGTAGGCCTTCCATATCTCCCGCACGATCTCCCCGGCTACCACCACCACGACATCGATATCCAGTCGACTCGGCCTTTCCTTCACGAGAGCCATCACCGGTGCGCTTCGCAAAGCGCAGACGAACGCGAAGTCCATCGCCTGCAAATTGGAGTGATAGAGATTTTGGAGAACGGCGACGTTTCAGCAGATCAAGGAGTAGGGATAGATACGACGTAAGAGATCCAGGACCGCCGAGTAGACGTGCTTTTTCTCCACGAGGTAATCGACCCGTGTCACGAGGCATAGCCCCAGAGATTGACTCATACGTTCCTGAACGACGTCGACCAGATACATCACCAAGAAGAGGCCCAAGGAGGTCTCCCTCTCCTCGACGCAGCCTTACACCGCCGCTGCGTAGAAGGTCGAGAACTCCTCCCCCACGCCGGTATCCATCGCGCCCAGGATCTCCATCATCTTATCACAACTCTCCCTATCCCAATAGAGGAGATAGGGGTCGAGACGGCACTCCAGAATTCCAGAGGAGGAGGAGGAAACCACAATCACGTACGCCATCTCTTGCCGGAGACCTTGACCAGGAATCTATGGATGGACCGTACCCATTTCGAGGTAACCATGGAAACCCTAACTACATGCCAAGAGGTCGGGGTCATAGACCATACAACAATAACCGTGGCTCTTTCCGAGGTACGCCTGTAGCTGGAAGTCCTAATGGTTCTTACTATGGTTCACCGCATTCAAATGCTTCGTATCATGGTGGTAGAGGAGGTTGGGATAGTCCGCAACAACAGTACAGCCCTCCAGGGTAAGTTTCCAGTGCAGCCGTTGTGGCTCTTTGCTAATGCTCAGCAGACAACATGCGCCGCCATTCCGACAGAATAACTTCGGTGGCTCTGGGCAGTCACAAGAAGAATACTTCCGTAATCAACAGTCGCAAGGGAACCATCAATATACGAATCCGCCGCCTCGGGCGTTTAGAGGCGGTCGAGGCCAGCAGAGAGGAGCTTCATTTTCACAGCATGGACAAGACAGACGTTTCTCTGGTCCTGATGCACACGAAGCACCGACAGCTCCACGTGGAAGAGGTGCTTATTACAGTAACGTTCAATGGACGCAGGGCACAAAGAGGGGTGGCCCTACCAATCAAGCAGCGACAGGTGCAAACTCGATACGTGCATCGCCAGCCTTACCTCACAAAGACTCACGAGACACGTTAGCACCTCAGGCAGAGACACCGAGCTTTCAACCACCTAAAGGACCCCAAGCGGACGAAGCTAGTAGACAGGACTACGAGTCGAGTCTGCAGCAGCAAGAAAATTTACAGGGACAGAAGGATGCATCGAAGTTCAGCTTTGCCTTCAAGTCGAAGCCGCCTCCGCAATCTCCTGCTCGGCCTCCTTCAGACCTCACGTCAAAAGTCAAGCTACCACCAACTCGCCCTGCCAGTGACCGACCTATTCATGATGGACCGAGTAGCGAGAGGCCACCTCCAACGCAACCGAAGGCGAATCGCTACCCAGACAAGAGAAGCCAGAACCAGAACCCACCACAACAGAGAAGAGATGAACAGGAAGGGCCAGTTAGAGGCCCAAATCATCCGCAGCAACACCCTGAGAGACCAAAACAACCTCCTACTGAACCACGGGGCAGATCTCGTTCGCCTCCAGCAAAGAGAGTCAAGGTAGAACCACGGCCGAAACCGAAAATGACTCCTGAAATGGCAGCCTCAGAGAGTATATACTATCGGAAACCCGGCAACGAATCCGTTGTTGGCGCAGGGACGTACGGTAAAGTGTTCAAAGCTGTCCACATTTATACCAAAGATGAAGCCGCCCTGAAGAAAATTCGTATGGAAGGCGAACGAGATGGGTTTCCCATTACAGCCGTCCGAGAGATCAAGCTCCTCCAAAACCTAAGACACCAGCATGTTGTGGCCCTCCAAGAAGTGATGGTGGAAAAGAACGAATGCTTTATGGTGTTTGAGTACATGGCTCATGACCTGACTGGTCTCATCAACCACCCGACATTCAAACTTAATGCTGCACACAAGAAGGACCTTGGTCGACAGATGTTTGAAGGGTTGGAGTTTCTTCATCGTCGAGGTGTGATGCACAGAGACATCAAGGCTGCCAATTTGCTGATCTCGGCTGACGGCCAGCTCAAATACGCTGATTTTGGTCTGGCGAGGTTTTATGCCAAATCTCGGAAGCAAGATTACACGAATCGAGTTATCACAATCTGGTATCGTCCTCCCGAACTTCTTCTCGGTGAAACACAATATGGTCCAGCCGTTGACATATGGTCCGCAGCCTGTGTTTTTATGGAGATGTTCACCCGAAAAGCCATATTTCCTGGTGAAGGTGGTGAGCTGTCACAACTTGAGAAGATCTACAACGTCCTCGGTACACCAACCACCAAAGAGTGGCCTGGCATCGTTGAGCTACCGTGGTATGAACTGATGCACCCTGCCGTTACCGCAGGTTCATCCTCGTCCTCCAAGGACAAACAGGATAAGGATGTGAGATTTGGACAACGTGTGTTCGAAACAAACTACTCCTCCTTGCTCTCCCCCGCCGCTCTCGATCTTGTCACGCAGATCTTTAGTTACGACCATACGGCACGACCGGATGCGGCCCGAATTCTCGAGCATGAATACTTCGTATCAGAAGAGCCAGCGCCTCGGCAACCTTATGAACTAGCTGAAGTCGCTGGTGAATGGCATGAATACGAAAGCAAAGCCCACAGACGTGAGCATGATCGAAAAGAGAAGGAGAGGAAACGTGATGAATATGCAAAAGAGCGGGAGAAGAGAAAAGCGAAAGAAGCTGGACTTGACGGTGGCAAAGAAGGGAGCAAGAAGATGAAGAGCGATGGTGCGAATTCAGCGAGAATTGATGAAGCTCCTGCTGCCCCACTACCCGTTGGGGAGGAAGACGATTTGAGTGATGGAGAGGGGAGTGCGAGGATGAGTATGTCTTGAGAATCTGATCTGACAGAGCTACATTTAGTCCCAAGAATACATAGTGCCACTACTACATCCTTTTTTGCTTGCAATGCTTGTACGTAGACAGACACTGCTTCCACATAAGAATCCACAGACAGAACCGTGTGTATAAAACTTGGATGGTGTTGCATTCACCCAAGTTGGCCGATTTATATCGACTTACGTGAGGATTCGCAATCAAGTGAATGGCTACTCTCCTGCCCGACAAACACGTATTTGTTGACCTTGTGAACACACACACATTGAGGTCTACGCCATAGCTTATCTGTGGTGCTGGGCCGCTGCTCGAAGTGTGGTATTCATACACACACACACACACACACACACACACGCACACACACACACACACACCGTGGTAGGTGTGACCTTCGCAACTGCCATAGCACTTCGACGGTACAATGTGGCCGTAACTTTGACTGGTGCTAACATGGCAGTGAGTCTAAGAAATCTGCAGCACTGAAGCATGTCTCCAGGCCATGCGGTGATGCCTTGTGATACTCTTGTCTACAGCAACAAAGAGCCAGACAGATTACATACGTACGTACGTATGTATGACTCGATTGGTTTCCATTTTTTCGCTGATATGCGCGTATCTGTTCACTGAGTGTACCCTATCTGGAATGCGCGTCGGTGCATGCTCAACGATACACACCTTCAGGCACTACGGGTTCGAACTTCCGCAAGCAGTGAACGCTATTGAACGGTCGTCACGATCAGGGGTTGCCAGTGCTGTTGCGGGCGAAAAGTAAAGGAACGTGCCGAACAAATTAAGATTTATGTCCAGAGAGACAATGTCAAAAAGCTTTGAAACGAAGAGTAAGGTCGAAGATCGATCATAAGAGTTACACACTTACAACCTTGCGAAGTGGCAAGGCAATTTATCCACACTGTGCCCGGCCTTTGACTCGACCATGAATTCGCTCTGGTATTGATGGGTTTTGTGACGCCGTCTTGCTCATTGCTGCTGATACAGCTATTCGTTCTCAGCACGAATCTATCCGTCTGGTCCAATGGTAACAACTACGATACTGCCCGGAGAACAGCATATCGAGGTATAGAGAACCTAGCCGAGGCTCGGAGGAGCCCGTCTGGTTGGCAAGAATATCCAAGCTTCTGGAGACAAGTGCTTGCTCCCAAGGTTGTCCTCAGAGACCGTATCAAAGCATGTATTGAGTAGGTACATTCGGATGGACGTACGTAACTACGAGCGACAGCACACGGACGTAGCCAAACGAATTTATGTGTATCGCTGACGAGGTGGCCCATTGGAACATTCCAAAAACGCCAGTGCCCTACGATCGATACCTGGGCAATTTTGCGCGGATGTTGAACTTTGGCTCACAGTGAAGTTGAGCTTACACCAAGCGTGGCCGAACTATCGAACTTCCAAAAAACAAAACTCCTGTTCACGGTAAATCTGCAGTGCCTAGTCAGTCAGCAGATACGTACGTACATACTACTCGCTGGGTCTTCTTTTTATTCTCAAGCACTAGCCACAGTAGCGACTGCCTGGCCGTCACGTACTCGGCTGGTCACAACTGTTCAGTATCCAGTCGATCTACACCCACCCTGACAAGGACTGTGGAAGCAAGAATTCGTGTACACTCGACAGCTCAACACAATGACGCCGTCCATACAACCAGAAAGTTCAGAGGACACGATACGTGCCCTTGCTGCCGTGAAGTCCCTTCTAGACACCTACACATATATCTGCACCCGCAAGAAACTTCACAATTTCGACTCCCGCGTCATGTCCGATCTAAGTGCCAACATCATTCACGCCTCTGGCCACCCTTCCAAGCCCGCCACATCCACCACTCCCGGTATCCCTGCCTCCCCCAATCCAACCGCGACATTCGAGCTCACAATAGACCAATACTACGCCAACCTCAACGGCATCATGCACGGCGGCGCCATGAGTCTACTCTTCGACATGGCGACACTCTGCGCCGTAGCTCCCATCCAGCGAGAAGGCTACTGGGACTTCATGGCCGGAATAACAAGGACACTAAGTATTAGTTGTTTGAGGCCAGTAGTTAAGGGGACGAAGGTTAGGGTACATTGTTGGGTAATGCAGCACGGGAGAACTATGGCTATGTTGAGGGGCAACATTGAGAGCCTAGATGGGAAGATTGTTTACGCGACGTGTGAACATCACAAAGTTCATCTGCCGAGTTTGGCAGAGCATCTGGAGTTGAGAGAGGAGATGAGGAGCGAGATTTTGGCAAAGGCGGAGGAAAGTGGAGTTGGAAATGACGGTGTACGGTCGAAGCTGTAACACGAGTGACTTTGACACGTCCGACGTTCACACATCCTAACAGCACACCCGCAGCGGAGTTCCAGCAGTTCATCCAGACCACCCACTGCAGTTTCAATCACACCTCGTCTACGTACAACTGGACTTATCAACCCTGAATCCCGACAGTATACTTACATCCTGGGTCAATCCACGCGCAAGAGCAGTCAAACAGATTACTATTGACTTAGACTTACGTACACACCCAAATACTTACACACCCCCTACGACGAGGAATAAAAGCACTCACGGACATGGATATTGATTCCTACCTATGCTACTCTTCCCAATACACAGCGCACAGTGTACACCACATCCTCCATGTTCAACAACTACGCCTACACTCACTCACTCATCCATCGGTACTACAACACCACTCCTATGCCTGCTAGACCTACATACCTCTTCCATCTCCCTCGCCCTCTTCTATTATAGGACTGAGCGCCTTGTTTTACCTTCGAGTACGAATTCGAGTGCTAGGTATATAAGTGATCACTTGGTACGCAGTCACTAAACACGTACGTGCTCAACAATAATACAGCATCAACCTAGTGCTGAAGATTCGGGACACTAGGTACGTAGTGTAGAGCTGTGTACTTGTGTATGGGGCTAGCACGGGATTTCAGCGCAGACGCAGATACATCCGTAGCATAGGTCCTGATACAGTATATACATGTACACCACACTCAACATCCAACCTCAGGGTGCTCTAGCATATATATTATAAATCTCGTATCACTAGTATACACGTACCTGTATATCTGTATAAGTATACATCGACCGAAGTGCATATAATAACGTATCAAGGCACGACCCACAGATCACATGTGTACGTACTGTGCGTTTTTATTTATTTTGAAGAATATATAGACTCGGCGACATCATGCACGTAGTACCTTACGTAACTACAACTCCGTCTTTGCGATGTGTAACGATCGTACTTTTATAATTTAGTTAGGCTGAAGACCGTAGTCTGCCTTCGTACGTAGGTACGTACTGGGTATGTAGTACAAAGCCTGCTTGCTCAGTCTGCTGTTATCAAAGCCATAGCATACAATGTCCATTTCATGTCTCATGAACGACATCTTTGTAGTCATCCATCCGTCCGTAACTTCGTTCGTTCGTTCGTGCGTGCGTGGTAAACAGTGAGTGACATAACACTCCTAAGGCCTCATGCCCATAGGATGTTCACCCTTCCACATCTCAACGACATCTCGCCGTTCATCTTCCAATGCAGTCATCCATCGCCCAGCTAATCCCTCATCATTCCCGATGGCACTAGCACCCTGCATCCTGACCATATTGTCCACTCCGCCACCAGCACTACCCGATAAATCCGTGCTCGATGTCGCTCCGACGCCGAATGGTGATTTATACACAGTGGCTGAAGCCTCGAACTTCCGCATGAAATAATGTCCGATCTTGTTCCAGAAGCCATCTTCTCTCTGCCATTGGACTAGTGCGGCTGGTGGTATACGATCATTGACTGGTGTTCCTGAGCGTGTTGTTGGTCGAGGTTCGAGGGACATCATGAGTGGTGGTGATGGTGGTGCGATTGGTGCTTCAATTGTTTGTGGTGGTGCGACGCCGCTCATGGTTAATCTGCGACGTCTGGCGCTTGGTTGTTGCACTGATTGTAGGCCAAAGACCGCTGTGCCACGGCTGGATGTAGCTATATTGTTGCCCATAAGACCACGCCTAAATCCTAAACCAGTGACATCTGGTTTAATGTCAAGATCCATTGGAGTCAGGCTGTTGCTCGACAACGATCGTCGAAACGGCGGCATGGCAGGATAGAGAATAGGTGGGCCCATGTTGCCAACGCCTGCACTTACAGTCGCGCTCTTAGCACGTGTGTGCCCAAATCCGGTGACCGATGAAGACAACTGCGTTGCTGTCGGGTTGATATACATTGGCGGTTGTGGTTCGGGACCATATGGTGCAGCGTGTAGGTTTGGGCTGGGAAAGGCTTTGGTGGAATATCCACTGCCTGGTCTACTCACAGATCGAGATCCAGATGATTGACTTCCATTCTTCTCTCGCTCGCTCTTCTGTGCCACAATCTGATCTGGACTTCTGAACGGCCAAGATGGGTTGCTAATTTTCCGCTGACGCTCAATCTCGGTTGGCGTCCGAGGAGGTGCATATGTAGATAGAATAGAGCGAGTAGAGTCTACACTCGAGGCTTCCTTTTTCAGGACAGGAGGGTTCGCAACAATTGCGTCCGAATTAGTGCCGCCAGCGCCTCGTCTGACGGCACTATCCCCTAAAAAAGACTGCCCAGCTTGTGTTTGTGATTGAGTATTCGAATTGGGCATCAATGGACTGTTCTGCATAGCTGTAGGAGATGGAGTGTATGGGACTGGTTGTCGCATGGCTAGCTCTGGCGAATTTGTTTCCATGACAGGCATCGCAGGATTCGGGAACGACGGTGACCGACCAGGCGGATTCATCCAATCATTGGTAAAATGCATGGAGTGCGGTCTGTAGCCACCAGACACGCCGCCGTTGTATTGTGATGTGTTGTTATTGTAAAAGGTCTGCGATGGTGGGTTGTAGGGACGGTACTGGTGCATAGGCGAGTTGCTTTGATATACGGGCAGAGTAGGTGACTGTTGGGGTGAAGCCTGATAGGAGGACATTGACATGCTACGGGAGTGTTGTGCAGCTTGTTACTGGAACTGTCGCTGCCGAGCTTCAGCAGATCGGTCAATGCTTACCGGAGTTACCGGGAATGAACCTTGTCCTTCATAATGAGCTTTGGTGAGCTGCTGACGCTGGAGGACACGAGCCTGTTCATTGGCTTTAGCCTCAGCGGCAGCCATGAGGTCGCGATATTGAGAGGCTTTGGGAGTAGTGCCAGCACGATCAAGCTGGAAGACCTTTTCACGCGCTGGGTCGTTGGTACTGTCAGCGTTAGTGGCCGAACCAGAGTTTGGTATAGCCGCGTTCTGTATGGCAGGGTAGTTTCTCATGTTCTGAATGGAGCTGTTCCGTGTTGCAAAGGAGATCAGTGGATAAGTAGCAGCCAATGATTGTCTCTTTGGTTGTGGCGGGAGAGTAGCCATTCACTTGATTGCGAATCCTCACGTAAGTCGATATAAATCGGCCAACTTGGGTGAATGCAACACCATCCAAGTTTTATACACACGGTTCTGTCTG
>Ga0115848_101059_pt1 | contig 11475 bp, 9 predicted proteins | sample InSIn3gowninarea_FD_83862 | JGI IMG/M metagenome (GOLD analysis project Ga0115848, IMG submission 83862) | reverse complement strand
GGAATTCTGTTTGTAAAGATTCAAAAATTTTCACACGGTATCAGAGCATTGCAGATCATAGGATACTGAAGCCATCAGCTGGGAGATCTAGCAAATCTGCTACAAAGAGGTAGCTATCCTGAGTGACATCGTTGTTCCAGAGCCAGAGAACGCAGAGGAAGGGTGATGCAGTGCAAAAAAAGGTGATGCAGAGGCTCACGTAGTGCCTATGTCAGCATTCTGAGCCAGGAGAGGGCGACACAGTAGCTGGGAGGAGCCCACAGTAACTGTGTCAGCTATGCAAGCCAACGCAAAAGTAGAGAGGGGTAGATCAAGCTCATGTAGAGCCACACAATCTTTCCAGACTAGGAAGGAGTGACATGATGGCTAGGAGGCGCTGATCCAGCTCACGCAGAGCTGGAGGAGCTCATATACTTCAGTTGTCAGGACTAGGGGAGCAGAGTAAATTAAATTTGAGGAGTTGGTGGGACGTTATCGCCGTTGGTACAGAACAATCTCTGTGGAGACATCGAAAAGGTAGAGGGAGTCACTGCCTTGAAATATTTCTAGCCAAAGGAATCTAGATCTGGGTTGTAGTTGAAAATGAGGATTGGACAGGAGTGATTCGACATTTGGCCAGTGGATTTTCGAGAAGGAAATCGAGACTCAAAGCGAGTCTAAAGGAGCTTGTTCCTTAGAGGATTTCTTGTGCCAAAGAAATCTAGATCCAAGTCTTGCTAGATTGACAACAGGAGAGGGAGAAGATAATCAGTCTTATTTTTTAGCAGAGATGGCAGTGAATGGGTTGAGGGATCAGGATAGATTGGATGGAGCCTCCAATTTTGTCATTTGGAAGGCTAGGATCCTGGAAATCCTATACAAACATCGCATCAAGGACTATGCCTTGAAATTAGTTGTTGTTTTGGTAGATGTTGATCCATTGTAGAAGTACGAGGAGGCCCAGGCGAAGGCAAAGTGCATGATCCTAGACGAGGTCAAAGATCATGTAGTACCACACACTACTAAGAAGGAAACAACAAGGGAGATGTGGGAGACCTTGACCACCTTGTATTAGGGCTATTCTGTGCAACGAAAGATGCTATTAGAAAATCACCTGAGATAGTACGATATACATAAAGGAGATCCCTTCCTTCGCAGGTTGCAAGGGATTCACGACCAATTGACTTTTGTGGGGTCTACACCAGATCCTGAGTTCATGGTCAGGACCGCTTTGAATACAGTCACCAAGGACTGAGAGACATTTGTCCAAACTATTTTGGGTAGAGAAACTCTCCCCAGTTGGGAGGGGATGTGAGCATCTCTTCGACAATAAGAGATCAGGAGGTTGACCAAGGTAGGGAGTAGAAAAAAGGGTACCTAGGTCAAGAAGGAGGAGGAGAAGGATGCAGCTCTCGCATCAACCGGACAATAGGGTCAGCAGAAGAGGAAGAAGATGGACATAACCAAGGTCAGATGCTTCAAATGTGGGGAACTTGGACATTATGCCACTCAATGTCCCAGGAAGAAAGGCAAGGGGGAGGCTTTTGACCCAAAGTCTGCTCTAGCGAAAGCAGACAAGGAAGGCAAGGATGAAAATTATGCCATGAGTGCTCATGTGCCTCAGGAGAAGAGGTGGGGCAACATGAAGTTGTAGTCGAGAGGAATACATGGAGGGCATGATCCTTAAAGTGCCCAAACTCTTGGATCACATACGGCTATAGGAGCCCTTAACGACAATAGCATAATGACGGGTGTCGGTTGGAGCAAGTTGTGATGGAGCAACAGTGGCAAAGCTAGAGTGCCAAAGTCTAAGGCAACACAATAGATGTTGTAGCAGTGCGAGAGGCACAGAGCAGTTTGCAACAACGCAGTGGCAGCAGAAGGTCAGCATGGATTAGCAGCAAAGGTAGCTTCAGGATCACGAGGCATCCATACGAATCAGGATGTCAGTGTTTGGGTGAAGTTTCAGTTGCTTACTTCTCAGCAACTGAGTTGCAGTGCAACAATTAGTAGTGGTAGTGCTATGGGCAGCATGATGCAATATTTTGAGAGGGAGTTACAGTACAGATGTAGCAATGACAATGGAAGAGTCATGGGAAGCAGTACATGAAGCAACGGTGTAGTGGATGAAGGGAAGTGGGCCAAGCATCAACAACACAAAGGACCGATGCAGTGGATCAGTGTAGTACTTCTATTGAGAAGTATTACTACAGCACATTCCTCACTAAGAGGGAGATTTGATTTTGGGTAGCATCATATGTGCTCTAGCTCCAAAATTTGGTGGAGGGACTACAACGCATGAGATGTCCAAAACCCAAAAATCGTTTGGAGAAATTCCACATGGATGAGGAGTTATTAAAATAATTAATATTTTTAATGGGTTCCTAAGTCTAAACTTGGGAAAATAAAAATATTAATGTGTATTACTAAAAATATGGGTGAGAAGGTTCTAAGTGACGAGGATCAAGTCTGTTGATTCATCAACATGAAAAGTATAAGAGGAGGCTTGAGGGTCAGTTGGAGATACACTGAATTGATCAAAGAGTTCGATTTTTCTGGGGCAAGGTTAGCTGCGAAAATCGAGCTTGTGGTCTGAGTTGCAGTGAGGGGCAGTTCGGCAGAGCTACTTTAGTCCAAGGTTGAAGAATACATAGTAGATAGGCAGAGCAACACTAGGAGAGACAGTGCAACTCCAGAGAGGGCGACGCAGAGGCCAGAGAGGCTGACGTAGGTGACATAGAAGCTGGAGGGGCTAACACAAGCCCTTAGAGACAATGTTGGGGTTTGTTTGTGGGGCATAGAGAGACCAGTTCAACATATTGAATTTCTAAGCAATGGAGGCTCACTGAGATGGTGACGCAACTCCTAGAGGAGGTGACACGGTTCCACTGCAGAGCTTGGAGAAGCCATCGCTACCTAACTACCCAACACTGGGGACAACGTTTATCATCTGTGGGGTTGATCATCGAGTTGCTGGATTTGCCAAAATATTTGTCTCCAGATAGATGTACTTTTGCCAAGGTTATTCTCTGTTGGGTGAGCCACATTTGGCACCCTAGTTGTATTCAAGAATTTGTCGAGTTGTTTGATTTGCCAAAATATCTGTCTCCAGATAGATGTACTTCTGCCAAGGTTATTCTCTATTGGGTGAGCCACATTTGGCACCCTAGTTGTATTCAAGAATTTGCGTAATAATACAAACCCTCTATATATTGCACTGGTTTTCCTGAATTGGGTTTTTCTAGAGACGATTGTCCAAAAATAATGGTGTCCCTTGTGTGATTGTCTCAGTTTATTTCAGCTCATGATCTGTATGTATGTGTAGGCTGCAATAGTGTTTTCAATGTTATTTAAGTAATTAACTAACTTGTTAAATGTAAAGAACAAGTAGTCCTGAGATGATAAACTAGTGATTGCAGTAGGATTTTTGATGTGTAGATTCAGAAATTCTCACATCAAGGGCCTTGTCCAAAACCCTAGGGATGAGAGAAATCCCACAAGACTCTCAACTTCAACATAAACTTCGAAATTGAATTTGAGGAAAATCGTCTCAAAATTTCAATTTCTATTTTACAAATTTTAAAAATTAAATATGAGCACATTTACATTCAAATTGAAAACACCCTCAACCTAGGCTTCAAATGAGTTTGTCTTCACTATGGTGCTCCTTTTGAAAAGTGTCAAGATCCCCCTGGATCAACCTCCCCACTAAGAAATGATTTTGGTCCACCAAAAGCCAAAGTTGTTGAAGTTGGATCTGATATCAAGGTATTGATTTTCTACATTAAGCATGCATTTTCATTATAAATCCAAGGACAAGTTGGTTCGTGTATCATATACAGTTGAAAATGTAGTTGGAATAGAAGAAAACCTTCCAATTGATCCCATCACAAAATTCTACAATTCCCATCCTGTGATTTCTGGAGAATCTGTGAACACGCTTCTGTAAAGCTTCTCTATCTATTCGTCGTGTCTTGTGGTTTGTTTTTGACAGTGACCCAAACCAGTGGGATACTGCAATGTTGTTGCAACCATACAAAAATGGTGGTATGCTGAAATTTGTGGCATATCATCCTCTGTTCATTGGATCATGGTGTGAACACCCGGTTGTGAGAATAAATGGCCGCAAACTTCGAGTATGAACATCGAATTGACCCCATCATTTTATTTATTGATTTCTGGAGACCACATGCAAGCAGCCACATATTGTGACAAGGATGGACCATTACCGTGGGTTAGCTCCCCATTGGTCCACCTACCATCAAATTCATGCAACGTACCCACTATCATATCCAACATGCAATTTCACACAGGCATGCATCTCCACTATTCTCCAATCCAACACAGACCACGTTAGAGCCAACACACATAATCTGGTAGTAATCGAAACTTTTGGACTGCGTCAGTGGGCTTCTGCGTATCATTTGAAACCATTGTGCTAGCACCTGTCTGAAGAAGTGGAGAAGAAAATCTATTTGGGAAACAATTCAATACTTGTAACCTTGCCATGGATTCTTATGGACGGTCATTTATAGCTATTGAAAACTCCATCAAATGTTATCACATGCATCAAAAAATTGTCAGAGAATAAAACACACTTTTCATCGTTATAATGGGGCATTTTTATATTTATCAGGAATATTTGGAAATCAGACAAACATAATCATAGCCAATTATTTGACCGTATTCATTCGATTCCCAAATATTCAAAAATAGAATATTAAGGAAAATTAACAATAAAAAATTATAATATACCAAAACTTAACACCTCATAAAAAATTATTGATATCTGTGCCAAATACATATGCCACAACTTTATCTAATGTTCAACCCAACCAACCAAAATATATATATATATATATATATATATATATATATATAATATGTTGATTTTCATTTGTTGTCGTATATATCACACGAATTTCATTGATTGGATTGCTTCTCTTCATCCGATGTTTGAAAGAAAATTGTCCAAATTGTAACCTCCTTTTAATGTTGAGGGTGAATTCTACGGGAAGGGTGGAAGGTTAAGGCTGGAGCTAACGAGCCATATATTGGGTATTAAATGCCCTCGGAGTAGCACCCAACTTAGCCAGATAACACAGGAGTGGGCAAATATTATTTAATGTCAAATTTGCCCTCTCCAGTGTTATTAAGTTAAACAGTGTGCTGCTCTGAGGGCATTTAATACCCAATATATCGCTGGTTAGCCATTGCCGGAAGGTTAATGGTGCCGAGCACGATATACAACTTTGCAATCGACCATTTTTAAGTACCCCGCATCTCCACCATGTATTTACGTAGAGTGTTTTTTAAAACAAGATATATTTAATATAATTTTTTGGATTTTTTTTGTGAATTCAGTCGAAAAATTTAAGGTGAAATTTTGATTTGTGTTATTTTAACTGGGTTTTTTTATTATATATGGATTTAGCATTATGAAAAACCCTAAAATACTTCAATTGTGCAAAAATTAACCATTAAACTTGTCATTTCAATAAATTCTACCAAATTTTAGGGAAATTAAACTGCAAAACCCACTCAAAAAAAGACTTCCAAAAAACTAACTCATTTATAAAAGTTGGTTTCTATGTGTAAGAGTGAATTCCATAATTAATCCACTTGCAGTATCTCTGGCGTAGACCTGCAATAAAATCGGAACAACTTCAGAGTTGTTCCACGATTTCTGCATTTGTGGTGGAAGGATTTGGGCTGAACGTATTGACTGTGGCATGGTTGGAACCATTCACATCACGACCACCGTTCACCATACCTGCTGACCGTTCGCATTGTTCACCAACTACCATGAACCAATCTCGAGATTTTTTTATGGAAAATGAGCCACGTGGGAAAATCTTTACGGCTGGAAGTAAACATCGTAATCCCTTTCGGAGTTATCTTTTGACCTAGGCTAGGAATCGATGGCATATTGATGTAGCTAATGTGTTGCAATGTTGACCCATTCAATGAATGCGTGGAGCTAATACGTGAAACCTGTCTGCATTTCCAACTCCGTGGATGTCGTGAACGTTCCTCTACTGATAATCAATAATGCTGACAGAATCTTATTGTGACAAGGTCCCCGTAGTCAAATCTTTGATACAGTAGCCTCTGACACAGATCTCAAAATACATACATCGAATCTCTAGGATTTTTGTGATAATTTTATATCGACCATGCAATATTTTTTACGTTCAAATCTGCATGTAATGTTCCACTTAATGGTGCAAATCCGACCGGTAAACAAATTCAAGGATTTGCTCCTTTCGAGCAGGCATATATTATAGCAAACTCCCAACAAGATCCTATGATTGTAACCATATCGACAGGCATATTCATCGTATCTGGAGTGCCACATTACAAACAATTCCCACGAATCTGTAGATAATTGTTGGAAGGTCCAACAACCAAATCTCTTTAAATCTGCAATCATTGACGTGGTGGATTTCGTTGGAGAAAATAGTGGCATGGTCCACGTAATTTTCCTTGGCATGAGACAGGTCTTTGTAATTCAATAAACACCCATCAAATCTGTGTTTTTCTGTTTTAAAAAAGATTTTCCATCTGTGCATGCATCAAATATATCTCCAGAGTTTTTTGTTGATTGGTCATCGAAAACGTGAATCCCAACAAAATATTCAATATATATTCCCGGGATCAGCTCAAAACGATATCTTTGACTTGGGATATGTTAATTCCAACGCTGTACAGATAACGCCAAAATTACCAACATTGCATGGTTCTCAGATAGCTCCATAAAAATGAATGCCTGAGCTAACGAAACCCCCAACTCCGATGGAACAAAATCAATGAGCATCTTCTTTGAACGTTGAAACTCTTCAACGTTCTTTTTTTTAACCGTTCCCTTTCTGTTCAGCCAGTTCATATGCTCATCGAGCATGCTGCTCCGATCAATCCAGTGTTTCAAGCTGATGAACACTTATAGCAGCAGCGCATAATCCATTTTCCTCGATTAGAGAGAACTTATCGAAGAAAGCGAATCATAGATGCGTTTTTCCTTCATTCAACTTATATTCCTGAGATTTCCCAAGATCTCCATCGTTTGTCGCTGAATCAACGTTCAAAAACTGCAGTTTCTGGCACATGTTCCACTGTTGTTATTCTATAATCAAATAACCATAAGAATGTGGAAGTTATTCTTATCCTGCATTATTCCTCACAATGTAATTCATAATTAAAGAATTTGAAACCCTTCATTAGCTTCGATCCACCTGAAGATGCTTATTACAACGCTTTGCAATACATTCGCTTAATAATATTGAGTATGCTGGATTTATATGCCCAAACAAATCTGGCAAGGTTTCAATTAAGGAGGAACGCAATCCATTGCTTACCGAGCGAAAATGAATTCTTCTTCAATTTGATTTCAGTATGAAAAAAGCATTATATATATCCGATGAAAATTCAGTACATAAAGCATTGTATAATGCTAATACCATTATAGATCTTTCTATATTGTCTCCATCACTATTTGTCAGCACAACTGTCTGATACTGTCTCCATCCTTATTTGTCACAACTGTCTAAATTTGTGTCTATGTACCTAGTGGTAAAAATATACAAAAAAATAACTGCTACAAACATTGATTCATTTTAATCTAAATTGAAAACATCTGTGGTAAAAATGTACAAAAATAACTACTACAAACATTGATCCATTTTAATCTAAATTGAAAACATCCATATGTCTATGTGAAAGGTATGATATGCACAAGAAAAACGATATAAACAGTGTCAAAACCCCCACTTGAAAAATCAAAAGAAAACAAAATATATCATGTGTGTTCTCCTCCAAAGAGTGGATGCTATCATGGAATTAGAAACACCCCAATGTCTACTATGTTGTCTCCCAGCTTAATTTCTATATGCACCCCATCCAATGCATCCTGTAGCCCCCTCTTAGAATGTCTACTATGTTGTCTCCCATCTTAATTTCTATATGCATCCCATCTAGTGCATCTTGTAGCCCCCTCTTAGACAGGCGATCCACATTTTGATTGAACTCTCATCCAATATGCACAATCCTAGAGTCTCTAAATGTAACCTAAAGATTCTCGATTTGTCTGAGCCAACCAAGAAGCAATGATTGGTATACTTTTGTTAAGCCCATTACATGGTCAATGATAATCCGAGAGTCTCCAAAATGTGGATGGAAGAGATGTTAAGATAGTGTGAGAACCAGAGAAGACCCCATAGAGTCATCGCTTCAGCCTTCATATTTGTGCCCATGCCAGCACCCCAATGGACCCAAAATTCCTACTCCTTTAATATAGCAATCCAAAAACCACATCCACAGTTGTTCCTTTGTGTCGCACCATCAAAAAAATTGGTTGGATACTCAATCACAGGGCCTATATTTTTGTTAATAAACTTCTTAGACTCATTGTCATGTTGTTTTCAAAATGTATACCATCTTATAATACATTCCATCACTTGCATATCATTATCCCTGTAGTTTTCAAAAAATAATTTTATTGCGCCGTCCCCATATTTCCCATAAAAAAGCAAGTGGGATGTTCCACCATGTGGGATTTTGTTTACTCCACCAACTCAAGCAGTCGGTAATGTTGTCGTATTGGTTATAAGTGAAACCAATGAAGCTAACAATATAACTCCATATCTGTACAGTTATAGGGTACTTTAGAAAAATATGGGCATTATCCTCCTCTGCTTTCCTGCACACTATACAAATCCTCGGCCCTTCCCAATTCCTCTTCTGAAGGTTCTCCCATGTTAGATTTTTGTTTTTCCAAACTAGCCAAAGAAAAAGTATGATCTTAATGGGAATTTTAGTTTTCTAGAATTTGTAGAACCAATATACCTCAGTGTTGTGTACCTCCTAGTAGTAGAGAACATTATATACATCAGCCACTGCAACACCACCTTCCTTCATCTTTCTTATCCAGGCAATTTGGTCCCTGCCTGCCTCATGACAGACTCCAACTAATTTCATGCCTATTCTATTTTACTCCCACTCTCATGTCATCTGCCCATCCAAGGCCATTTCCCACGCTTGTTTGCATATTGAAATATAACCTAGCCATTCAGAAATGACCTTGTTCCAAAAGAATATCCCATGACTGTTGATACGATGTATAAGGCCTTATGATATACTTTTGTCTCTTTGTGTGCCAAGTATATGATCCAGTCCGATACCCAAAACCTAGTCTCCAACATAGGTTCTGCAAAAAACATTTATTGATTTTTTTGAAACTGAGCCAAATGGCCAAGCCCGATGCGATCCCAATACGCTCTTTGTGCATCCAAATAGGAAACTCATGGTCCTTTAGATACTCATGTCTTATGATATTTCCCCATATGCCATCCCCAAATAGTCCACTCCATAATGACTTCTGCAGTAATGCCCATCCAAATCTCCACAGATTCAATATCCCCCAGCCACCTAGCCGTTTAGGAAAGGAAATATGATCCAGCTTAACGAGGTGGAGTTTGGTATTGTTGGTCACACCAGACTAGATATATTTGGCCATAATCCAATTCATATACTTAATAATGGTGTGAGGAAGATAATATAAATGAGCCCAGTATACTCCCAACTATGTGATCAACGATTGGGTCAGTGTGATACGACCACCCAAAGAAAAACATCTGAATTCCCACCCAGTGATCCTTTTATAAAAACAGTCCACAGGCCACATCCAATCATTAACCTTATAACAACAGGGCTTATATGATAACCAAAGTATTTCATGCCCCTCGTCAATGTATCAGCTGCCACCCCAAAAAGTCTGTGTATGTTTGCAATAACTCTCGGATCACACGTGCCATGTAGTATGATAGGCTTCTGAAGGTTCATGTAAAGTTCGATGACATTCCAAAATTTTGCAAAGATATGAAATAAAGTCAGCCATGCAAACCCATTGATCATCCCCATGATGAGCACATCATCAACAAAAAAACCATGTGAAATCCTGATGTCTCTATCCAAAACTAGTGCATCAAAATGACCCTTTGTCACAAATTTTCTGATATGTAAGATGAGCCCATCCATTGCCAATATGAATAATAATGGCGAAAGTGAGAAAACTTGTCTGTGTCCCCACCCTACCCTTAAAAAATCAGTGGGGTAACCATTAATAACAACAACATAGCTAACATTTGTGGCGCAAGCCATGATCCACTCAGCACACCTGGCTTGGACACCAATTTTGTGGAGAACCATCCTCAGGTATCCCTATCCTAGGCATTCATATGCCTTCTGGAGGTCATCATTCATGATAGTGACATTATATTTTAGTATGGATCGAATGTATGCATTCCTGGGAAATAGCCACTACATCATGAATTTCTCTGTTCTACAAGAACCCAAACCGCTCAGGAGATATGTACTTTGATAGAGTGTGCTTACTCCTGGTTGCAATAGTTTTAGAAATAATCTTATATATAATATTACAAAGTGAAATGGGTCTATAGTCCAAGAAAGAATCAGAGGATGTCCTTTTCGGAATGAGTGCTATGTAGGTAGAATTTATATGTGGATGAATGTAACCCCTGGTCCTCGATTCCTCCACCATATCAAGAAGATCCTGTTGAAAAATATTAAAGAAGTGAGTGAATTTTCTCTCTTTAAATATTTGAACACCCCCAGGATCTCCTCACCCAAGACCGCTTTGAATAGGTCTGTGTTTGCATCTTCGTCGAACATGGAGGGATATACATCCACCCCCAAAATTTGGTCCTCAACACTGTCTAAATCCCTACGACAGTAAACCCTCTCAAAATCATGTACTGTGGCTCTACAAATATCCTATTGTGTTTGAAACCGGTTATCTTCTGCATCAGTAATCTCCCATATAGAATTGATCTTCCTTCTATGATTGGAAAATTTGTGGAAGAATTTGGTGTTTCTATCCCCTTCCCGAAACCATATATCCCTACTCTTTAAGAGCTAAGTAGTCTCTTTAATTTGTAGTATTTGTTTCCTTTTAAGTTCCAAAGATTGTATATGATTCCTTAGAGAAGCTGGGGGATTATGCATACGCATTTGAGGGCACATGGCATCCAACTCCATCGAAATATCGTTTAGCTCTTTTTTCAATTAGCCTCGTTTCCTCCTCTCCCATGCTTTAACCTCCACCTTAAGGGCCCGAATTTTTTCCAGAATATGCTTAATGGGAGAGATATCCTGAACCTTTTCCTGAATCCAAACTTCTCGAACAAGTTTGTTAAAATCTAGGTCTTCCAACCACACAAGGTTAAACTTAAATGGCATCCCACATCTGAAATTCGCCTATCTCCAGTGTAGGATAATGGGACGATGGTCCGAGATATAATTATTCACAATATCTGATTAGACAGACCTGAGCCTCTCGACCTATTGTTCATGCAAAAGGAAATGATCCAGCCTTTTTGCCACATATCCATCCCCCAATCTACCATTGTCCCAAGTAGGAATAATCATAGAAGGATATATATCTACAAGGTTAAATTCGATAGTAATATATTTAATCTAATC
>Ga0115848_101057_pt1 | contig 11490 bp, 7 predicted proteins | sample InSIn3gowninarea_FD_83862 | JGI IMG/M metagenome (GOLD analysis project Ga0115848, IMG submission 83862) | reverse complement strand
GCGGGCGCTGCATTTGTTTCTAGGTAAACCGTACCTCTTCTTTTTCTCCATAGGCCACAAACAGGAGACCAAGCATAGGTTCTACATAAGGCGTCGGCGATGCCCTTGTTGCAAAAATAGTCAGCCATCATATCCATCATTCCAACCCTTTCGCAAAAAGATCAAAAAGAAACACAAAACTCACACGACAGTATTAGTCCTAGTAGCTTCCAACCCCCACTGCGTAGTAATCTCGCTAAAAGTATGGAACCTCGACATGGCATATGTAAACTCTTTCGTCGTGGCAGGAAGCAACGAGATCAAATCCGTCGGGACGCCGGGGAATTTCCACTGCATGCTTGCCAAAAGACCCGTGGGGGCGAGTGTCGCGAAATCTGTAAAGACGGTTGTGAGCACGTCTCCTGAGTAGTCGCCTGTGGTGACGGTGTAGGAGGCCGTGAAGCCATCATAGCGTGTGGACGAGTTGGCGGGGACGAGGGTGTTGTTGTATTGAATGTAGTAGTCTATTTCTGTGGCGACCTAGGATACAAGTGTTAGTGGCAGGAGTGTGGTGATTGATGGAAGGTGACAAACGGTGAATGTGGCATGTTCGGTCCACCATGAATTCAGGAAGATCTCGTTCGGCAACCAGAAGCCGCATTTTCTCGAGAGACTGGGGCCAGGTGTGGTGCTAGCGGTAGGCGAAGTAACAGTCTGAGTAGCGACGAAAGATGTTGAGTTTACATATACTGTGCCTGTAGCATTTGATCAGAACTTAGAATAGTAACAGCGTCTGAGAACTTACGCTGAGGCATTGCAACAACGGCCGGTATAGCAAAGGTCAATCCCACCACTGCCAGGCGTGAAGCCTCACCCACAGCTAGCTTCATGTTTGCTGATCACTTTCTCCTCAGAGATCCTTGTCGAATTCAATACGATGCACAACTCGATGAAAGCAGACCAAGCTTTGTTGAAACGAACGACAAACACTTCTCACCTTCGAACGAAAGACAAAAGGCAGAGAAGCAAAGAGAGAAAGAGAAAGTGCTTACAGAACCTCCCCAGCGCTTAACCTACCAGTCATATATTCGATATCCCGAAGGATCCAACTAGACTCTATGCACATTGCCGACCCAAGCAGCATACAAAACATGCACACACGGGCCGTGCCTGTAGCATGTGAACAAGACACTATCCCTCCCACCCTGCGAAGATCATCGGAATATTTCTAGGCACCTATAAAAATCTGCAGTGTGACTTGTAACCCCATAAAGTGTAGGAGAGCAAGAGTAAAGTCGAAGCGAAGGAAATAGATGGACTGCAGGAACAAGCGCTTGAGCCTCGCAGTGTGATGTGCAATGTATTCGTACGCGATTGGTGGAGGTTATTCCGAAGGATTCCAGGCACAAGGCGCAATAATCATTAGTGCTGCTGTGCGAAACAGCACTACCCATATTATGGACATGGGAAAAAGCGGCTCAGAAATGGCATCCATGCAACATTTTACTGGATCCTTCAGATAGCTGCTCGAGTAAAGTCGTGGGTGATGAAGTGGAAAGATCGGGATGTCCAGGTCTTGTTTCGAGATGCAGTGTTGTCCTGCATGTGCAATATATCCAGTCTTGGCGTGCATGCTGTTCGGTATTGACCCCATTTCTGGACAAAGGTTTGGACATTGTTGGGCAACACGTGAAGTGCTGCATGCAGAACGTCGATGCCGGAGAAATATTTGAGAAATCAGTTTCGATGATTAGGAGTGAAAAATCGTGGACAGTAGTATTGTGTGTGTGTTGTTCTGTATGCCTTGTTCCTTCATCCTGGAGCGGTAGGCATGCCAGCTCGTGTTTCTGTGGTATAGAGCATATTCGGTAAAAGTGAGATGATCGATGGTACAAAGTCAGTCGCATGGTGTTCGAGGCTCTTTTGACTCTTTCTAGCTGACAGAGAAGATTGAAAGAAAGCACAAACCGAAGATTTGAGAAATCGAAGCATAAATGTCATATCGGGACCGCTCTAAAACAGCAATACCCGAAGGTGGGGGGTGTAAAAAAAAAGATGATAGAAAAACAACACACGAGAGAATATCCAACTCCCTTCCCAAGCCCGCAATGATCCAGCCGCTCCCCTTTCCTTTTCGCAGAAAAAGAAGAGGTACGGTTTACCTAGAAACAAATGCAGCGCCCGCCAAAAAAAAAAAAAATATAATGCCCAAGACTATAACACCTTTTAAGTTTCTTTTTACTCATCATCCTTGACATTGCCGTTGGGCTCGACTGCGATTTCGACCATTTCGCCAACACCTTCGGAGGCATCGGTGGTGATTGCTTGTGCTTCGTCGAGGTTGATTCCCAATCTGATTTCTTCCTTGCGTTGTCTGGCGGCTTCGGTCTCCTTTCTCATGGTCTCCAAGTTCCAGCCATCGTCGTCGTCGGCATCGCTGTCGTCGCCGTCGTTCCAGTCGCCCTTTTCGAACAGGGCACGACCGGTGGCTTCCTTCATCTTTTGGGCTTCTTGTTCGGCGGCCTTCTTGTCCATACGTTCCTTCTTCCATTTCTGGAAAGTCTCCTCGTTGACAGGTGTGAGAGTACCGGTAAGCTTGTGACGTTCGGAATCGAGGAAGTCTTCGAGGGTAAGAGTGTTGAGAGGAGATTTGTCCATGAGAGCCTTCTCGGCAGCGCGCTGTTCTTTTGTCTTGAGGACGAAGCTGGAGGGGGTGGAAATTAGCGTGTGGAAACAGAGGTAGGAATGATGATCGCAAAACATACCCTGGTGGTAAACTGTGCTTGTACATGCACTTGTCGCCGCCGTTGGGACAGGTCCAGAACCAGCCGTACTTGCCGTTCTCGACAGCCTCGATGAAGAACTTGCACACCTTGTCGGTCGTCGTCTTTGGGTTTCCGTGCTTGGACTTGACGACATCGCGCAGCTTCTCCTCGTCCCAGTCTGCCATGTCGTCCTTCTTTCTCTCCTCATCTTGCTGCTCCTTCTCCAACTCTCTCGTGTCGGTGTACAGACTCTTCTTCTCTCCCTTGATGCCTTGAGACAGGTCGTGACTGAACTTGCACTTTCTGCCCTTGTCACAAGCACCCTTTTTGAAGAATTGACAGAGCACCGTCTTGGGGTCGACACCGAAGGGAACCTTTTGGATCTGAACGGGCTTGAAGAGTTCGGCGGCCTCTCTCTTTGCGGCTTCGGCGGCGAGCTTTTCCTTTTCGCGGGCAATCTTCTCGGCTTCCTTTCTCTTTTCGTCCGGGTTGAGTGAAGAAGTGGCGTTGATCTGCTTGATTTGACGTTGGGCGGCACCACCCTTCTTGTTCTTCATACCGAAGGTCTTGTCGACGGCGACCTTCTTGGGCGCGTTGGCATTTTTGTCCTGCTTCTTGGGCGGCATGATGGCGGTATTCGTAGGGTGTGGTTAGATAGATTGTGTGGCAATGCGCCTAATGAGGGTGTGTAGAGTCAAGGCCCGTGGTTGGGAAGTCGTGTGCGTGAATATGTACGAAGAAACTCTCGAATATTCAAACTTGTCTGCTCCCCACTTGCGAAGAACGTCACCGTCGAGTTTTGAAAATGCCAAGATCTCGTACCTTCCTCCTCGGCAGACCTTCCCCTTGCAGCGTCACCACTGTACACGTACACCTTGATCGACGACTATACCCGCGAGCAGCTCTACCATATCACCGCCCTCACAAGCTGTACCAATCTTCTGTACAAACACAACCTCGCCCTCATCTCACTCTCCAACTTCCCAAACAACTACAAACTCGTGTGTCTTCTCGATTTTCCACCGAGTCGCCGACAGCCAGCTAACACGCAACCCCAGACATACACACACACTCTTAACACCCGCAATCATGATCTCAGACGACCAACTCTACCAACTCGCCATCTTTCTCGGCAGCGTCAGCATGCTCCTCATCGTCCTCTACCATTTCCTCGAAGTCAATGCCGAGAATGACGACAAGGCCACTCCCCTGTCTGCAGAGCGCAAGGCTGATACCGTGCCTGGTGCTAAGCCTGTGAGATCATAGAGCTGTCTGTCCGTTATACCTGTGTGTGTCGCATGGGGCTGGAGTTGCAGGGCATGAGAAGAGAAATAGAGAGAGGAGAGACAAAGGATACGGAGGAATCAGTCGTTGATTTGACATGGCTTGGAGTTTTGAGGAGTTACAAGAGTCGGTCGCTGTTATCAGCACTTTGTATGCGATCGGCTGTTTTCATTGCACAGGGAACAGGGGATACCAAAATGTTTGTCAAAAATGCCATGTATGCTTTATTGGGTATCGTTATATGCACAAGAAGGAGCGACTGTTGTTCAAATGTCGTTCGTCGCCTATTGATGAGCTATCCATCTGTGCTCATCTGCCTACACGCCAGGAGCCCATCCGAAAGTCGGAGAATCAGGTGGATAACCTGGTCCTTCGTTCGGGTCCACGACCTCGTAAAAGTCTTCGTCGTGAAGAAAGTTGCGCCTGCGCTCTGCAGTCATCAACGTGCTTCCAGCTCTCATCATGGCCGGCCCAACGATCCTGTACTTCTCCTCCATTTGCTGCAACAACTTCTCGTCGTTCAGCTTCGTTCCTGTAAGATTGCTAAGTCTTATTGCGTCCGCTTCTCTTGCTTGCTGGTGCCTCCATTCCTTAGTGTCCTTCTTAGGTGGCACCATCGAAATGATGGGTGTCACCAGTCTTCCCCGAGAGTCGGAAAGATAAGCATCTGATATTTCTGAATTATGGTCTGAATAAGCCATTGGTTAGCAAGAAAGGGTGAAATTCTGATGTTTCTGTGAAAGGGATTCAAGAGCCACCTGAGAGTCCTGCGCGAGGTCCATCACCCAGCTTGTGCGTGATCGGCTTGATGTGCTCGTTCTCCATGTGTGCCATCCAGGAGCCCATGTCGTCGAATGCAGTAATTTCATCTTCTTTGAAGCAAGCAGACCATGCGCATTCGTAGTCGTCCTCGGATGTCTTCTTGCCGTGAATCTTGATGACGTGCTTGCGAAGTGTATCGATGTTGTGCAACTCAGAGCCGCAATCTTCCCACTCGCATTTGAACACGTTAAACTCGACTTCAGGCTCCTTGGACTCGACGGCGACGGCTGGCTTTGGCTGTCTGGCGCGACGCTGTTTGGGTGGTGCATAGCTTGGTGCTGCCTGACCGCGTGACGTGCGCTGAGCAGCCGATGACTTTGATGCCGATGGAGTTACACCGTCACCGCTTTGACCTGTTGCAGCTGCAAGTGCCGCCTTACTATGGATGCTCTTGCGCCAGCCGACAGGGCGACCTTTCTTCTTGATCGGGTTACCGTTCTCATCAAACTCGGTGACTTGTGAGCGGAACGCCGAATAGCCGATGGGTTGGGTTGAAACTGGTGTTGACGACATGTTTGTTGAGTTTTGCTTGTTGCGAGGTGTGTCGGGCACGATGGAGGATGTCGCGCGTTGATGCAGGTCGGTATGTCGGCGGGTCGAGGGTTTAGCCGGAGATCTTCCGTTGGTGAAAGTCGCGCTCGCAGTGACCGGTAAACTCTTGCGAGGTTGTCTACCCTTGGCCTTAGGGAAAGGTTTCCTTGTACGACCGGCGTTGCCCTTATTTGTGTTGATCTCGACTGCTACAACTTGGTTGGTTGATGCGCGTCGAATAGAAGCTGAGGGTGCTGGTGTATTTTCAGTCGTAGAAGCTCTGTCGGTGATAGTGACAGCGGGTGGAACATCGGAAGTGAGGGGCGCTCCCCCTTCGTCTTCACTTCCACCTTCGTCATCGGCGTCGGTTGCGATGTTCCTTTCTTCCGAGATGGTCGACTCTCTGTCTGCCTCTGCGGGCTCAAGAGGCTCAATTATCGGCTCTCCTGGATCAATCAAGTCCCAGCGAATAGTTTCGAGATCAAACTTATCCAACTCTACACCTTCTGAGTGGTTCTTGAGAAAGTTGTGCATCACGTTAAGATGCTGGTTCAAAGGCCGCATGTCTGGGTGACGCCCAGTAGCCAGGAGCACGTCTCTGCAGATTGTTCGCGGATCATATCTGGACTTGCGCGCGACCTTGGCACGTCTGACTGGCTCTACTAAAGTATGATGCTTGAGTTCGACGTGTTTGCTGATGATCATTGGACGTGCAGCCGCAGCAGCTGAAGGTTGAGGAGCTCCAGTGGGGATATATGTAGGATACATATGACCGTTGAAGTAGTACTGCTGAAGGTTTACCGGGGCTGCTGGGGCTGTTGGGTTGAAGTGGCCATTGCTGTGGACATTGTTGACTTGATCCGTAGTCAAGCCCATATCGTACTGTCCAGTGTTGGCCTGCTTTGCCGGAGGCATGTCTTCGTCAGAATCAGAGTTCATAGCGGACATGTCAACAAGCTCGGCAAAGTTACGTTTGCGGGCTGCTTCTCCTTTGTTGGCTGGTGGCGGTCTTGGTACTGCAGGAGGGGGCGTTGGTCTTGCGACGTTCGCCGCTTGCCCTTGAGGCTGGAAGTATGGACTAGAGTACCTTCGGTGTTGGGCTTGAAGGTTCTGAATCGCTGCCGCTTGAGATGGTTGAGGTTGTTGAGGAGGAGTGTAAGCGGAGTTATAGTCAGGCGCATCATCTACTGGTGGAGCCCAGTGGAAGTCTGACTGATAGTTTACAGTGGGTGCATCGTTAGGATGATGTCCTGAATGATACGGCTGCGAGACAGGTGGACCGGAGTTGGTAGGAGGGACCGAGTCGCGACCAGTAAGATCCACAACATTACCTCTATCCTGAAGAGCAGCCACGGCGGCTCGACTAGGTCGGCCTCGTTGGCCAGGGAACTTTCCAATGTTGGGCCACTGTTTCTTTGCTGCCGACCCGGGTTGAGAGGCATTGTTTGACGACGAAGCAATGACTGCTGGTGGTTGGACGGAAGGAAGAGCTGGAGACGTTGGTTTGTTTTGGTTGTTTGCTTTAGCAGCATCAGGAACAACAGACAACAAAGCTCGGGCGAACTGAGCACGATCGACATACAGCCCCATACGTTCGAGGCTCTCGCAAAGTGTCATGTACGAAGGGTTAGGTGCCAATAACGCATGAATAGCTTCGACAGAAACCAGCTTGTTGAGATTCTCCTTCCTAGCATTCAGCCACTTTGTAGCTGTCTCGGCCAGAGTCGCTTTCTTGCCGGGAGGCCAAATTGCATTTGGGCCGCCTCCTCCTGCAGGCGGAACGCTAGGTGGTGCTGTCTGCTTTCGAGCAATCGAAGGGGCATGACTGCTAGGTCCCGCAGTAGCTGGATGAGGAGCAGGTACATGAGGCTGTGTAGGTGGAGCAGATACCATCGACGCTTGCGGTGCCTGAGGTGTTTGAGCAGATGCTGGCGTAAACACAGGACGGGCTGGTCCTTGGGAAGGTCTTGCAGGTGCGGCTACAGGTACAGATGCAGCAGCAGGAGCAGGAGATTGAGTGGTGCCTTGAGCCTTTGTGAGGTGGGCTTGTCTTTCCGTCTCCCACATGCGTGCAAACATCTGAGGGTCAGCCTGGTTCAAATCGCGCATCCTTCTAAAGATAGCAGCCATCTCGCTTTCCAGGTTGCCACCTTCTTCGCCTACAGTCGATGGTGGTATACCAGCCATGGCAGCGGCCATCATGCGTCGCGTGTCCTGGACTGTTGTTACAGCAGGCCTGACCTGTGTTTGAGGCTGTTGGCCCTGCATGTTCTGAAGCTGTTGGTATTGTCTTCGCTTGGCCTCTTCCTGGTTGGCGATTTCTCTGGCAAGGCGCAAGCTTTCTGCTCTCTTTGCGTCCTCTTTGCGCTTCTCTTCAGCCTTTCGCTCTTCTTCGACTTTGCGTCTTGCTTCTTCCTCGACCTTGCGCTTTGCCTCCTCTTCCGCCTTACGTTTGGCCTCTTCTTCTGCCTTTTGACGAGCTTCTTCTTCTGCCTTCTTCCTGGCTTCTTCCTCTGCTTTCCGTTTCACTTCCTCTTCGGCCTTGCGTTTTGCCTCTTCTTCAGCCTTGATCCTTGCCTCTTCCTCTGCTCTTCGCTTCTCTTCTGCTTCAGCCTTTCTTCTTGCTTCTGCGAGTTTGCGTTGCTGCTCCGGCCAAGGATCATAGACTTGGGTAGGATCCACAGTAGTAGGTCCAGAGCCGTAACCTTGATCGGGTGGATGGGACTGTCGGGCGTATGAAGAGCTCGCACGCTGTTGGATTGAGCTTGGAGTGACGCTAGGTGCACGAGGTTGGCTGACGTTAGCAATCGGGTGTGATGCAGTCGATGTCAAGTGGTGATCACGAGGCGCAGTCGAAGCAACGGAGGAGATGCTGGACCGAGGAGCAGTTGGTTGCTGTTGTTGCTGACGGGCCAGATAGGGACTTGACGCGCGAAAGTTTGAAGCCGAGTAGTCGTATGAAGTTGACTGGTTGGTTGTGCTTGTCTGAGCTCTCGGCTGCTCTGATTGCGAGTATGAGGAGTATGAAGATGTTCCAGTATTGCTCGCCGGCTGAGTGTATGATTGTGCGGGACTGTAGTTAGAAGCAGTGCTAGCCGGTCGGTGTTCCTGCTGGTAGAGCGGTGAAGGGTTGGCTGCACGGCGGTCAGCGTTGTGCCAGGAGGTTGAAGTGTCGCGTTGGTGAGTTGAAGGACGATCTGAAGTATTCCATGAAGATTCGGCACGGGTGTTCGTATCATATGCGGTACTAGTCGGGCGAGTTGACGATGTGGTGGGATGTTCCTGGGCACTCAGATGGCTCAAAGTTTCAGCAGCACGACTCTCTGTTGATTGATAGTTGTTGTAGTATGACTGCTGATTTGTATAACCAGATGTGTACGACGGCTGGTAGCCGGGCGGAGCAGAAGATTGTGGTTGTGGTGTTTGAGTAGTCGAGCGCTGCTGTGACGCGGGTTGTTGCGACGAGCCAGTATAATAACTCTGGTGATGCTGCTGGTTGTGCTGGCTTCCCACTGGATCGTAGTGATTGCCGTAGTGGCTGTTGTATGGGGCCATGGTCTTGCGAAACGAAGAATGGTTATGCGACAGAAGTTCGAGCGTAGCAGCTCAGTCGAGATATCCAGGACGCGACCAGCGGAGATGAAATGACGCGCCGTGGGATTATGGGTGAAGCCTAGTCTTGTTGTTTTCACTCGACCGGGGTGATATATATCCAGTTCATAGTATTGACATGGACCAGACAGACAATTGCGACACAAGCACTTCCTCGTCGCGTGCTGCTGTTCGCCTTCAACTATACATGCATCAAGCAAGAGCAAGAGCAACGCGAACCTGAAGAGTCCGTGCACGGGCCCGGGGAGAGAAGCCGCCGTCACGAACGGGCAAGAGCGACCGACCTCAGCCAAGACCACGCTAAAAGCTGTCGCATCTTCCCGAGAATCTGCCGCACTCACACACGAGAATTTGCAGGAGAGTGTGAAGTTTCTCGACTCTTTGTGACGACCAGCGACTTCGATTCCGACAGACACGCCCAACCACCGACAAGATGACCAAGATCAACACCTGTATGCGCAAAGCCTTCGCCGACTGAACGTCATGGACCGCCCAACTGACCCTCTCCCGCGCAGCTCTGTCTTCTTCCAGAAGAAAGTCGCGCAAGGCGCACTTCTCTGCCCCTTCCAGCGTCCGCCGCACTATCATGAGCGCCCCTCTCTCCAAGGAGCTCCGTGAGAAGTACAACGTATGAGCACACCGCCTGCCACCGACGACGACGCATATCCACATAGAAAGAGACGGAGGCATTGAGAGAAACACGGCACGACCAAGACTTTTGCATCCACCGAACCCACGCGCGCAGAACCTATCGCATTCGAACACCACCCTCTACACCAGACGCCGGTCTTCATCGATACCTCGCGCACGCCTCGGCGAACACATCCACCACCCACAATCATCCCCGTCGACAAGTCTGATGCCGCTGTTTCTCTCAAAAACCTTTACTGCCCCATAACCCCCCCACAACCAAAACAATGCTCGTCGATCGGCTGTCTTTGTATGATGCTAATCAAGTGTCAAACAGGTCCGCTCGATCCCCATCCGCAAGGACGATGAGGTCACCATTGTCCGTGGCTCCAACAAGGGCCGCGAGGGCAAGGTTACATCTGTCTACCGTCTCAAGTGGGTCATCCACGTCGACCGCGTCGCCCGTGAGAAGTCCAACGGCCAGTCCGTTCCCCTCGGCATCGCCCCTTCCAAGGTCGTCATCACCTCCCTCAAGCTCGACAAGGACCGTGAGGAGATCCTTGCCCGCATCGCCAAGGGCCGTGAGCTCAACAAGGAGAAGACCCAGAAGGCTTAAATGTGATAAGAGTTTGATACCCCATCTTGTCGTATGAAACCTCAAAAGCTTTGCTGTCTCTCCAAACCTTTTCTCTCCCTCTCTGGCTTTACATCGCAGAGAACGACCGAACCAAATCCTGCTTCATTCCTCCTCCCTTTTTTCTTCTAGCGCGTTCCGGGGTTTTCACTTTCCTCATTGGCAAATGGGGATTCATCAAATCAAATGGTTTATGAGGAGGTTCGATCAACACAAATGTCGGCAATGAATTCAAAACATTCAAAATTGACATGACAATTGTCCGACCGCAAAACGAGATATGAGAAGTTTTCTCTGCTCAAATCTCACCCGTGACTGACCCTCTTTTCTCTCTACCTTTCCCTCCTCTCCTTTTCATCCGTTCTTCTCTTTTCCTCCCAACAACCGCTAGTATTATCAACTCACAAGTTCAAAAAATCACCATGACTTGTACGAGCTAAACAACTAGCGAAGAACAAACGCTCGGGACTGAAAATCCCTCTCGCCTGCAGACCGTCTGCTCTTGAAAATTCAGTAGAGTAACCGGTTTGATGGTGAGATACATTGTAAAGTCATTCAAAAACCTTTCTGATTGTCTAACGATGTCTGCTTGTTCGCTATGATGGCGATTTATACGGTGGTATGGATGTCGTCTAGCAGAAAAGGTACAGTGGGTTATAGGCAGTGGAATATCACTTTTTGCTTTGAATGGTTATGTGTTGGTGGTTTGAAGTGCTGTCTTGTGATGCTGTGATGTTTGGTTGTCCATGTGCCGAATGCATCTCTTCGAGACCTTGAACCTATACTCCGTATCTGCCTTCCCCCCACGTGCTCATCAATCAACCGAGCCTCTCATCCTCTTCCTTCCTATAATCAGTCTATCTCATGCACACGTCTCAAACCCTACAAGCCACTGCATGACTGCACAAAGGACTTCAATCATCGTGAGGTGATCCAAGAGATGTACCAATATACAGTACTTCACTCCTGAAACCGGCCCCCTCATTCTCCTGACGATCTGTGAACCATAATCTTCCTGGATCATGTACCATAATACCTCTTTCCCTTCCACACCTCTTAGATTCAACTTCTTGTCTTACTGAAACAATAATATGATGGCTCAAATTTGTTGTGTTGTTGCGATGCAAAGCCAGAGAGGGAGAGAAAAGGTTTGGAGAGACAGCAAAGCTTTTGAGGTTTCATACGACAAGATGGGGTATCAAACTCTTATCACATTTAAGCCTTCTGGGTCTT
>Ga0115848_101055_pt1 | contig 11493 bp, 19 predicted proteins | sample InSIn3gowninarea_FD_83862 | JGI IMG/M metagenome (GOLD analysis project Ga0115848, IMG submission 83862) | reverse complement strand
GTTGTAGTTAGATAGGGCATCCTAATAGCTATCAGATTGGGATACAAAAACCTGGAAGTGGAAGGGAATTCAAGCTTGGTAATCAACACAATAGAAAAATTAAACAATGGCACTAAGTGGGACAAACTTAGCCAGAGTTGAAGAACTGCAACACTGATCCAGGAGATACGAGAAATCATCCCCAATTCGACTACATTTAGGTGAAACATGTCTGGAGAGATGGAAACAAGGGGGCCAATTTCCAAGCTAATTTGGGGTGTAACCATCAGCAGGATCATATGGAAAAACAATGGCCAGTTCGACCAAGGGACACAACCTTTGAAACCCAGGAGGCAATCTTGGAACAAGATCTCAGGTAGAGCCAGGAGAGTCAAAGCCAGGCAATCCAAGCTCTCAATCGGGATGAGAGAGGGTGTCATAGGCGACAGGCCTCGATTTGACATGGTTAGTACCAGGGCTTTTATTGCAAATGCCCCCCACATGCTTAAGGCAGGGGTTGTGGTGTCCTTAGCCATGAATGCATGGGATGTGGGCTGGCAAGGTGGCAGAGGGAGGAATAAGGAAGGTTGGCGAAGACAGGAATGGTATTCGATGTGCCAGGCAAGTGAATTTTGTAGTGGAAAATGAAGGAAGTTCAGAGTGGAAGAGAGGAAGAACTTCGTCTGTGGGCTAGCGACGACTTTCTGGTATGTACTCTAGTCTCACCCCTGTTTAATTTTTATGCTCTGGTCGGGTTCCTCCAGCAATTACATGCATTGGTGGGGGTTCCACTGGGGGGACAGGAGAGGCAAGGGGTTGTCCCAATGGGGCTTAGCACAGTCAGGGAGAAACTAGGGGAGGAAAGGGAGGGCCATGGCCCAGTTCTACGTGTCATTCATTTTGCTTTTAAGCCAAAGTTTAGGAAATGACATGGACAATAAGGGGTCGAGCCAAGATACATGCCCCTACTTGTTTGCTCAAACCTGGGGTATTGGGGATAGCGGGCACGTCATGTTGGGGGGGTTGAGTGATGTCGAGAGAGGTAAGCAAGAGTCGCGGGCAGGGGGACGAGACACTAGCAACACGAGCAATTCACTACGAAAACCCTTGTAATGTCTCTTAATAATAAATAATATAATATAATATTAAATAAATAATAAACAATAAATAAAAAATAGTAATAGTAAATAAATAATAAATACTAAAGCTCTAAATAAATATAAATAAAAATAAACAGAAAAATAGTAAAAGATCAGTCAAGCTATCAAAAAGTAAAAACAAAAGAAATAAAACAAGAAAGCAGTAAAGTTGCATGTTGACACATGGAGTGTGTGCATGTGGTTACTGATGAGCCCCAGAAATGAGTAATTATATGGGTTCATTCAACCTCTTAATTCGACTTAATTCACCATTTCCATTAGTTTATTGCATGTTTTTTATTATATTTATGCTAATAGAGTGAATTGGGTTAGTCATTATGCCAACAAGTCTAATGTGTGCTTTATGTAGATTTTTGGTCAATTTTGAGACAAAATCAAAGGTTTTAATGAGCACTTGGCAGTCAAATTCGTGGAAGAACAAGGGAGAGGATTTGTAGGAAGGTGTTGTAGGTTTTAACCCTGTACAGAAATTACCTGCATACGAATTCTTAAACAAAGAAAATAAACAATGCAAGAGCATAACACATAAAACACATATGCACAGAGATTTTCCCCTGGATCCCAAAACCGAGACTACCAGCTTGATTTTTCATTATGTTCCTTTCAATGTTACAATACATATTTATACATGCCGAAGCATCCAATACCATGGACCAAAATCCATCGCGTCCAATACCATGGACCGAAAACCATCGCGTCCAATACCATGGACAGAAAACCATCGCGTCCAAAAAATCATGTGCGAAAATCATGCACATAACCATAGGTGGGTCCGCCCAACCTAACATAGGGTCCAAAACCAAAATTTTCCAGGGCGCTGCCCCGAACCCCATAAATTGGGGTTACGGGTGCCCTTCAAACCCCCTATTAACTATGTGGAAAGAATATAACACAACCCAACACATTCATATGTTTGATGGCAAGCTTGAGGTGATAAAAGCATCAGACCACTCACTTGTCATGATGGGGATAGAAGAAGAAAGGCTTCTCAAGCTGTAGGGTACCTCTGCTCATGCACAAAATTTCTCATACAATTCTCATTATGAAGAAGGTACATTTCCATCAAGTTTATTATGGCATGTTAGATTTGGACATTTGAACTGTGACAGCCTTTGCTTGTTGAAGAAAAATGGTGTTACTGGTTTGCCTACAATTCCTAGGAAACTTAAGCAATGTGATGCTTGCATTCTAGGAAAGCATAGCAAATAGTCTTTTCATGATTCACATTCCAGAGCACATAGAAAACTTGAACTCGTTCATTCATATTTATGTGGTCCAATGTCTGTTCCTTCTGCAAATGGAAATAAATATATGATGACATTTATTAATGACTACACCAGAATGTGTTGGGTTTATTTATTGAAGAACAAATTTGATGCTTTTCAAACATTCAAGAACTTTCATACATGGATTGAAAATGATGCACAATCTCATATTGGCTCTATTCGCACTGATAATGGAAAAGAATACACTTCAAATGAATTTGAAAACTATCTTCGCCAACATGGGATCAAACATCAAACAATTGTGCCTTATAATCCCCAACAGAATGGAGTAGCTGAAAGAATGAATAGGGCAATCTTAAATATGGTGCACTCCATGATGTTTTTCAAAAATGTAAAATTGATGTTTTGGGCTGATGCAGTTCTATGTGTTGTATATGTAAAGAATAGATGTCCATCTAATGCTATTAGAAACAAGACTCCTTATGAAATATGATATGGGCACATTCCTTCGGTAAAGCATCTCAGGGTCTTTGGTTCCACATGTTATGCCTTGATACCAAAGTTACATAGAAACAAACTTGGTACAAGAAGTCGTAAGTGTATCTTCATGGGGTATTCAAAAACCTCCAAAGCATACCGTCTCTATGATGAAGTCAATAAAAAGTTTTTTGTATCTAGAGATGTAATCTTTCTTGAATCATCCAAAACTAACAATGTTGTTGAGCGGCAACTTGATCACTTGGATAGATTCGCAAATGCAAAATCATTTCAAAAATTTGATAATCAGATTCCATGTCTTGAAGGGGGGGTTCCTATACTAGATCAACTTGTGGAATCTTCTTTTGAAGCACTCTCTCCCCCGCATGAAACTCCACCAACGGATGATACTTTGAGTGATGTGATTGACAGAATTGGGAGACTCAATCTTGATTCAATCCCAACTCAATCAACGGAGCAGCCTAGACCATCTGAGAAAGGTCCCCCAAAGTGGCTGACAAAGACACTTGAAAGTGTTCATCCTGATGAGGTTGGAAAGACAAGAACGAGAAATTCAAACCGGCAAAATGGAGGTGATGTAGATGACTCTGATTCACCTATTAATATGGATGTTTCTTATGATTGTGAATTGAATTTGTCTACAGATTTTGAACCAACTTCCTTCAAAGAAGTTGCTTCTCATGATGAATGGAAAGAAGCAATGCAAAAGGAGTATGGTGCCCTGATAAAGAATGGCACTTGGAAGCTGGTTGATCCTCCATTGGGAACCAAACCAATTGGTTGCAAGTGGGTCTATAAGAACAAGTATAAAGTTGATGGCTCACTTGACAAGCACAAAGCCAGGCTTGTGGCAAAAGGTTTTGCACAGAAGGAAGGGGTCAATTATGAGGATAATTTTCCCCCATAAAAAAATGGGCTACCATCCAGACACTCTTTGCCCTAGCAGCTCAGAATGGTTGGAAATTCCATCAAATGGATGTAAAAATTGCTTTCTTGAATGGAGATCTAAAAGAGAATGTTTTTATGTCCTAGCCTAAAGGATTTGTTGTAAAAGTACATGAACATAAAGTATGCAAACTTGTGAAATCCTTGTATGGCCTCAAACAAGCACAGCGAGCTTGGTATGAAAAACTAACTGAGCATCTTCTGAAACTCAATTTCAAACATTATGATCTTGATGATGCAACTTTGTTTGTCAAGAAGGTTGGCAAAATAGTTGTATATCTTGTGGTATATGTAGATGATCTTTTGATGACAGGGAACAATGAGAGCTACATTGCATCCATAAAGAAGGAATTGAGGAAAGATTTTCAAATGACAGACTTGGGCTATATTCACAACTATCTTGGTATTAAATTAACTCAACATTTAAAGTTTATATTCCTCTCTTAGAAGAAGTACATTGGAGATTTTTTGAACTATTTTTTCATGGCTAAGTGTAATCCTTTGACTACTCTAATGGAACAAAATTTGAAGCTCATATCCACTGAAGGAAAATAATTTGAGGATGCAACGAAGTATAAGTAACTCATAGGAAGTATCAACTAACTGACTACTACCAGACTAGACATTTCATGTGTTGTTAGAATCCTCTCCAAGTTTATGAAAGGGACGTGTGAGAGTCATTGGTATGTCACAAAAAGAGTTCTAAAGTACTTGAAGGAAAGCCAATACTTTGGCCTTAAGTATACATAGGTGGGTGACTTTAGCTTGATTAGATACTCTAATTCAAACTTAAATGGAGATAAAGAAACTGGGGTATCTACTTCAGGTTATGTTATGAGTCTTGGATTAGGAGTTGTCTCCTGGAGTTCATGAAAAAATTAGTTCCAACAGACTCCACAACTGAGGCAGAATATGTGATAGCAGTTGAAGCAATGAAGGAAATTGTGTGGCTCAGGAAAATTTTGCAATATTTATTGAAAAAAAAAGTGCATTCAACTCCTCTCATAATTGATGACACTTCTGCAATAAAATTTTCCAAGAACCCAATGTTCCATGATTCAATGAAGCACATCAATACAAAATACCATCTACTTTGACATCATGTTGAGGCCAAGATGATCCACCTATGCCATTGTTCCACAAATGAGAAGATTGCAGACATATTCACCAAAGCACTTGAATGAGAAAAGTTTGAAAGATTCAGAATGATGCTTGGACTCAACAACATCCCTTCAAATTAAGGGGGGAAATGTTGACACCTAATCTTTTGGATCAGGTAAATGCATGTAAATATTGTAAATAGAAAATAAGAAGAATTAGAAGAAAAATAGACACTAGGACATGAAACCCAAGAGTCTCTCTCTCCATGTATATATATATATATATATATAGATATATATGATTCATCTTAATGCAATAATACAATTTGATTTGAGGAGTTACCTCCTAGCCTAACAAAGGTATCCATTTGTTGATGCAATACAAGAGAATACAAGAAATGAAGCCACTTCTTACGAATCTACCTGGCTCTAAGAGCCTTTGTTGATCTGTATTTGCCTCTAGTATCTTTGAATCAAAATGGTATGGGTGCTATTCCATCTATTTGGCCTCCAAAATAAGGATTTCTCTCCTTGCTTCAATAGGAACAACATCAAAAAATGTTCCAACAAAGTCAAATGAAAAATTATAAGTTTTCTTGAAACCAACATTACCCAGACCACCCCTTTGACTCATCATTATATGATGAGGAGGCATGATTATTATAACAGGTGAACAAACTAAACACCTACAAGACCATGACTAGCAAAACAAGTGTACTGAAAAACTACAAACCCTTGATTCCTTGCTCATAAAACCACAAAAGAGTCTCCCTAAAACCACACCAAAGGGAAAAATTATAACAAGTTCCCCAACTCTGGGTAGCTCAAAGACATAAGACATCAAAACCCCAAATACCAAACCAGGAAGTCAAGAAACCTAGTAACAACAAGAATAGTTCCATCCCCCATAACACAGGTTAACCTGTACAAATTGGAATTCAAACAAATTAAAAGGAATGGTCCAAGAAAAAGCGATAATGGAGCGCAATAACTAATATCCAAGAATTCCCAAAAGATAAAGTAGAAAAAACCCAACAATGTAATCACCCTTCCCATATCTACTCACTTTCACTAACATACTAGGGTAAACATGAGATTCATGTTGGATGTGGAGCATGATTGTTCAGAGGTCTTTGCTTCAGTCGGATGTATACCCCAGGAAGTTTGTACACCCGTCCATGTGGGGGGGACTTGTCCCCCCCTGCGGGGGTCCAGGGAAACTGATCCCCCCTGGCTGGGGGGTCCGGGGACTAGCGGTCCCCCGGTGGGGGTTCGGGGGCAGCGCCCCTCAAGCTAAAAATAGATGTAAAATTGCCTTGTAAAAGTATAGTAATTGCTATTCAATCTGGGGTGTTCATTAGGCGGATGATCTGACGGTAGAACTTATGTTTAGTTTAGGTTTTTTTTCCCTAGAAGGCAACCCCTCTCTTCATATGAGGGCATTATATTTGAGGTTGTGCAATACACGTATATTCTCCGAGCAAGAAACAGAGAGGTGAGACTGTGAGAGAAAACAAAGGATATTATAGCGGATTTGTTGTAGGTTGTGTCTCTTCATTTTGCTGGATAATAGAAAAGAAGGAAGGTTATTCAAGGTGGACATAGTCCAAACTGGGTGAACCATGTATATCTATGTCTCTCTTGTTTTATGCATTTTCTGTTTTTATATTTCTGCAATATTTTATGTTTTCCATTGCTCCGTAATATATAATTTTCTAACAATTCAGGATACTACAACATGACTCTACCTCCTATACCACATTAAGGAAATGGAATTGACAAGATGAAACCTTATTGACCTTCCTCGAGAGCTATAGGACCCACAGGAGCTAAACAACCACTCCATGTGCCAAAACCCTGAGCTACCTTGTCTTTTTAGTGATATGGACTCCCAATCACTTACATAACAAGGAAATACAATGGTTGTTACCCTCGAGTTACATGGACAACCCTACCTCCCAGTAATCTGGGCCACTTTCTTAACGCTTGTATCCATACCTCTTCCAAAAACTTGATAGAACTTTCCAAAATGATGAATGACATAAGGAAAAAGCAATTAATTCAAAACTTATTCAAGAACTTGACTCAACCTTGCCTAAAAATGAAAGAAATTTCATCAAACATATTGTGAACATGTAATCTACAGGTCAAAAATGAATATTTGAACATGGGGGTCTTATACTTACCTAAAATTCATCAAGAATGTCTAATTCCATCTCATATTAGTTGCAATAACATCTATTAGATCATGCATTCAAAAACCAATCATTTACCAATCAAAACATGATAATAGCCACAACCAGAATCTATCATGAAACCATGCTTATAACCGTCATATAACCATAATAATAGAAATGATAGAGAAACAATAAAATGAAAATGATAACAAGTATAAATATTCATGAAATATGAGAGGAAAATATATGTTATTAACATATGCAAAACCAACCAAGTCAGGGAATTCCATGTACAACCTCACCATAGATTGCATTGAAGGAAATCTTTCATTCAGCCAAACAACCTTGTTCCATATTCCAAGCATGACTTTGGGACTCACAAAAGAACAACTAGGTATCTCTCAGGCTTTACTGCAATCTCACTAAAACCGTTCAAGGGACTCCTAGGCCCAAAACAAGAACCTACACAGCCAGGCTTTATCGTAATCTGACCATTACCAGTTAAGGGATTCCTAGGCCCAAACAAAGAAACATACACTACTAGACTTACCGTAATTCGATGGAAATTGGTCAAGCGATCAGTATGCCCTAAAAAAGTGTGGATGCCTCCAGTTTGATTCACCAATACCTTGATGAATTTTCTTGTCTCCACCCTTAGGATTTACCAAAATCCCACCATTATCGGTCAAGGGATTCCTAGGCCCTTGGGAATTTTCCTAAGACCATGTCACTTGGTTCCAAAACCATCTGGAAATCCAATGCTCAACCAAATGAAAGAGTCCCATCACACCATGGCTATATAGAAATGACAAGGCAAGGTTAAAACCATTGTCACACCTGGAAAATCCCATGCCAATGATAGCAAGAGAACCAAATACACACATGCATGTACCATGCATGTCAAAACTAGAAAGGAAATCATACATGCAACTTGATACATACAAGTAATACCAATGTAGCTACTTGATCCAAATCGTCCTTGCTTTATCCTTTATTTCCTTTTCCTTCTTGTCCTTCCTTTTCCTTCCTTTCTCCAATGCTGGAGTACTATAAGAATGCTCTAAGTGTGCAAGAGTATGAGAGGGAGAGAATAGAGAGAGAGGAACTCTAACCTAAAAATGACAAAATGTTAACCTAAAAAAAATGTGGAGTAATCCTCAAAAGCCTTTTTATCATTGAGGCATCTAATTTCTTCAATTTCCACTATTTTCCTCCTCACGTGCAATATGTGACCTTTCACCTTCCTTTTCTCCTATTTTCCTTTATTTTCATGAATAAGTTCCAATTAATGAATATTTTATTTTTTAACTCATTTGCCAATGCCTTTTCCAATTTCCATAGCCATAATAAATCAAAATGGAAATCCACTAGGATGTTTTCCCCAACATTCAGCTTGGAATACCTATCCCATGACCTTCGTCATAGTTTTCCTTTATTAACTTTATTACATGAACTTTTAACCTGGGGATGTTACAAACCCCTCCATCTTAAGGGAACACCATCCTTAGTGTCTTGTGACACCTATGACGAAAAAATTGCTAAAAAAAAACATATTTCCTATGGAGCTTTATAACACATATCATTGCAGTATTTACGATGACCTCTACTGAAAACATGACAATCATACCATTTATTAGAGCTTTATGACACTACTCATTATGGTATTTACAATATCAACCACGTACACTCATGTACATTTTCTTCAACCAAAAAATAATCATACTACCTATGGAGCTTTATAAATCCAACTCAATACAATTCACAATAATATACACATACATACATGTGTACATTTTCTCTAACGAGAAAATAAAAGGATACAATGTCTGCATTAGCAAAAATGGAATCCATAGGTTCACACATCCACCCTTAAAAGTATTACTAGGATTCACCTCCTTCCTAGGAATTCTAACATCCATTGCCAAAGTAAAACATCCATGCAATATCCAGTGCTACAATCCTTTCCCTACATGTTCTCTCAGTGAATAGTTACCAACTCATTGTTCCAAAGTGCACTCCCAATGTGCTTATGATTCCATTTGGCAATGGTAATGACCAAAAAAATTGATTCCCAACATTAAATTCTCTGCTACAAAGTCCTTTGGGAAATCTAGTCACCCTCTTCTGTGTAGTCACTCACCTTCCAAGTTCCTTGGAATCCCCGTTTTAGGGCGATCCATTCCTCGGAAAAGTTTTCTCACATCGAAAGATCAAAAACCAAAGGCATATCCCTACCTCAAAACCATCATACCAGTCATAGGATGCTCATGGAAATAAATGGACACTATTGGGTACTAGTGTCTCATATGGTCCCTGCTCCTGAATGATTTACCAACATACCATTTCCTATTCCAATTACTTTTGTTGCTACTGCTAATTCTTGGAGTCATTTTCAAGCACCCACACTAGACATTTCAACCATTATTTCCTATAGCAAGCACATAACTACCATTAGATTTAAAATAGACTAAAATACATTCAAATCATACCTTAATGGTAGCTCTTTAATAAGGTACCCCTGCAACTCTATTTATTTCTTGTGAGAACAAGACAAACTAGTTGTTTTATCAAATAATAATGAATAAACATATCACATCCATAAGAGAAACATTTGGATGACGTGTTTCGAACCAACAAGTGTGGTTCATCATCAGGACTAGATGAAGAGGTAGACCATGGCAAACGCTTAAATAGAGAGCAATGTAGAGACATAATTTCAAGTAACGACTATATTTGAAAAATAATATTTAAATTATGATATTAATTTATTAATACATTAAAAAATTATTATTAAGTAACAGCTATATTAAACAGCTAGTTTTTGAAAAATAATATTTAAATAATGATATTAGTTTATTAATTTATAAAAAAATATTAATAGGTAATGGCTATATTAAACAACTAGTTTTTGAAAAATAATATTTAAATAATGGTATTAGTTTATTAATTTATTAAAAACTTTTAATAAGTAAATGCTATTTTAAATGGATAGTTTTTGAAAATAATATTTAAATTAATTTATTAAAAGCAAATATTACTAGTTTTTGAAACATAATATTTAAATTAAGTATTTGCCATGGGTTGCCTTTTCATCTGGTCCTGATGATGAGCCACACTTGTTGGTTTGAACTGAGTCAGCCAAAAATTTCTCTTATGTGATTTATACCGAAAGACTTTTCTTAATTCATTATGAATCACAAAAGCCTAAATATAGAAAATGTCACATCTAGTTAGCCCAAAACTCAACTGTCATAAATCATAATCATAGATTATATATAACTATCATAAATTAGATTCATAGATTACATACGTAATTAATACGAAAATAAAATACTAATACTTATATTTCAATAAATTATTTTCTTCTAACTTTATCATTTGTATTTTTCATGCACATACCATATTGGTTGCCACATCTGGCAAGCACCTAATCCTTCTCCTTTCTTTAATAACGTACACATATACATACTATACACCATACACATACAACCACACATGGCATGCAACACCATAGAATACATGCACCTACACTCGACATACAACACATCCACCTACGCTCAACGTACAACACAATAAATACACCTACACCCAATGTAGAACACAACACATACACCTGCACTCAGTGTACAACACAACACATACACCTACACTTGGTGTACAACACAACACATACACCTACACCTAGTGTACACCAAAACACAATACGTATATGTACATTGAGTACAACACAACGAATACACGTGTCACGATACAATGACTACACTATTCACATTAATAGTACCACATGTACACAACACAACATGTACAACATGCACACAATACCACATATACAACATGTATACAGTACCACCTATATGTAGCACCACCTAGATAATATGTACACAACACCACATGTACAGAACACTTCCTGCACAATGTGTACACAACACCATATGTACATAGCACCACTTACAAAACACGTACACAACACCACATGTACAAAATGTACACAACACCACACGTACACAACACCACATGTACAACATGTACATAACACCACATGTACAAAAAACCACATGTACACTTCACCTCATGTACATAGCACTGCATATAATATGTACAAAACACAATCTGTACACAACACCACATATACCATGTGTACACAACAAAATCTATACACAGTACCACATATGCAACATGCACAACATATATCCAACAATAGTACTACACATCCAAAGACCACACTGCCTCTACTAGGAAACCTTACTTCTAGTGTCTTCCCACTGTCCATGCTTGTCCCAACATGCCGCAAATCACACTGCTTTCATTCTGCCAATATATCCCTGAACATCACCTATCTATAACATAAACATAGGAATCATATAAAATTATAATACCAGATCACATCCACATGATATTGACCTCATAA
>Ga0115848_101054_pt1 | contig 11495 bp, 18 predicted proteins | sample InSIn3gowninarea_FD_83862 | JGI IMG/M metagenome (GOLD analysis project Ga0115848, IMG submission 83862) | reverse complement strand
ACTTTCCAATATGAAACTCCTTTATAAAGGAGAACAACGATACAGGGTATACTATCTTTCTTTAGATTAATCTTGATTTCGTTGATTGAGCACTCAATTCCGTTGATTGAAGTCCCGTTCGTTGATTGACCCGCTCTTTTCGTTGATTAAACTTCTGATTTCGTTGATTGAACACTCGTTTTCGTTGATTGAATTTCCGTTCGTTGATTGACCCCTCTGTTTCTTTGATTAATCTCCTGATTTCGTTGATTGAGCACTCAATTTCGTTGATTGAAGTCCCGTTCGTTGATTGACCCCGCTGTTTCGTTGATTAAACTCCTGATTTCGTTGATTGAACAATCGTTTCCGTTGATTGAATTCCCGTTCGTTGATTGACCCCGCTTTTTCGTTGATTAAACTCCTGATTTCGTTGGAGAAACAGGATTTGCTCCCCTCCCGGAAGAGGAGCTGCAGGAAAGCCTGGAGTTTATCCAATCGATAAATTAATAAGAATTAACCGGGAGAAGCGGAATGCTTGCTTCTCCCCTTATTTTTGTCAGGGAGGATAACTGGCCATGGGAAAAGCTATTAGTGAAAAACCAATCAGCGTAAAAGCAGTGATTGAACAGAAGAAGAGCAAGGCAGGCATCAGGAGAATAACGGAAAGAGTAATCCCCTCGATATTGTTTCTGCTTGCATCTGTATCTGTTCTTACTACGGTAGGCATCATTTCCACATTAGTCTATGAAACTGTGTTGTTTTTCAGAGAAGTATCATTCACTGAATTTTTTACGAGCACAGAACTGAAACCTTTAAGTCCTGTGGAACCAAAATTCAGCATCCTGCCCCTGCTGACAGGAACGATTATGATCTCTCTTGTGGCGATGGCAGTAGCTGTGCCTGTTGGATTAGCAACCGCAATATTTTTAAGTGAATATGCGTCTGATAGTACGAGGAAAATGTTAAAACCAGTATTAGAAGTTCTGGCTGGAATACCTACAATTGTCTATGGATTTTTTGCATTTACCTTTGTGACTCCTGTATTAAGAGAACTGATACCCGGCCTGCAGGCAACCAACGCATTGAGCCCGGGAATTGTAATGGGGATTATGATTATCCCTATGGTTGCATCCCTCTCGGAGGATGCGATGAATTCTGTTCCAAACGTGATGAGAGAAGGGGCTCTAGCCCTTGGTTCAACAAAACTGGAAGTTACTTTGCGTGTAGTTATCCCAGCTGCAATTTCAGGAATTATCGCTTCATTCTTCCTGGGGGTCTCACGTGCGATCGGGGAAACGATGATTGTAACTATAGCCAGCGGAAGTTCTAAAAACTTAACCTTCGACCTTACACAGTCGATGCAGACGATGACAGCATATATCGTTGAAGTAACGAGCGGGGACGCTGCAAGCGGAACAACCGCTTACTACAGCCTGTATGCGGTAGCCTTCACATTATTTATCTTTACACTGCTGATGAACCTGCTTGCAAGATACATTTCCCGAAGATACAGGGAGGTTTATTAAAAAATGAAATATATTGACCTGGATACAGTAAACAAAAGAATGACTACCCGAATTCTGATTAACAAGCTCATTAAGTATTTGTTCCTGGCAGCAACCTTCTTTGGGCTGATAGTATTAGCGGTTCTGCTGTACAGAGTGTTTGTGGATACGATTGGCTGGCTTAACATTGATTTTTTAACAAACAGATTATCCACCATCCCTGAAAATGCAGGAATCAAGGGGGCCATTACCGGTACCCTCTGGCTTATGCTGATTGTCGGTCCGGTAACAATGATATTGGGAGTAGGCACGGCAGTTTATTTAGAGGAATACGCGAAAAGAGGGCGCCTGCACTCTTTTATCCAGACAAACATCAATAATCTTGCCGGAGTTCCTTCCATTGTTTTTGGTCTTCTTGGCCTTACTGTGTTTGTGAGGGTATTCGGCTTCGGAACGAGCGTAATTGCTGGTGGTTTAACCATGTCCCTCCTCGTTCTGCCGATTGTTGTAGTAGCTGCACAGGAAGCCATCAGATCTGTCCCGGGATTTTTGCGGGAAGCTTCCTTTGGGATGGGGGCGACAAAGTGGCAGACAATCAAAAATATCGTTCTGCCTGCAGCTCTTCCTGGTATTTTGACAGGGGCCATTCTCGCTCTTTCCCGAGCCATTGGGGAAACGGCTCCTTTAGTGGCTTTAGGCATACCTGCTCTTTTAATACCGATTCCAGGCAGTATTTTCGATAACTTCACTGCACTGCCTATGCAGATCTATTACTGGACATTAGATTCGGTTCTTGTTGATGAGTATGCAAACCTGGCGGCAGCCACCATTCTCGTGTTACTGATCATCTTATTTTTAATGAATTCGGTGGCAATTATCCTGAGGAACAAGTTCCAGAAAAGATATTAAATACGGAGGCGAAGCAAAATGTCAGCAGTAACAATACCAGATAACAGGACAAAAGCAGTTTATCCCGAAGACGAGCATCCAAATGTTGTTGAAATAGAGTCCGGCAAACGCGTCTATGAAACAAAGAGCTTAAATCTATGGTATGGAAAAGACCACGCATTAAAAAACATCCATCTGCCAATCAGGGAAAATGAAGTAACAGCTATCATTGGCCCTTCAGGCTGCGGAAAATCCACGTACCTGAAGACATTAAACAGAATGGTAGAACTCGTGCCCAATGTAAAAGTCTCAGGAGAAATATTGTACAGAGACCGGAATATCCTTGACAAAAATTTTAAAGTGGAAGAACTCCGGACAAGGGTAGGCATGGTCTTCCAGAAACCGAATCCATTTCCAAAGTCAATCTTTGAAAATGTCGCATACGGCCCGAAAATACATGGTATCCGCAATAAAAAGCTTTTGCAGGAAATTGTGGAAAACAGCCTGAGAGGAGCAGCCATCTGGGAGGAAGTAAAAGACCGTCTTCATGAAAATGCATACGGCCTTTCAGGAGGGCAGCAGCAGCGTCTCTGCATTGCCCGGTGCCTTGCAATAGAGCCGGACGTCATTCTTATGGATGAACCGACTTCTGCTCTTGACCCTGTATCTACATTGAAGGTAGAGGAACTCGTCCAGAATTTAAAAAAGGATTACAGTATTGTTATCGTCACCCATAACATGCAGCAGGCGGCGAGGATCTCCAGCAGCACAGCATTCTTTTTGCACGGGGAAGTAATTGAATACGGAAATACAGACCACATTTTTTCTACTCCGGACGATAAGCGGACAGAGGATTACATTTCAGGCAGGTTTGGATAAAGGGGGAGAATTATGATAATCAGAGAGCAATTTTCCACAAGTCTTTCGGTTTTGAAAGAGGAGGTTCTTAATTTAGGCAGTATGGCTGAGGAGGCTTTGTCGGAAACACTGAAAGCCGTTTCCATTAACGATAGTGATAAGCTTAATGTTATCATCACTAATGACAGGGTGATCAATAACAAAGAGTTAATGATTAATGAAAATGCCACGCTGTTAATCACAAAACAGCAGCCTGTTGCTTCTGACCTCAGGAAAGTGATCGTCAGCCTGAAAATTTCAAGCGATCTCGAACGGATTGGGGATTTATCTGTTGATATAGCCAAGGCGGCGTTAAGAATTAATGAATCAATTGGCGGCCAGGGCTTTGAACAGGAAATTCAGAGGATGGGTGCAAGAACAAATGAAATGTTAAAAGCAGTATTATCAGCTTACCGTGAAGGAGATGTACTGGAGGCCCAGAAGATAGCTGCAATTGACGATGAGATTGATAAAGCATACGGGGAATTTGTTCAGTCCCTATTTAAAACAGCTGTACTGGAGCCTGGCGTTATCGAGAATATAACTCAGCTTGCATTTATCTCACGCTATATAGAACGGATTGCAGACTACAGCACGAATATTGCAGAATGGATTATTTATGAAGTAAATGGTCGAAGGTTTGATCTTAATTAAATTTTCGGTGCCCTGGTGATCATTTGCCGGGCCTGTTTTTATTTCAGCGGGAAAACAAAATGTTTTAAATTTCCAATTTGTGGAGAAGGTGAATATGAGCTGATAAAGGCATTTTAGTTTACTTCGAGAGGGAATTTTTTGTATACTACATAGAGTTGAAGCATTGCTTGTATATTAAAGGAGGAAAATGTTGTGGTACATGCTCATAATCTTGTCTGGCTTCTCATGCTAATTGTATTTTTCCTTACACTTTTCTTTGTGAAATCCGGAAAAGCAAAACCAGCTAAAATTACACAGATGACGCTGAGATTATTCTATGTCTTAGTAATTATTACTGGAGGAACCCTGCTGGTTACTTATCAGTTCTACTGGGTTGCTGTGATTAAAGGACTTCTCGCTATCTGGCTGATATATTCTATGGAAATGATTTCGACGAGAAGTGCAAAAGGGACCCTTGCAGGTTCTGCAAAAGTCGCTTACTGGGCCCAGTTTGTAATCGCCCTTGTTATAGTCTTATTCCTCGGCTGGACTGCGATATAAAAATAATTGAATAAATTTCATAAATAGACTATGCATAAAAAAGATGAACATTACTTTTTGATTGCAGCGTAAGACGGCGACTCTGGGGAAAAACGCGAGCTGAAAATCCATTTTTGCTGCATTTGACCGTCAAAAATTAGTTGAAGCCGTGCCCGCAGAACGCGTCCTTCTGAAGCGTAAATCGATCAATAAAGTTGATAATGTTGCATTAATGATGAAAATCTTGAATTATGAAATTGATTCAATTATTAAAACCGCTGCTCTTTCACAAAAGAAAGGGCAGTTTTTTTTTGGGCTTTTAAATTATATGTTCAGAAAAAATCAGCATTAGCCTTTAACAGAGCTTATTTAAGACCTCGTGCATTAAAGTTTTATCTGAGGGTTTAAGTGGAATTTCTTTTCTTTTTTGAGTATAAGGAATTATTCAAAGTGGGGAGCATATAGTTGTATGGTAAAAGGAAACGATAAAAAAAGTTTAAAAAATTCTAAATTGTGTCTTTACAAATGAAAGCAATAGGAGTAGAATACGTGGTGGAAGAAGTAAAATGAAAATTATGGAAAGGAGGCTTTTATAAAATGATGATGCTCAACTTAACTCAATTAAAATCAAACTCTAAATTTAATAATCTAACAGCTTTAGCCTCCGTTAAGGTATTCGGGCATTAATTGCATAGAAGCCTTTATATCCAAATTGGTATGCGCAGGTTAAAGAACAGACCTGTGTTTTTTTATGCTTTTTTCCGAATAGATCGAACAATCGATTTCGCCGTCCGGAAATATGGATACTATCAGCACAGGTGCGTCCCCCTGTGCTTTTTTGTGCCTGAAAATTGTACTTAGGATGGACCGAAGTTCGGGCGGGTGTATTTTCGCCAACTTGGAAAATGTTTAACAAATAATATTTTTTTCCAACACTTTGTGTTTTTGAAACGTTATCTTTATGAGGAGCAACAAAATACAACTAAGGTTGCAGATAAATATGCAACTATAAAACGAAGTAAAACATTCAGGGTTTTTATATTGTTAATGTAAGGGGGTGATCTAAATGATGTTGTTTAATTTGTTTTTTCTGACGATAACAGTAGCACGAAGAAAGTACGACGGTAAAGATATTGAAAGGGCTTATGAGTATCAGGAATCCGTAAAACACAGTGAAGCTGTCCGCGCTAAGCAGGCAGAATATCTGAACCGTCTAATGTAACAGGTGTTAAGGAGGTGATAAATATGGTTTTTAATCTTTTTATGCTCACGATTTCAGTGACCAGAAGGACCCCCGGCAGTAAAGATGTTGAGCAGGCTCGCTTGTACCAGGAATCCGTAAAACACAGGGAGGCAGTTCGTACAAGGCAGGCTGAATATTTAAATCGTATGATGTAACGGTTTTACAGGAGGTGATAAGTATGATGTTTAATCTGTTTTTTCTGACTGTGACAATCACCCGCAGAAAATATAACGGAGCAGAAATTGAACGGGCCCGCAGGCATGAGGCTTCCAGTAAGCACCGTGAGGCCATCCGTGCAAAGCAAGCTGAATATATGAATCGAATGATGTAACGGCACCTTAGTAAAAATTAGAAAGGACTGATGATGATGATAATGCAAGCAGTTGTTTTTTATCTGGTGAGGCTTCCTGAGGGGAAAGGCTTTGTTTAGCTATTGAAGTTTGATTAAATATCGTGAATGCGGCCGCAGTCATTTTAAGCGGCCGTATTTATTATTCCAAGGAAACTCCACATTCGTCTAATCAAAAGGAGAGCGGGATACATACACTGTTTATGTCAACCGTGACGTGAACCTATGAAATCTTATTAAGTTAGGAGAGATAAGCAATGGTTAACAGAAGATCAGACCATCCTTTTGGGTTATTCGGATTTCCGTTCTTCTCAGGGCCCCAGCCTCAGCCTTACCATTTCGATGTTCAGGATACTGAAAATGAGCTGATAATGGAAGGCAAGCTCGAGGGTTTTGAGAAAGAGCATATTACTATCGAAGCTGTACGGAACGGAGTGGTTATTACAGCGGAAAAACCGGTGGAAACGAAGGATGGCGAAGGGGATGAGGTACCTGTTCAGTCTCACACAGGTAAAGTTGAACGTTTTATCCCGGTCTATTTTCCGTTTACAGAATCTGATATTTCCGCTTCTTTCAGCGAAGATAAAGTTCTGACTGTAAAAGTAGCCAAAAATAAAGCAAACAGGAAATTCATCTCAATCGAGTAAAGGAAGCAAAGTTCTCTCGTCTGCAGGTATTACCCCAGCTTTCTGAGTCTCCTCAGCTTATGCCGCCGGACTACTGGCGGCTATTTTATTGCAGTCTAGCCCGAGCACAAACGAATAAACAGCCATACACATATAATAATTAAGAAAAAATGTAATGTAATAAAGGAGGGTTCTTATGCATCAGGGAGGCAGAGACAGGGACGGCTCCCGCGCAGATCCATTCACTAACATGATGTTTGGCTCCGGCAGGCCACCAGGACAGGGGGCACCGCAATTATTTCAGCCGCATCACCAGGCAGGACAACATCCGGCAAACTATCAGGGGTACGCTCATGGCCAGTATTCACACCAAACGCCTTACCAGCAGACGCAGGCCCATCAGTCCAAAAAAGGAGTGCTTTCTCATTTTATGAAGGAAGACGGAACATGGGATTATGTAAAAATAGGAAATGGTGTGCAGCAAGCCTACGGAATAGCCGGAAAAGTCACCCCAATGGTAAAGCAGATATCTCCTTTACTCGCTTTGCTGAAAAAATAAACAGGCTGCCGCGGAATAAAACATGTGGAAATGAATTCAATCAGGGAAATGTACAGATGAAGCTCTGCTGCCTTTTTAAGGCAGCGTTTTTTTGCCCTATGAATGAATTTCATATATAGGATTACGAACATTACTTTTCGATGGCAGCGTAAGACGGCGACTCCTAGTATAAGTGCAACTTAGGCAATCTTTCGCCTTTTAAGCTTGGCTTGCCAGGCGGAGGAACGGAGTGTTGCCTTTTCGGGTGTAAAGCTGATCAGCGGGTTACTTTATGCCGGGAAGGTATTTGAGCAGGAAAATAGAAAATTGCCCTTGCCGAAATCAAGTGTGGCAAAGGCAAGGGCAATTTAAATATTCTATTCATCACTATAATATTTTTACCAGAAGAAGGCGGAACCCAGAGCAAAACCTCCTACTCCCGCTAAAGCTACCGGGACCCAGTGAGGATTGCCTGCGAACCCAGGACCATATCCTCCTCCAAACCCTGGTCTGTGGCCGTATGGTCCCCCATATCCGTGGGGGCCGTACCCGTGCTGGCCGTAGCTGTAATGACCGTAACTATGGTGGCCATATCCATGAGGCGGGTACCCGTATCCAAAACCGCGCCTCCGGGCAGCTGGCTCAATATATACATATTTCTGATCTACCTCAGCAATTTTTCCCACATGCACTCTTCCTGATTTTTCAGTGATTTGAGCCATTTTCCCTTTGTGCTGGCAGCAAAGTTGATAATAATCCAATATCTTCCCTCCTTTCAGGGGAATCTTTTACCATTTTATTAGCAAACGTCTAAGTTGATTGTACAATTGTGCTAGTTTTAAAAAAAAAATTGGTTTTGGCAAACATTGAATTTATGACGGCATTCGTCTATACAAAGTAATCACTCCGCACATATCTTAGTATTGCGAAGCGGTATTCGCGAGAGAAACAGTAATGGGGAGGGAAGCTGAATGGGTGCACCGGCAGGAGGATATGCAGGAGGATTTGCGTTTATTATCGTGATTTTCATTTTGCTTGTAATTATCGGTGCTGCTGTGGTCAGACCGGGAGGGTATTGGTACTAAGTTAATTCCCGTCGTCCAGTGAAAGCGGATGAAAAGAAATCCGGTTAATGTTAATTAATCAATATAATAAAGGGAGGAATAAATAATGGGATACTATGGTGAACCAGGATATTATGGATGCTGCCCGCCTGCTGCGGCTCCTGTAGCGGGGTATGGACACGGAGGGTACGGCTTTGGCGCAGGCTTCGCGTTAATTCTCGTACTGTTTATCCTGCTTGTAATCATCGGAGCAGCTCTGGCTTACTAATAAGCTCATAACAGGCTGCCGGAATATATCGGCAGCCTGAGCTTCCAAAGAATAATAGTCTGTTAAACTCTTAAAGTCAGAGAAGAGTAGTAAATTCATTACGGTAACCCCGCCCGAGCCTATTTTTATACAGTTTAGTGATTTCGTTTAGGCAGTATGAAGTATCAGACCATACAGTATTAATGCGATGGAAATCGCAAACCTTTACAAAAAACAGGAGGGGAAGTCAATGGGTGCACATGCACACAGAGGAGCAGGAGCAGGATTTGCGTTTATTCTTGTAGTATTTATCCTGCTTGTAATTATCGGAGCAGCAGTTGTAAGACCAGGCGGCTATTACTAAATCTCGCCGGCGATAGCTGAAGTCTGGAGAGTTTTAAACCGAAACTATAACTTCTTAAGGAGGAGAAATTGTAATGAGTCACTATGGATACGGTTATGTTGACCCTTGCTGCCCTGCACCGGTCGCAGCAGCTCCCGCAGGTCATGGCGGGTACGGATTTGGAGCAGGATTCGCGTTAATTCTAGTCCTGTTCATCCTGCTTGTAATTATCGGAGCAGCTTGGGCTTACTAAGGTGAAGTATGATAAAACAGCTGCCGGGATTTTCCTGGCAGCTGTATTTAATTATATGTGAATGAATTTCATATATAGGCTTTGAAAAGCACATATATTCCTCTCGGTTGCAGTGTCAGACGGCGACTGTCTCTTTCTCTACTTCTGCGGTTACTCGTCGAAAAAAAGAGTTTGCCAGCTTAGTTCCGCAGAATATCAACCGGGACAACGCGAGGTTTTGTCGGTTAGGAAGATGCTCGTTCCGAGGGGAAATGCATGAGAAGCTGAAAATACATATTTGACGGCGTCATTGGTAAGAGCGAGAGAAACCCGGCCAAGGATGAGGACATCACTTGCCGGGTTTTTACGTCTTTTTTAATTCAAAAGGGATTCTTCCACTGTTTTATATTGATATCCCAGGTCCCTTGCCACTGCCTCATAAGTTACATTACCTGAAGCTGTATTCACGCCTTTGACAAGCCCCGGGTTTTCTCTGAGAGCTGTACTCAGACCTTTATTGGCGATCTGGAGAGCGTAAGGCACCGTAACGTTGGTTAAAGCTATTGTTGAAGTCCGTGGAACTGCGCCAGGCATATTAGCTACAGCATAATGCACTACACCATGTTTCGTGTAAGTTGGATCATCGTGTGTGGTAATACGGTCCACCGTTTCAAAAATGCCACCCTGGTCGATGGCTACATCAACAATTACTGAACCAGGCATCATATCTTTTATCATTTCCTCAGAAACGAGTTTTGGCGCTTTAGCTCCAGGGATAAGGACAGCTCCGATAACGAGATCGGACTCTCTGACTGCATTGGCAATATTCAGCGGGTTGCTCATCAGCGTATTGATTTCCGTGCCGAAAATATCGTCCAGCTGCCTGAGGCGTTCGTGGCTCAGATCAATAATGGTAACGTCAGCACCAAGCCCCATAGCAATTTTAGCAGCGTTTGTTCCTACTACTCCGCCTCCTATAATCGTTACCTTTCCTCTTTTTACCCCCGGCACACCTGAGAGCAGAATTCCGCTTCCGCCTTTAGGCTTTTCTAAAAATTGAGCGCCAATCTGGGATGCCATCCGGCCGGCTACTTCACTCATAGGAGTCAACAGAGGCAAAGTCCTGTTGACTTCAACAGTCTCATAAGCGACAGCAGTAACTTTTTTCTCAGTTAGCGCCTCTGCAAGCTCCGGCACTGCTGCAAGATGAAGGTATGTAAATAAAATCAGGTTTTCCCTGAAATAACCATATTCTGAAGGCAAAGGCTCTTTTACCTTCATTACCATTTCGGCAGTTTCCCATGTTTCCCGTGCTTCCTCCAATATAACGGCACCTGCGTCTCTGTAATCCTGGTCAGTGAAACCGCTTCCGACTCCAGCATCTTTTTCTACAAAAATCTCATGGCCGGCCTGATGAAGTGTAAGAACACCTGCTGGAGTTAATGCAACACGATTTTCATTATTCTTTAAATTTCGGGAGAATGAATGGAACTAATAGAAGGAAATTATCTTTCAATGAAGAATTAATAGAGTGGAATAATAGAGTTTTTTTAAAAAAGGAGGCTATTATGTGAATGTGTTCAGAAAATCTCGTAAACCATCTGTTAAATTAAGGCAGCTTGAAGCTCTGTACCGGCGATTAAACACAAGCCATCACAGGAGGAAAGACGTAGAGGATGATTTATTTAAAGCAAGGGCCGGCTACAAGGGCGAGCAGCAGCTGGACTATGACCTCACTTTCCTCAGAGACCATGAATTCCTCATCCTCAGCGATCTTCGGCTGCCCCATCAAGGTAAACATTTTCAACTTGATTCCCTGCTCATTTCCCCATACTTTTTCCTTCATATTGACGCAAAGCATTTATCAGGAAAAATTGAGATCGACCATACTTTAGGACAAATGAAACGGATTAAACTGAACAATGAGGAAGATGTATACAGTGATCCCACCCTCCAGATAAGACGCCACGAAATGCAGCTTCGAGAATGGATGAAGGTGAACAAACACCCTCTTCTTCCTTTCGAATCCCTCGTTGTTTTTACCCATCCCAACGCCTACTTAACAATATTAAATGGACACCCCTATAGGCGACGCATCATAAAAAATGCTTTATTAATAGAAACAATTTATGGTTTACAGCAAAAATACCGGCGCCCCGTTTTTTCGCATAAAGATCTTCAAAAGATTTGCCGCCAGCTCATTAAGCAGCATACGCCCTCCTGGGAAAACCTTCTCCAAAAATATAGTATTTCTCCTGACGATATACAGACAGGTGTTTTCTGCCCGAAGTGCGGATGGAGGCCGATGGAAAGGATGCATGGTAATTGGAGGTGTATTAACCAAGCTTGTAAATATGAAGATCGAAGTTGACATCTGGCAGCTCTTGATGACTATGCGTTAAATTTTGGCC
>Ga0115848_101051_pt1 | contig 11515 bp, 14 predicted proteins | sample InSIn3gowninarea_FD_83862 | JGI IMG/M metagenome (GOLD analysis project Ga0115848, IMG submission 83862) | reverse complement strand
AAAAAATCCTATACCAATGAGCAAGGAGCAGATTGCTGCTTTTGCTTCCAGGCTGAAAAAAAATAATCGCCCCACTCAGCCAATGCATGAAAGGATTGTAACGATAGAGGATATTCCGGCAAAAAATATGGCCCCAGGGGTGTTTTGCATTGCTGGGCAGACGGTAAAGGCGGACAGAAGATTGAGAACACTGGTCCGCTGACCAAAAAGCGGATGGAAACGATTGACGAGGATTTCCTTGCTTCAGCCAAAAAATTCATCCAGGCTGCCCACGATGCGGGTGAACCTTTTTTTGTGTGGTTTAATACAACGCATATGCATGCCTGGACGCATGTAAAACCAGAAAGCCTTGGCCAGGCCGGCCGCTGGCAATCGGAATACCATGATGTTATGGTTGATCATGACAAACACATCGGCGAGATGCTCGACTTCCTGGATGAACTGGGTATTGCCGATAATACATTTGTACAGTACAGCACCGACAACGGCCCACATATGAACACCTGGCCTGATGGAGGCATGACTCCATTTCATAATGAAAAGAATTCAAGTTGGGAAGGTGCTTACCGTGTACCATGTATGGTGCGTTTTCCTGGTCAGATCAAAGCAGGCTCGGTTTCAAATGAAATCATAAGTCACCAGGATTGGTTTCCAACTATCCTTGCGATAGCTGGTGATACGAATATTGCTGAAAAGTTGAAGAAAGGTTACAAGGTCGGCGATAAAACTTTTAAGGTTCATCTTGACGGTTATAACCTGCTCCCCCACCTCACTGGCAAAGAAGCCAAAAGTCCGCGAAAAGGCTTTGTTTATTTTACTGATGATGGCGATGTTGCCGCACTCCGCTACGACAACTGGAAGTTGATGTTTATGGAGCAGGCGGTACCAGGCACCCTCAAGATATGGCTGCAGCCCTTCGTAGCGCTTCGTGCACCATATATTTTTAACCTGCGGATTGACCCATATGAGAAAGCGATTGTCACGTCCAACACTTATTATGATTGGATGTTCCGGCATATCTATCTCCTTGTGCCTGCACAGGCCTTTATAGGTGAGTTTCTGCAGACCTTCAAAGAATTTCCGCCTCGTCAAAAGGCAGCTAGTTTCAGCCTAGACCAGGTGATTGCAAAATTGACAGAGGCATCAAGCAGTGGTGGCCATTAAAGATTGTTTTTAAAAATAATAGCCGGAGCATGAAAAATTCCGGCTATTAAACTCACCAGCATTCACCAACAGGTATTGCATTACTTTGAAGTTGCGGCAGAAGCAGATCAGGTTCCGCTTAGGTAAAAAACATTAATCAAAAAGACTGATTAAAAATGGTTGAACAGATAAATATGAAAGAGGAGCCTATCCTGAGTAATAATGAACTTTCTCTTGAACGGACCATACTGTCGGAGAAGCGCACATTAATGTCCTGGATGAGGACTTCCATAGCACTGGTTTCATTTGGGTTCACCATATATAAATTTTTCGAGCAGGCCACTGCCGCTGTAGGTAAACGCACGGTACTAAGCCCGCGTACAGTAGGGATGATCATGATCATGTTTGGCCTGCTTTCGCTTCTTTTTGGTTTGATAGAATACAATAAAGGCATGAGAAAGTTAACGAAAGATTATTCCGGTATCCTGCGCTCACATATAGGATTACTCTCTGTTCTGATTTTACTATTTTGTATGACCCTGTTTCTAATCGCGTTGTTCAGGCATTGATTTGTCATGGATTGTATGACTTATAAAATAAAATATCTTATAAACACGAGTGAATTGCTAATGAAAAAGAAATCAATTGTAAGAGATGCAGGAATTTATTGAATCGATAAAAAAGATACTCAATGGATGGGGTGAATTGGCGGAGGTAATACTAAACGGACTGTCACTAATAAGTATTGCCATCGGTATAGTGATGTCGCTGATAAGAAGTATAGAGGAAAGACGGCGCAGACCCGGCGATCATCCCCTGCACAGCAATTTCAGGCTATGGTTCGGCGGATGGCTGGTCGTTGCCCTGGAGTTTCAGTTAGCAGCGGATATTGTTGGAACCATTATTTCCCCCACAACAGAACACCTGATAGAACTCGGCAGCATTGCGCTGATACGCACCTTTCTTAATTATTTTTTAAACAAAGAACTAAGAGAAGAAAAAGAAATAGTGGAGGCTAACAGAGAACGGCTTCGGATTGAAAAATATAAACCACTTGCCTGATCTTGATTAATGGTTTTTCAAGGAGATTACTATGTATAGATCTACGATAATATACTTAAGGGCGGTAGGTGTTATTGCAGTCATTATATCCTGCAACTCAAACCCTGCAAGCGAACCGGAAAAGATAACTAAAGATCCTTCGACTGCCAAGGAAGTATCAACATCCGTTAGACCTGTACATTGGAGTTATAGCGAAGAGGGAGGGCCTGCTGGATGGGGAAAGTTAACACCTGTATATGCACTTTGCGACTCAGGAAAATCGCAATCTCCAATTAACCTGGTGCGGAATGCGGGTAAAGGAAATCATGAATGGAAGGTGGATTACAAAACAACGAAGCTCGTGATAGCCCATAACGAGCATGTGGACGAACTTATTAATAATGGTCATACTATACAGGTTACAACCCAGGAGGGAAATACCATAACGTACGCTGGAAAAGTGTATCACTTAAAGCAGTTTCATTTTCATACCCCTGGTGAACATACTGTAGACGGTAAGCAAGCACCAATGGAAATTCACCTGGTTCACCAGGCCGACGATAAAAGTTTAGCAGTAATTGGTGTGCTGGTGCAGGAAGGTGGCCGTAACAGCAACTTTGACCAGCTTATCAGACATTTACCCAATGTAAAGGGTGAACAGAAAACACATGACAGCGTGAATATTAATATCAGCCTGCATGTTCCCAAAGATCTGTTTGCCTATCATTATATAGGGTCGCTGACAACGCCGCCTTGTTCTGAAAATGTGCAATGGCTTGTATTAAAAAATCCTATACCAATGAGCAAGGAGCAGATTGCTGCTTTTGCTTCCAGGCTGAAAAAAAATAATCGCCCCACTCAGCCAATGCATGAAAGGATTGTAACGATAGAGGATATTCCGGCAAAAAATTAAATGAAATGTTTATGAAGCCGATCTTACACAAAGCACGTCGTATAACTTCCTGTCTTTGTGTATTCGTGGCGTTCTGAGGTGTGGCAATAATGACGTGGGAGTTCACGACGATATTTCTCGCGCCTCCCGGTTACAAACGCCGTATTTTAACAACTGACAATTTCCGTAATGCAAATTTATCTGCTATTGGTAATTGTTGTGCCATTCCTTGTCGGTACAATCAAAAACCATAACGATATGCCTGCGGGTTGACTGCGAATTCCTAAAGCAAATTCATTGTTAATAACCACAACTCATTGCATTATGAAGGATAAAATAAAACTACTTACCAGGTTCTTTCTACTGATATGCATAATGTTCCTTTTTGCATACAAGCAGTCAACAAAAGAAAATGCACAAACAACAAAAGAAATCATCGCTGCTGCAAATCCTCTTCCTTCCTGGAACGAGGGAAATACAAAAAAATCGATCATTGACTTCATAACGAAGACCACCAAAAAAGGTGGTTCTGAGTTTATTCCCCCTGCTGACCGTATTGCCTGTTTTGATAATGATGGGACACTGTGGAGCGAACAACCTATGTATTTTCAATTGGCATTTGCTCTTGACCGGGTTAAAGCGATGGCGCCCCAACATCCTGAATGGAAAACAACACAACCATTTCAATCCGTGCTTGAAGGAAATATGAATGGTGTCATGGCAGGTGGAGAAAAAGCATTGTCGCAGATAGTTTTGTCCACTCATTCGGGAATGTCGAATGAGGCATTTGAAAAAACAGTACAGGAATGGATTGCAACGGCAACCCATCCAGTCAAAAAGAGACCTTACACTCAATTAATTTACCAACCTATGGTAGAACTGTTAACTTATCTAAGGGCAAATGGATACAAAACATATATTGTTTCCGGTGGCGGAGTTGATTTTATGCGTCCCTGGGTAGAGAAGGCTTATGGCATTCCTCCTGAGCAGGTCATTGGAAGTTCGTTAAAAGTTAAATATGATACCGCGAACGGAAAAGCAATACTGATTAAACTTCCTGAAGTTGATTTCGTAGATGATAAGGAAGGTAAACCCGTTGCTATATATAAACATATCGGAAAAAGGCCGGTATTCACAGCCGGTAATTCTGATGGTGACTACGCCATGTTGCAATATACTAGTACAGGAACAGGGCCCCGCTTCGGGCTGATTATTCACCATACTGATGAAGTACGTGAGTGGAGTTACGATAGGAAATCGCATATTGGTCGATTGGATAAAGCACTGGATGATGCTGCTAAATACAACTGGCAACTGGTGGATATGAAACGCGACTGGAAAAAGGTGTTTGCATTCTGATTAACGCTCACAGCTTCTTTCTGAAAATGTTATTGTGCCATAAACGAATATTCATGACAAGACGAGGTCAAAAAAATGTTGTGATGAAGAAATTAATAAACCTGAACAAAAACAAATCGGAACGCAGTCAGCGTTACCCAAGGTCACCATACTAAATCGCTAGCCATGTTATCTTTTTTCGGATGGTTTGTTTATCTGATTCTGTTCTTGCCATCCTCAATGCATTGTTGAGATTTTCTCCTGCCTTCACATGATCAACACCGGTATACAATTCTCCGAGCAGGGTAAAATAATAATGATTATTTGTCAGTTGCAGCTTTTCTGCTTCCCTGATTCCTTCTTCTTTACTCCTTGCCTTTGAGATGGCATAAGCCCTGTTAAGTGCTGCAACGGGGGAATAATGCAATGCTAACAACTGGTTATATAACTGTAAAATCTTTTCCCATTTTTCTTTTGTATCGTCTTTGATCGTATGCCAGTATGCAATGGCTGCTTCTATATGATACCTCGAAAGTTTGCTGCCACCAGCGCCCTTGTGCAGGTAGAAAATGCCCTTTTCGATGAGCTGGGGATTCCAATTTGACTCGTCCTGGTCAGCATATAAAACCAGTTCTCCATTTGCAGCTTTTCTAGCCGCAAAGCGGGATGAATGGAAACACATAAGTGAAAGCAGTGCGTTGACTTCCGGCTGGTTGGTTGCCGCATTTTCAACCAGCATATAACACAAGCGCATCGCTTCAAGGCAGAGGCTTTCGCGTAATACCTGGTTATTCGTTTCCGAATAATATCCCTCACTGAAAAGCAAATATAAAGTCGTCAATACAGATTCCAGGCGTGCCGTCATCTCCGAGTTCGATGGCAGTTCGATTTTGACATTTTCAGTTCGTAGCTTTTCCCGGCCACGATACAATCTTTTATTAATGGTTTCTTTGTTTGTAAGAAAGGCGGATGCAATTTCCTCAATGCCAAAACCACAAAGCACGCGTAATGCCAACCCAACCTGTACTTCCGGTGAAATGGCGGGATGACAGATAGCAAATAACATTTGCAACTGGCTGTCTGTTATATTTTTTTCTGAAAGGTCAATGACGGGCGCTGTTATAGCATCTAAATTTTCATTAAGTTCCTTCTGTAATTTGTCTCGATACAGCTGTTGCCGGCGAAGATGATTTTTAGCTTTATTCTTTGCAACATAATGTAACCAGGCTACCGGGTTTTCAGGAATGCCCTTGTAAGGCCAGGTTTCAAGAGCGGAGAGAAAAGTTTCCGCGGCGATGTCCTCTGCTACAGCTACATAAGCTATCCCTAAACTTTTGCAAAGCACCGCGGTGATGTTGCGGAATTCCGTTCTGAATAAATGTGGTATCAGTTGCTGTTGACTCATGGAAGATAAGTCCCTCTTAGGATGAGGGACTGCTTATTAATGTATGCCGTCTCCCCTTGCAATTTTTCTAACTTCTACCGTGTTTCCTTCTCCCTGTAAAATGGGACATCCTTTTGCAAACTCAACCGCTTCATCAACCGAGTCTGCCTTAACAACAATGTAGCCGCCAATGGTTTCTTTTATTTCTCCAAATGGCCCGTTGGTAACCATTTTATCCGAGCTCACGACGCGGCTATCTTCAAATGGCAGTCCGTTTCCATGGCTGAATTTGTTCTGTGCTGCAATACTGCCAATCCAGTCCATGGTTTCTTTCATCCAATGCTGTAACTGCTCTGGTGAGGCGACCTTGTTACCGTCTTCATGCCTGAAGATTAAAATAAATTCGTCCATTTTTAAAGATTTAAAATAGTGAATGATGTATATCTTAATAACAAACGACATCGTTCAGATTGGACAACTTCAATATTTTTTTTACAAAAATAATAGACCTTTTAAGTTATATAAAGCGTTCGAATGGCACTATGCCTGGTTCTTATTGGTTAGATCCGCGCTTTGTGCTCCAAAACGGTACAAGTTTATAAAAAGCCAGCACATGGTGATAGAAAGCTTTTTGTAGGGCTACAGGTTTTGAGCACAAAGGACACGAAGGACCAAGGGCACGAAGAAGTTTTCTAAATCCTCTATTGATGCAAACAGCTACCTAGTTCAGGCAAGCCCGAAGGGCTGAAAGGATTATAGCAAAGAAAGTAAAGTGGTAACAACCCCGAAGGGGTGCCACATGAACATCGTTGAAAACGCTTTCATTGATTAAGGCTATGATTCAAAGTCTTTAGCTGAACCCCATTCCTCTGACACCCCTTCGGGGTTCTTAAACGTTTGGAATGTTTTTTCTATATTCCTTTCAGCCCTTCGGGCTTAAAAATGCTGAATGCGTTGATTTGGAACCCGATCCTCTTGACATATTGACGATGCTTAGCAATTTGTAAATACCAGCATGTTTTTAAACAAACATATAAGTAAGCGAAGTCTGGTTCGATTCTTCCCCAGTAATGAAAATCGCTTTTAGGAAAAGCTGTCTTTTTCTGTTCTATTACTTCTTTCTTCAATAAGCATTACACATGCTATCCCGAGGGTATAAGCCACCATGTCAAGCCATTTGAAGGTACTGCCTAATATGAGGTGGGCAACAAGCGAATCCTGGAGACCAAGCTTATAGATCAAACCATAATACTGTGTGAATTCAATAATATAAGAAAAGAGCAAAACAGGTAAGGCGATCTGGATGGGAGGCAAATTCAGGAAACTTCTTAGGCTACAATACATAAAGATGACCACGAGAAAGTCGCCTCCATAAGGTCTTAAAATTTCATCACGAATATATAACGCGATAAAGACTTCAATAATAAACAAAAGCACTGCATAAATGAAATACTTTCTCTGAAATGACAGCATGAAATGTAAGGTTGATCTATGGTAAATAGCCTTGGAAGCGGAAATCGATCTTAAGGTGCTATCAGAGAATATTTGGCTTAGGCGCGACAAAATACTCAATTATTTCAATTTGCAAAGCCGGATACCTGATAAAGCGGTCATTTCCGTACCAGCACTGTCTAACCCTATCGGGTAACGATCACCGTACTCCTCTAATATGTTTAACTGGTTATTATAATGACCGATTCCCGGCATATGCTGAAATATTTCCCGACAAATTGCCGCGAACACCTTACTATGCTACTGGCACATTTTTTTTGAGGTATGATTGCCAGCTAGTTCAATTCCTGTTTCCAGGGTAACCTTAGCAGTTGGGATGGAATTATTATTTGATGATCATTAAGGAGGAATTAAATGTTAGCTATGAATTACAGGAAACCCTACCGTGTTAGGGTCGATCGAAAACCGGATCCAACGATCCTGCATCCGCGAGATGCTATTATCAGGGTCACCCGTTCATGTATCTGCGGGTCTGATTTGCATCTCTATCATGGACTGGTACCTGACACAAGGGTAGGTATGACCTTCGGCCATGAGTTTATAGGAGAAGTGGTAGAATTAGGACCTGACCTCCATAATCTGAAAATTGGTGATAATGTACTGGTTCCTTTTAATATAGCATGCGGCGGATGTTCTTTTTGTAAGCAACAGTTATTCGGAAACTGTCATGAGTCGAATCCAATGGCAACGGCTGTCGGCGGCATCTTCGGATATTCGCATACTGCAGGAGGTTACGAGGGAGGACAGGCTGAATATGTTCGTGTGCCCTATGCAGATATAGGACCTACTATTATTCCCGCAGACATGCATCCGGATGACGCGGTATTACTAACAGACGTGGTGCCAACAACGGCTCTTTTATAGCTGTTTTTTGTTGCAATGCTTTTGATAGTTTGTAACTACCGGCCACGGCATGTCGGACTTGCAGTGGATTTTTTTAAAATCGAATATTATGAAGATTACTTTATGGTTTGCAGCAATCACTATTCTATTAACTTTTATCTACTGGAAAGACCTGAACTGTACAACAAACGCGGGACCTTCAACACCTGAAACGGAGAAGAATAAGGGAAAAAAGGATAAGAAAAAAGACAAACAGGAAACAGCACCGGCCTCAGAGGTGGAAATTATCAAGCAATGGGATCTTCCGGAGGAGTTGAAAGAAGTATCAGGCATTGCCTATCTAAGTAAAGACCGTTTTGCGTGTGTGCAGGATGAAAAAGGAGTCATCTACATTTACAACACCGGATCCGGTTCAATAGAAAAGCAAATTCCATTTGCAGGGCCTGGCGATTACGAGGGTATTGCTGTGAATGGCAATACCGCATATGTTGTTACTGCAGACGGTGAGTTGTACCAGGTGAGTCTGGAAGGCAAAACCAATGTGCGACAATTTAAAACCTCGCTTACTGCAGAACACAATGTGGAAGGGCTCAGTTTCGATAAGAAAAATAACAGGTTATTGCTTGCAATCAAGGATTACGCACCAGGTATCACCGGTTATAAAGGCGTTTATGCATTTGACCTTCGCACCAACACAATGGTAGCAAACCCTGTAATGAAGATTGACATGAGTCATTCTCTGCTAAAAAAACAAAATAAAAAGAAAGACCAGGTCATGCCATCTGAAATCGGGATCCATCCGATAACAAACGAGATTTATGTAACAGACGGGCCAAATTCAAGATTATTAATTCTAACTGAGTCAGGAGAAACCCGGCAGGTACTTGAGCTCGGCAAATCTTTTTCCCAACCTGAAGGAATCAGTTTCAGCCCTGAAGGAGAAATATTTATTTCGAATGAGGGGGCTAAAGGTGCGGGAAATATTATTAAGGTTGCGATTTAGTTATGAGTGATGAGGTATGAGGTATGAGTTATATGTTATATGAGTCGGTGCATGTAATAAGGTTACGTTACATTACATTACATGCGCCAACTCAGCACTCATCACTCATAATTCATAACTCAATTCAGCAGATCTACTTTGTATTTTGGAACAGTGGTTTTAACCTTTAATAAAATACTTACTTGCTTTCACTGACACCTGAAACCAAGCCATAGATATTAAATCCTAATAGCAGCAGTGTAAAGAGGATCCCTAGAACTGGCAGCACCGGAATATTATTTATACTACCAGGAATGGTATAAGGACGTTTAAGCGTTTTCTCTTTAACACGCAAACGAATGACGGCAAGATTAACCAATAAAAAAGTGGTGAAGATGAAGAGATTCGCGATCATAGCAATTGTTTCAATCTTCCCGATAAGGGCAAACGCGCACATAACAATTAATATCAACACAAGTGCTGTCACCGGTGTTTTTCGTTTGGGGGAAACATAGGCAAGCTTCTTCAATCGGTTGCTTTCTTTTGAAATGTTTAATAGCACTCTTGAACTGCCAAGCATATTTGAAAGCACTGTATTTGAAGTCGAGAATAATGCAATAATAGAAATTACTATCGCACCGGTCGGGCCATAACTTTTACGTACAATGTCTGCAAGAGGACTGTCGGATTTTGCAAGCTGCTCAGCGGGTATCGCACTGATTGCAGCAATGGTGACTGCGGTGTACACCACCATCACAATTACACAGGAAATAAATAAGGCCCTTGGGATATTTTTTTCTGGGTGTTCTGTTTCTTCTGCAAGTTTTACAATTTCTTCAAAACCGATGAATGCATAAAATGCAAGCGCAGCGCCAATAAAAAAACCATTGATGCCTTTCTCAGGTATTTCCAGGTAACCGGTAGTTTTGAAATTTCCGGCAGCTGAAATAATAACAAGTACTAAACCTGCCGCCTCAATTAAAGTGAAAATAATATTGATGGTAGAAGATTGCCTGATACCGGAAATATTTACAAGAAATATCAATACAATAATTCCCAGGGCTGCGAGTAAACTACTTAATGGAACTAGCGAGGCGAAATATCCTGCAAACCCCACCGCGACCGTTGCGCCGCTGATGATTCCGTTTAAAGAAATGATACCACCGACCACTATCCCGGTTTTCTTTCCAAATGCTTTTTTAGCATACTCGTACTCGCCGCCGGACCTGGGAAAAGCGGCACTGAGTTCTGCATAAGAGAAAACGGTGAAAAGCGCAGTAAAAGAGGCCAGGATAAATGAGAGCCATACCATAATGCCTGAAAGACCAGCTACTTTTCCTACGATGGTATATATACCGGCGCCAAGTATCGATCCGACACCGAAGAATATGCACTGGCCTAATCCTAAACTCCGTTTTAATTCTGCCATTGTTGTGTTATTTGTTACGATATGTCATAAGCGGAACGGTCGAAATTACATTCATCCTGCAAGGATAAATTATTCAGCAGAATTGAAATCGAATCGTTTTAACTTCGCCAAAAAATTATGGGAATAGCAGATAAATTATCACAAATGAAAAACGAAAAATCAGCTGCGAACCTGAAAGCAGGTCAGGATTTCCTGGAGACAAATAAAGAAAAGCCAGGTGTCACCGCGTTACCAAGTGGGTTACAATACGAAATCATTACAGAAGGAACTGGTCCGAAGCCCCTGGCTTCAAATAATGTGACCTGCCATTATCATGGTACATTGATCGACGGAACTGTATTCGATAGTTCTGTGCGTCGCGGACAACCCGCAACATTTCCTTTGAATGCAGTAATCAAAGGCTGGACAGAAGGATTACAATTGATGCCAACGGGTAGCAAATGGCGGTTTTTCATTCCTCCCCACCTTGGATATGGTGACAGGCAGGTGAGCGCTCAGATAGGCCCTAACAGCACCCTTGTGTTTGAGGTGGAATTGCTAGGCATAAGTTAGCCGGCAAATCCCTCACTGGTTTTGACAGCTATTTTTTTGGTGGATTAATCATTATATGTGCACCGTGTGTGCCGGGATGCATAATCCAGGGCATACCCGGTTGTTCTGCAGAAAGCGGGAGGCCGGTAGTTTCCGGCGTTGCATAAGGAATATAAATCACGTAACGTAGGTAACCATTTTTTACTTCGCCAGCCTGCTCATTGAAGTCGTCTTTCCCTGCACTATAAACATATAAAGTAGTAGGCGCTTTCGGCATCATGAGCTTTCCTTCTTTTACCTCTTTCTCCGTTTCAGGTGTTGAAGGTCCCGCGTTTGTTGTACAGTTCAGGTCTTTCCAGTAGATAAAAGTTAATAGAATAGTGATTGCTGCAAACCATAAAGTAATCTTCATAATATTCG
>Ga0115848_101050_pt1 | contig 11516 bp, 13 predicted proteins | sample InSIn3gowninarea_FD_83862 | JGI IMG/M metagenome (GOLD analysis project Ga0115848, IMG submission 83862) | reverse complement strand
ATAATTGCACCAAGAAGTATGGTAGAGATGTAATATCTTATAAATATTTTTATTTGTAAAATAAAAATAAAAACAACTCTTTGTTAAAATAAAAATAACTTAAAACTAAAATAATAAAAGTAAAAAATTTACATTATTTTTTTATTATTATTAATTTATGTTGGTTAATTAAGGTAAATTTGACTTGATCAAGTTATCCATAGTTTTGAGCTCCATGTTTATGGGAACCAAATAGAATATTCATGTAGAATATAAACTATTTAAAAAGAAAAATTAAACTAAAATATTCATATAAAATGTAAGCTATTTAAAAGGAAAAATTAAACCAACGTAAATTCATCTAGACTAATTAATAATTATATATAAATTTTACACTATTAAAATTAATAATTATAAATTTTGAATGTATTTATAATCTTTATCATGCAACAAATAAAATTGGCCAAAGTCAATTATCAATTTTGAATGTATTTATAATCTTTATCATGCAACAAATAAAATTGGCCAAAATCTAAATTGAAAAGATCGAAAAAATTATCTCCATAATATATATATACAAATTAGATTCCATCTAAGAGATAAATTTCATTTACATTTTTTTTAAACAAATAGTTTTGTAAATTTTCTTCCTAAATAATTAGTCTTATGTCCACTTATTCCGAACAAGTTCCATCTTTGGAAAGGAAATAAAGTTATAAATAACGACACAGGTAATAAAGGGTTTTTATCCCAATAAGTTACTATATTAAAAAATATAATTATATTTAAAGATTATTTTTTTTAAATAATTAAAATTTATTTTAAAAAATATTATTAAAATAATTTCATACAAAAATATAAATATGTTTTTGGGTTTTCTTTGTAAAGTTCAGCGTTTCGTTATCTAAGAGGGAGAATATAAGTGATAGTTTGATTTGCTGGTGGCTTTCTCACAAAGAAACTAACCTAGTAGCATAATACTAATAAATCAAGTCCACTTGGGTGAGGGTAAGGATAAAGATGAGATTAAATGAGAGAAAGTAAGAGTACTTTTGACAACCCAGTGGGTGTGAAGGTATGGAATGAATCCAAAATGAATAAGGAAATCACCATCATTCATCGTTGACTTTACAGATGTTATCTTACCAATATAACACAACCATGTCCTGCAAAGGAATTATCGCAAAAATAATGTTTGGCATTTGAAGGAATTATTATTATTATTATCATCATCAAAATCAATATTATTTCATTTGAGATAACCATGAGGATCAGGTTATTCAGCCCTAATATGTGGGATTCATTCTGTGGTTCGAATTTCCCCTCTTATTTTTCTACTACTAATTAGACTTTTGCTACATTCTCCCTTGGATCCTACACAAGTCTCTCAGCTTCTGTGGTTCTTTTTCTTCCTTCTCTAGATGTTTCTGCTTGATTGGTTGTCTCCACTCTTTTCTCCTAAATTTGTGGGTACTCCACAGCTTCTTGAAGTTCCTCCTTTGGAGCTAAAATATCCTCGTCTGGTGCGATCTTAATCTCCCTCTCAAGAGAGCATCACATCTCTTTCTCCTCATCAAACCTTACATCCATTCGCACAACTATCATTTTGAGGGATGGAAAATACACATGGTAGTTGTGTGGAATTTTTGTGTAACCCACAAATACCCCCAACTCTGTTGCCGGCTTAAGCTTCTTCCTTGATTATTTGGAGACACAGTAATAAACAGAGGCTCCAAAAATCCTAAAGTGTGACACATCTATCTTCCTCCTCGAGAAATACTCCTCCGGTGTAATCATTCCCAGAATCCGAGGACTCCGATTATGCAAATATATTGTTGTGTTTCATGTCTCAACCCACAAATGCACCGATAGGCCTTGGTCATACAACATTGCCCTTGCTATTCCCTTAATGCTACAATTCTTTCTCTCAGCCACCCCATTTTGTTGTGGGCTATGGGGTATTGTCAACTCTCATTGAATGCCTTCTTTTCATAGAAATTTTTTAATTCATTTGACACGTACTCACCTCCATTATCACTCCTGAGAGCCTTCACCTTCTTGTTGGTTTCTTACTCAGCCAAGGCCTTGAATTCTACGAACATGGAAAATGTCTCATCTTTCTTCCGCATGAAGAAGATCCAAAACTTATGTGAGAACTCATAAATAAAAATGACAACATATTTGTGCCTAGTAGTAGAGGCTGTCGAGAGAGGTCCACAAACATCAGAGTGGTTCCTTTCAAATACTTCATGGGCTTTGTTTTCCTGATCATGGAAAGTAGATTTTGTGTACTTCCCTAAGGTAGATCCTTTGCAGACATCTTACTGCTCAAGCGCTCCTTTGGGGAGGCTTGTGGTTATTTTATGTATAATATTCAGGGCACCATGATGAAAATGGCCAATTCTTTTGTGCCAAAATTCATCGACATTGTGGATCTGCACCTTCTCTTCCTTTGTGCTTAATGCAACACAACCTTCCACATTTAGCTTATATAGGGCTCTTCACACGAACCTCGATTTCTGTCACTTGTCCCATGGATAATGTGTCTCAAGAATTCTTTTCCTTTGTTGAAGATCACATAATAACCACGGTCTTCCAAAACTACAACAAATATGATATTTTTCTTTAGGCCAAGAATGAACATGACATCCTTAAGCTTGAGAGGGAATTTAGACTCCCTCTAAAAGGTGACTATACCAACCTCGATCGTGTTGTACCTTTCATCATCTCCTAGCTCAATGTGCATCTGCAATTATTTCTTCTCTAGATCACTAAAAAAATATCTAAAACCCATCATGTGGAACGATGCACCTGAGTCCAAGTACCACACGCTCGCCATCATTGTGTTTTCCATGCATGTAATAAGGGTAAAGTCAAGCTTGAACTGTGAAGCCAAGGCTTCACTTACTGCTCCTCCTGAAGTCTTCTTTCTTGTCTTTTTGTGTGGGCACTTTGTGGCATAGTGTCTGAATTCATGACAATTAAAGCATTTAATTTTGGACAAATCTTTATTCTTTCCCCTTGGTTGGATTCTGGTTTGGATCAAAAAAATTTCGCTTTTCCCTTCCTTCCCTTTCCAACCAATGCAATTTTTTCTTCATCCATGCCCTTAGATGAAGTCCCATCTCTGGTATTCCTCCTTATTTCCTATTATACCAAATTAGACCAAAAGTGTTCCCAATTTGGCAGTTTCTCCCTTCCGTTCACCGAATCTTGGTGGTTATGCTAGCTCTTGGGAAGGCCTAGAAGTGTAGGCTTACAAAGTCATCTTTTGGAACATTAACACCAACCTCAGAAAGTTCATCACAACATTGTGTGAACATGCTCAGATACTATGAAATAGTGTCATTCTTTGGCATCTTGATATTTCAAATTTTATCTTTGAGTGTTAGCTTCCTATGGTCACTACTATTCTTGAAAAATTCTATGAGTGCTTTCCACATTGTGAACAAAGTTTCTTTTCCATGGAAATTTGAGACAATGTGATCTTGTACTCCCTCCAAGATTATTCTCCTTGCCTTGTCTACATCTTTCTTCTTCTGAGAAAGGTTTTGGGCATCATATTCCACAGCTTTTGCAAAATTTGTCTTGATGTATTCTAGTAATCCATTTTCATCCAATACCTCCTCCATGAGATCCTTCCATGTGATGGAATTAGAGTTTCCTTCCAAGGCATACTCTAGCCTCAGTCTATTGAAGGTCATCTTCTCAAATCCGAAGAGATCCTGTTGCATCGAACTCTAAATTTAAACCTCGTTAGAAACAACTTTCAAATTTCTTCTCTATTGTGAATCATGCTCTGATACCATGTAGAAGTTATGGTGTAGATTTGCAACCAGTCATGAAATTTATTGAAAATGAAACAATAAAATCCTAATTTAATTTTTTCCTTGAATTAAATTGGGAATAAAATTGCAATTCCACATCTCATGACATCTTATATAGTTAACTAAGTTAATTTTACTTAGTTGGATCAATTAATTCAAGTTGACGGTCTAACTTGAGTCATGTAGAGTGTCTCCTACATTATAAGAGCCCTGGTTGAGTTTATTTTGAGTTGTAATTAATTAATTTAGTTTAAATGAGCTAAAGTTAGTTAAACCAATTCCAACTGTTGGAGGAACTAGTGGGATGTCTAGTAGTGTGGTGATTCTTGCAATGATCAACCAGTAAACTGATGATTCACTCATAAGTAACTGAAACTCATGCATGTGATATATGAGAGTTACCCAGTTGAGATTGGAGTTCAGGGAGAATGTATTATCATTTGTATAATCATCCTAATTGTACAGGTGGTGCATGCAGTCAGAGGAAGGCCTATGAGGATTGCACAATTGCAATTGAGGAATTTCCCTAATTAATAGGGGGTTAATTCCCAAGGAAACAATGTAATGAAATAGGGACTTTGGCAAGCAGGAAAGTGGTTAAGTATTGGCCTTGGCTTGTCTAGGAAGTTGTGAGATAAATAGAGATACTATAGAGGTTTCTCAGGATTGAGCAAAGCATTATAATCTTCTCATATTTTCTGACTAATGAAATATGTTGGCATTATGATACAAGTGTTGTCCTTGATGGCAACTCACTCACAGGTCAGCTCATATTTGATAAAAGGCAACTCACAATGTAACAGGTCAATTCAGAGGAAACAGGGCATTGGCACAGAAGAACAGGAAGTTGGAACAAAGGTCTACTAATCAAATTCAAGAAGTTGGAGGAAAAGGATGTTTTCAGATAGTTTACGATGTATACACAAGTTCAACTTGACAACGTAGCGTATACGCGCTGGTTCACAGAACAAAATGAGTGTATAGGTATGCATGCACATTCACAAGAGAAAAAGTGCATATCGGTTGGAAAATCAAGAAAAGTCAAGAGTAAAGAATACCAATGTTCAATACTATGGTATTAGCCCACAATATTGAGTAGAGTAACAACTATATGATCCCGCCTGAGAATACCACAGGCTCTATGTGTTGTTTTGGTCTGAGGTATTGAGAAAGTTGAAAAACTATATAAGGAGGAGAAAATCAAAGGTCCAAGGGTGCAAGTGAAAGGGTTTCTCAGGAATACTTCTATCTGAAGTATATTTTATGTTGCAGGGGCTATGATTGTGATATGATTTGAAATATTTTTTGCACCTTGAATTCAATGTTGGATCAGGATCATGAGACCTGAAATGACTTATCATTGAATGATTTGATCTTGGTTGGGCTAGCTCTGATTTCTTACACATGTTTTATGCTTTAAATTTCATGATCTGGGTATGTCTGAAGTCTGGAATAACAGTGAAGTTGTGATTTAATATTTTTAGATATATACACTTGTTCGCCTCGGTAAAGGCATGTATACACGCAGGTTCGACTCTTCCAAGTAGCGTATTCAAAGGAAAATCCTATTCTTCAAAAATGATTGATCTCAGTTTTGTTATTTTACTATTGTCTGTCAGTGAAGTCTTCTTATATCTTAATGTAAAACTGAATGCATAAGGAGTCTGTGTCTGAATGATTGATTGTTTAAGTGAGAAGGGTTATCTCTGCTACTGACTGTTTAGAGCTCTGTAAATTGACAGTAGATGTTCAAAAAATTGCTAGTTGGTTCATAATTGATTCAGAATTTTTATGTTTCAGTAGTTTTGAAGGTATACGCACATTTGGTTAAAGGCAGTAGCATATACACACAGGTTGGATTCAGGAAAGTAGTGTATACATTCTTATGTATGATTTTTGAGGTTGCAGCTGGTTCTAAATGACAATGCAGGTTTCTGGGTTTAGCACACAGTGACCTGATTGTTTAGATTAACTGAATGTTGGTTGATACAATTTGAGTTTCAAAGTTCTAATGGATCCAGTCTGAAAATTCGATGAAATGAGGCTTTTATATTATGTTGTTGTCTACCAGGAGCATCCAGTCTGAAAATTAATGAAACGTGGTCCTAGAAGAAGAGGGAAGGTCGTAGCCTTCAGTAGGCCAACACCTACATACCAGTAATCACATCGGCTAGTACAAGAGCTAGGGGTTTGTAGCTCCCTTCCAGTAGAAGCTGGAAAATGAGAGAAGATTGCATCCTTCTGCAGGTAGGTGCCTGTGTATTGGTATCAGTCTGCACCAGTAAAAAATTGTAAACAAATTTTCTTTATATTAAAAGAAGACAGAGATGACAATAGCAGGTGGTTTTTCTCGAGCATTGGGTTTCCACCTTAAATCTTGATATTCATGTGTGTTGTTTATGTGTGATGGTTTAGTATGTTATTACTGCACATAGTTATTGTGTAATAAGATATTGATGCACTGATTAAAGTTCAACACATGATAAATTGACTATATCATAAGTTCTCTAGGTATACTCTGGTTTCCTTAATCACAGTTGTGTACACATGCAAGTTCACTTCACTGAAGTAGCGTATATAAATATGATTGATAATTGAAAAATTATTGAATTGAAAATACTGATTCACCCCCCTCTCAGTATTATTTCCAACAATTGGTATCAGAGCAGGTCCTTCAAAAGAAGCTTCATAACTTGAAGGAAGATATTCCAAAATGAACAATCACGAAGGCATGGGATCTATCAGACCACCAATCTTCAAGGGGAACAATTTGGTATATCTGAAAATAAGAACTAGAGCCTATCTTCAATCACTTGGAGCTGATGTTTGGTAAATTGTGGAAGGAGGATATCAATTTCCAGTAGCAATACCTATAGATTCAGCAGGTAAGAAGTTATATGAAACCAATGCCAAAGCAGTCAATACTTTATTGGGAAGTCTGTCAGAATCAGAATTCGTCAAAGTCATGCAACTCAAGACAGCCAAAGAGATATGGGACAAAATCATTCAGAGCTATGAAGGAGACTCCTAGGTAAAACGTGCTAAGCTCCAAATTCTCAGAATTCAGTATGAAACTCTTAAGATGCATAGTGATGGAAGTATTGCTAGTTACTTTTTATGTGTATATGAGATTGTTAATTGTATGAAGAATCTGGGTGAAGAAATAAAGGAGGTTACTTTAGTAGAGAAAATTTTGAAATATTTGTCTTCTAAATTTGAGTCAAAAGTATCTTTCATAGAAGAAAAGTAGGATCTTCAATCCATTACTGTGGTTCAACTTCACGGAATTCTAACTGTCTTTGAAATGAGGAAAGGAGGTCCATCAGATATGAGAGAAGCCATTTTTAAAGCTTCAGCTAAGGGAAAAGAAAAGGAAGAGCACAATGAATTAGGATATATTTCGGAAGAAGAAGATGAGGCAAACATTTTCAAGAAGCTTAAACGGGGTTCTGGAAGATTCAGAGGTAAGATACTATTCAAATGCTTTGCTTGTGGTAGAGTCGGTCATTATGCTAGCAAATGTCCTCATAAAGATAAATATGAAAAGGGAAAGGAATATGCAAAAGGTAATAGAAAACAGGTTGTTAATAGAAGAAGTTACTATACCCATGAAGGTAGTGATGGATTATCTAATAGTGATGAAGATGAAATTGAACAAGATTATAAACTACTCATTGCTTATGACAATGATGATTTTTTGGATGCCTTAGAAGAGGAAGACTTTCTTGAAGAAATCACAAAACTCAAAATCTGTTTAGAAGAAAAGAATATGATCATAGACACGTTGACACATCAACTCACTAAAAGAGAAAAGCACAATTAAAAACTAGAATGTGAAGTTGTGGGTCTAAGAAAAGAACTTGAGAAGACAAAATCTCTTAATCTTAGATTTTCTAAAGGATCAGAAACTTTAAATGAAATCACCAAAGTTCAACATTCTCCTCTTATAAATATAGGTCTTAGATATACTGAGGAATCCTCCCAATCACAAAAGCCGCCAGTCTCCACCAGAAGCTATCTTGATGTAGCAAAGACTAGTGAACAGCATGTCAATCATTAGCAAAAGCCTAAACGTACTCATCAAATAAATCATGCTCAATTTACTCCAAGGATGAACATCAACAAAAGCATCAACAAACAGGTAAACAATGCCAAAATATTCTATGATCGTAGAAACTTCTTTAATGGACAATGTTTTTCATGCCATAACTTTGGGCATAAGGCTGCTCAATGTGTTGCTTACAAAACCATCATGACTAAAGAAGCACGAAATCAAAGGAGCATAACATGAATCAAGAAAAGTTCCTATAGTAACGTTTCTCATCTTGAAGATGAAATTGAATGTTCCTTTTGTAATAACTTTGGTCATGAAGAATCTGAATGCAGGAGAAAATTTTGGCCAACTCTTCAAAAGGAGCAAACCTCATCAAATTCCAAGATACGGAGAAAGAAGGAATTTCAATCAAAAAGATGTGGTATAGCTCTATTTGTGGAAGGACAAGAGAATCAGTGGTATATTGACAACGAATGCTCCAAACACATGACAGGTGATAAAGACAAACTTCATTCATATAATGCTTTAGAAAAGGAAGAGAATGTCTCCTTTGGAAATGACACACCAACTGTCATTAAAGGTAAAGGTTTTATTTATTTGAAAGAAAAGGTTAAAGCTGGAAATGTCATGTATGTTGATGGTTTGAAACATAACTTGTTGAGTGTCAGTCAAATGTGTGATTAAGGAAATGAAGTTGTGTTTCGATCAAATGGATGTGTGGTTCATGAGCTTGATACAGGAAAGACCATAATCAAAGGTACAAGAACTCCAAACAATTTATACATACTCAAGGGAGGACAAAAACAATTATATCTTAAAAAAACAAATGAAAACCGGTTATGGCATATAAGATTGGGCCATCTAAGCTTTTATCAAATAAGAAAAGCATGCAGACTCAAGGCGGTCTTTGATCTTCCAGATATCATCATCCTAGAAAATACCATATGCAAACCATGTCAAGTCGGTAATCAAACCATAGTTCATTTCAATGAAAAAGAAGGATCAATAAGTAAGCATCTTGAACTCATCCATACTGATTTGTGTGGACCAACAAGGAAAAAGGTCACCTTGTGGAGAAGAATATTTTATTTTATTCATTGATGATTTTTCTAGAATATGTTGGATATTTACTAAAGCATAAAGATGAAGCATTTGAAAAGTTTAAAGCCTTCAAAGCTTTAGTTGAAAATGAATCAGATCGAAAAATCAAATGTCTAAAATCTGATTGAGGGGGAGAATTCATATCAGATGATTTTTTTTATTTTTGTGAACAACATGGAATCAAAAGGCAGTGCTCTATGGCCAAAACTCCTCAGCAAAATGGCATAGTGGAAAGAATGAACATAACAGTTCAACGAATGGCTCCATCTATGCTTGATGAATCTAGAACTCCCACCACCTTCTAGGGTGAAGCTGCATTTACTGTTGTGACTATTCTTAACAAAGCTAATGTTTGGGTAAATAGTGATCAAACTCCATATGAACTTTGGTATGGTAAGCCTCCTACTAAAAAACACTTTAGAGTTTTTGGAAGAAAATGTTTTATCAAAAAGATCGATGAGAAACTTGGCAAGTTTGAACACAGTGCAGACGAAGGAATTCTTCCTGGTTATTCATCTAAAAGTAAAGTATACTAATGTTATAACAAAAGACTTCAAAAAATTGTTGAATGCATTGATGTAGTAATTGATGAAGCATTCAGAAATTCGGAACATATGAAATCAACAAAGGAATATGACAATGAGGAAGACGATGAATGCTTTCCTGTATCAAATCAAAATGATATAGAGGAAGAAACCAATGAATCATCAGAAGAAGATACAATAGACAGGGAAAATACTCCATCTAGGTATGTTTAAAAGAATCATCCAGAATCTAAAATTCTAGGAGAAAAAGAGTCTGGAGTACAGGAAAGAAGAAATCTTACAAGAACTTCAAGTTATCTAGCATTACTATCCTTCATAGAACCACAGAATGTAAATGAAGCTAACAAAGATTAATGTTGGGTTAAGGACATGGATGAAGAACTTGACCAAATGGAAAACAATGGTACTTGGGAATTAGTTCCTAGACCTCATGATAAAAATGTTATAGGAACAAAATGGATATTTAAGAATAATTTGAATGAAAATGGAGAGGTTATTAGAAATAAAGAAAGACTTGTTTGTAAAGGGTACACTCAACAAGAAGGTATAGACTTTGAAGAAACTTTTGCACCTGTTGCGAGACTTGAAGCCATAAGAATGTTTTTTCTCTTTCAAGTTTTCAGAAATTCAAAGTATATCAAATGGATGTAAAATCAGTGTTTCTTAATGGAGATTTAGAAGAAGAAGTTTATATTGAAAAACCAGAAGGATTCATTCTAGGAAATGATGCAAAACTTGTATGCAAACTCAAAAAGGGTCTATATGGTTTGAAACAAGCTCCAAGGGCCTGGTATTATTGTCTTGAGAAATATCTACAACAACAAGGTTTCACAAAAGGATCTGTAGACAATAACTTATATACAAAGATTGAAAATGATAAACTGCTAATTATTGTTGTTCATGTTGATGATATCATCTTTGGTAGCAATGGAGAATCTATGAGTTATAACTTTGCTTTGGTTATGCAACAAGAATTTGAAATGTCCTTACGTGGTGAACTTACTTATTTTCTTGGTCTACAAGTAAAGAAAACAAAAGATGGTATTTTTCTGTCACAAACTAAATATCTCAAGCAGATTAAGGAGAAGTGTGGAATGGAAGATTCTAAACCTGTATGTACTCCAATGGTAATAGGATGTAATCTCAGTTTTAATGATGAATCAGCTACATTGAACCAACCAGCATACATTTCTATGATTGGAAGTCTACTTTATCTAATAGGTACCAGACCTAATATCAATGCATGCAATAGGAATTGTTGGAAGGTTCCAAGAAAATCCAAAGGGACCACATCTTCAGGCAGTAAAAAGAATATTAAAATATCTTCAAGGAACTCAAGACTTTGGTCTATGGTATCCTAAAGATACCGATCTTACTCTTCATGCATATACAAATGCATATTGGGCAAGCATTGTTGATGACCGAAAAAGCACTAGTGGTGGTGCATCCTATATGGGATTACGATTAGTGTCTTGGTTCAAAAAGAAACAAAGTTCGATTGCCTTATCTACAGCTAAAGCAGAATATGTGGCTACTGCATCTTGTTGCACACAACTACTTTGGATGATGCAAACATTGCAAGACATTCAAATCACATGTACTCCACCCATCTCCATTCTATGTGATAATACAAGTGCTACATTATTTCGAAAAATCCAGTCATGCACTCTAAGACCAACCACATACCCATTACGTACCATTTTCTACGAGAACAAGTTCTTGAACAAAAGGTTAAATTGGACTATGTTCCCTCCAAAGAACAAGTTGCTGATATATTCACCAAACCGCTTCCCAGAGAAACATTTGAATATCTCAGACAAAAGTTGGGAGTAGTTTCTGCATCATCTTGCTGTCAAACCCAATTTTTTAGAGGAAGGTTCCTATACGCGGGTTTCTTGAAGGATAGTCATGTATATACGTGAGTTTCTATGGCTGCAATACTGTATATGTTTTTCTGATAGAAAAACAGTGGGTCAGACTCTAATAAGGGTGCTCAGTTTGATATTGTTG
>Ga0115848_101046_pt1 | contig 11536 bp, 10 predicted proteins | sample InSIn3gowninarea_FD_83862 | JGI IMG/M metagenome (GOLD analysis project Ga0115848, IMG submission 83862) | reverse complement strand
ATCGAAACTGATATCCCAACCCCGTAACTCTTTCCTCTCGTGTAACTCCCGCACCTTCCGCCGGCAACAACGCCTTGTTCCCTATGGCAATCGGATCCCATCGCAGACTGATATACGGATGCATAACACCCTTTCGTACGCGCTCCACGGCTTGCGGTGAGTAGAATCTCGTCGTGACTGATCCACCAGCGGCTTCGACTGCTTGGATCGCTGTCTGTGATGCGCGCGATACGACGATGTTTAATGGGATTTTTAGGTCTGTGGATCCGCGAGCGAGGAGTTTGATGCCGTCTTTTACTTGGCCGATTACTTTTGATTTGCAGAGTTCGTAGAGCGTGATGGGTTGGGAGGGGTCGAGGCGGCCTTGCTGGATCCAGGATTGGATCTTGTCGAGGTTGACTTCTTGGAGGTCTATTGAATGTCTGTGTGATAGTCGTGTCAGCCAAATATGTCAAAACCTGGAGGTGGTAGAAAGGCGTCAAACATACACATTTTTAAATCCCATCTTACCATGCGTTATGGCTTCCGGGGTTTGACCACCATTGAACTGCTTCGGCACTTTCCCTCTTGCTTTCTGACCCTTTTGACCTCGACCTGATGTCTTGCCTTTTCCTGACGATGGACCTCGACCACGTCTGATCTTCTTGTTGTAGGCCGATGCATTGTCAGATAAGGAGCTGAGGATTGATGCTGATCGAGCTTGGAAATGGATGAATGGGACGAGGAATGACGCGATTGTTGTTGATGGGCGTGGGAGGGCTTGCGCCAGGAGCGCTGGTAATCGGGGCGGCATGATATTTGCTATGGCATTAATGAAGGTTGATTCAGTGCCTTGAAGGTGTAACATTGCTGGATATCGCAGAACGGATATTCTCTGTCACGTGATGATGTTCCTATCCTTGCCCTATTCTCCTGTTGTCCACAACCTATTCTCATCACCTTCAGCAATACGATCACTATCGATTTTGCTGCACTTACCTTGCATCACTTCGTGCTCCTAACATGTATTCAGTCGCAGTATCATCTGAGTAGTGTAAGTTAGATGGCAACGAAACAACCATGCCTGTACACGAACCGCCTTTGATGATACGATTTAATCAACCAGCACCTCCAAATTTAGCCAGCATGTATACTACTTTTCAGAAAGTACGATAAGTGACACGGAAGAATATCGAGCAATACCAGAAGATCATCAAACACGAGGAGATCATCGTTCACTCGAGTGGCTACATGTCTAACGGACAAAGGTGAAAGAAGGTGACAAAAAGCACTTACTGTTTGCGTGTGCGTGATAAGAATGCTTGTACACGTTGCCACGAAAATACAACACGCAATATAAGCCTTGCTGTTTCTGCTTCTTTTGCTTTGGTGATTCAACCTTTTCAAATTTGACGAAACAATATCTCTTTCTCCTAGACTCGAATTCCCGAAACAGCCTACCACGAAATGTTCTTCACAGCTGGTGAACTTCAAGCTGTTGCGATTGTTCTCATCCTTATTGTGTATGAGTTTGCGAGACAGCAAGTCTTAGCTATCAAGAACAGTATCATGCGTCACGAATCGGAGACTCGTCTGGATGTAGCCGTCGAAGAGACAACTGAACATCAAAAAGAGAATCACGATGCGAACCGAGAACGAAGACAGACATTATTCGAAGGGAAAGGTATCGTGCACGAAGAATCAGAAGCAAGAACCAGAAAGGTGTCAGGCAAAACGTATTTTCTCACGCTTTCTTATGGAAAGCAAAAAAGAAATCTAACCTCGAGATATAGATTCGAACCTAAATCATGGTCTGGAGCACTGAACCAACCATCGTCTATCGTCAGCAATCACGAATCATTCCGAAGAACAAATTGATAGAGATGTTAGGCTAGTGATCGCACGCCGCCCGGGGTTCCGATCGAATTAGGGTCATATGAATGCTGAATGAGTTAGTACTCACCATGAATAACTTTTCCATTTTCCATTGAATCACAGGCGATAACGAGTGGCAATTGTTGGGTGAAAAGTCGGAAGTGAAGATTATGTAGATTGAGCGATCGAGCGATTGGGTGGAAATGGACACGGATGCACGAAATCAGCTTGGGCTGACCGGGAAACTTATTACAATCTTACCTTGGCCATGTGGAAGCAGAATAAGAATACCTCTTTTACACGAACCTTGAGCATCTGCCAGTTCATCTGCCAATAGTCTCACAGGCGTGGTCACGTCCGCTTTCACGGTGCTCATGGGTAGCTTTACGTGTTGGGTGTTGAAACACATCTGCACCAATGCTGCTCAACTACGGGTTGATGGCCCACTCGTCGTTTCCTACGCTTGATTTGAAGCTACTTTCAGTGATAGGCTCTTCTTTCTCCGTGCTTCTCAAACGAGTTTGCGAACTACAGGTGGGTTATTGAGATGTCTCGTCGGAGCGGAATAAAAGAGATATGCCAAGGCGCGGGAGTACTCCTCAGGGTGGGCCTGGAGAGATCTGCGTTGCAGAAGTGTCGAAAGGCCTGATTTGCTCGTGCCTCCTGAATTGTATGGACATCCTGCTGTCGCAAACCGAAACCTCTGTACTTGATAGACTACAATCATCTCATCCTCATCTATTCATATTATAATGTGCATTCCGGATACTTGATCTTCGGCGACTACAGAGCGACGATACGACATGTGGTAAACCACAATATTCAGTATGGGTCCCATAGAGTTTGGAAGGAAACGCCTGTATTTTCTACTGATAGGTTGCGCTGCGACATTCTTGTTGTATAACTTGCTATCACATTCCACCGCTATCGGCAAAACTGGTCTGCCCTATCCACTAGGACCTGCACATCCAGCGGAGCCATTCATACCGGACGACGAAGATTCCTCTTGGGACGACACCACCCTACCTCCAATTCCTGACAACTACAAGCATGACTCTGGACATGACCAAACGGAGACAGCGCAACCGCCAGCGGCGACTCCTACGGCTACTCCTGCGGTGACGAAGCCTGACGGCCACCCGATAGCCAAGCTTATGAAAGAGGCCGATGAGAGGTGGAGAGAATATGAAGATTCTCGCTCAATGTCCTTCCAGCAGACGGTTGAGAAGTATCGAAGTAAATATGGCAGACACCCGCCGCCCGGGTTCAAAGAATGGTACATATATGCGCGGAGGAAGAACGTATGGAACATTGACGATTTTGACCACATAATGGATGATTTACGACCGTTTTGGGCTATTCCACCGAAGACTATCAGAACGCATGCAGCGCATATGTGGGAAAATCCTGACCATGGTGTATCTGGCATTCACATCAGAAATGGCACTGTCGCTAGGGTTGATGATCCCAGTTGGCGATCTGATACTATGGTTGAAATTATTAATCTGTTCGTTGATCGGCTGCCAGATATGGATATTGCTATGAACAAGCTGGATCAACCACGAATACTCGTGCCATGGGAAGATTTGCAGGAGCTCTTGGACAAAGAACACAAATCACGAGCCATGCCTCCGGAGGTTGACTACAACTTCACCACAAACCAAGATCGCCTTACCAATCTTGACCCTACTCTAGCAGACGATTCAGATCGTTACGATGATGGCTGGTTTGGATACCCAGGTAAACAATACATGGATATCGCTAGTAAAGCATGTCCTCCAGACTCGCCAGCTCGCAACCCAAAGCTGAGCATTACTGACGCTGACAAAATGTACAAGGAGCCTCAAGCTGGCATTGTATCGAACTTCAACCTCTCCTCCGATCTCTGCACTGTTGGTCCAACCATTCAGAATCTCCATGGTATGCTTTACTCCGCCTCTTCCATTCTGGCATCCCACAAACTTGTGCCGATATTCAGCGAATGCAAAGTAAATGTCAACAACGATATCATGTTCCCTGCGAACATGTACTGGCGACATGACGATCGCTATGATTACGATCCAGCCGAAGACGTACCGTGGCGTAATAAATTCGACACTATATTGTGGCGGGGTGTGACTTCTGGTGGTGTGCAGATCGCTGAGAATTGGCAGACCATGCACAGGCAAAGACTTGTACAGCTGATGAACGGAACGCATATGGAGATGACGAAGCAGACGGTCAATATCCTTACACAGGACTCTGAGTCAACCTCATCCAGTGACACATCCAATAAATTAACTCCTTTTACAGATCTAGGCATTCAGTCCCAGTCAGTGTACCATAACGCCTCTTTCGCTCCTGGCACGTTCGCAAATGAGCACTCAGATATCGGTTTTGTTGAGTCATGGGGTTGTGTACCCGACTGCTCCTTCTACGATACTGTGTTTAGCTGGAAGCCTCAAACAACACTAACTGGGCAATTCCGCTCGAAGTACCTGATTGATGTCGATGGACACTCTTTCAGCGGTCGCTGGCACGCCTTTCTGCAGTCGAAATCACTAGGCCTGAAAGCGACCATTTTTAGAGAATGGCACGACAGTCGATTGTTCGCCTGGCGGCATTTTGTACCAGTCGATAACCGTTACGACGACCTTTACAGCTTGTTAACGTACTTCATCGGCTACGAAAGTCAATCATCTCCATCAACATCACTTGAAAACAGCGACGACCACACAACGACACCCAATTCGCATCTTCCTCGTCACCCGCAACCACCAACGACGCACGACTCTCTCGAAGCTCATACTTCTCACACTCAACCACTCGACATCATAAATCCAAATGCGGATATCCATATCCCACCACATCAAGAAGAAGCCAAACGATTAGCTCGACAAGGCAGAGAATGGGCTCACAAAGTACTTCGAAGAGACGACATAGAAGTGTACATGTACCGTCTACTTCTAGAGTATGGCCGCATAATCGACGACAACAGAGACAGGATAGGTTACAGTGGTAATGGCAAAGAACTTGATAGATTTGACGCTGGTCAAGACGAAGACGGTGATGGGAAGAACGGGAAATCGCGATGGGGTATTGGAGGGTGGTTTGGTGGTGCGGCAGGACCGGACAAGCCTGCGAAGCCGAATCATGGTGTTGGAACACTGGGTGAATGAACATGAACTTTGATTATATTGCATTATATGGAGAGGCGTGTTGTGATATTGATTGGTTGATCTACTTAGCGTTTTGGTGCTTTGGATACCAGCCACGAGAACTGGGTATTGTTACGCTCGGAATGATATATATTGGATTGAGCTGTAAAATGAAATATCAACGTTGTACTTATTTCATTATAGATATCATCTCTCCGCTTCGTGCTCGGTTACTACTAGACTTGCCGAGTGCTTTCTTTTCCGATATTCAGTAGACGGATATCGAGTTGTCGAAATGCTATCAAGAGAGCTGACGGAATAATGATTGTCCGATCAACACCGGAATGGAAGCATACCTGCTCGCATAACGACCTTTCATGATGAGATAGACTGGCTTCTCCATCGACCCCTAACAGAAGCCACTATAACTCGAGATTCTTCAGCTACAGTGGTGGTCAGCCAATATAGTCAATCTCAGCGGTCAACCATAATCAAGTCATACTTCTTATTACCAGATCTCGTGGTGTCGAAGCGCAACACCAAGCTTTCCACAGATATTCATCCAGTCTGATACTCCAGTTCGGCCATGAACAGGAAAATCAAGCACATACATACCACGACATAACCAGCATAGAACGAAGCCCCCACACACCCAGGATTCGAGCAATTTCCGCCCAAAACCAATCCGCTATCCAGCACACCCCAATCCAAACCCACCACCACCCACCCAACAACCCCCACAAATGGCAGCTCACATCTCCCGCACCTACCGCCTAAACCGCCTCCTCTCAAACACCTGCATAGCAACCAGCATAACAGTCTACACAGCCTGGAACTACAGCACCAAAGGCCCGATTTACACATTCCTCCAACAAACGCTCCCCAGCACCTCCTCCTCCTCCCCCCTCCCAGACCCCCTCCCCATCCGCACAACCCTAACAAAATACTTCCTCCTCAAAACCAGCGACCCAACAAACTACGCCTCATGGATCGGTTCAGCCTTCTCCCACAAAGATCTCTATCACATCGTATTTAACCTAGTGACGTGGTCCAGTTTCGCGCCGACACTGTATATGCTTCCGACATACCATTTCGCGACGCTGGTGTTTGGTTCTGCGGCCGCGAGTGCGGGGACTTGGTTGTTTGAACAGAGACGACGGCTGCCACAACAACCACCACCCTCACCATCGTCCAACAACTCTCTGACTCCCAACATCAACAGAAATACTAGTATCAGTAACAACCGCTCCGCCCTCGGCGCAAGCGGAATAGTATCAGCCCTCCTAGCAACAGTAACGATGTTCGCGCCCACGGCCCGCGTAGCGATCATGGGTATCGTCCCTGCGCCGCTGTGGATGACGTTCGGAGCATATGTTCTTGTTGACACTTATATGATGCAGCCTGTTGGTGCTGGGAGGTCGGAGTCGACGATTGGTCATTCGGCGCATTTGGGGGGTGCGGTTTTTGGGGTGCTGTATTATAGTGTTTTTTTGAGGAGGTTTGGGGGGATTTTGGGGAGGAGATGATACCTACCTAGGTAGGTAGGTATCAGTTTATTGAGGGATTATGTATGATAGGGAAGCTAGCTCTGCGGGCTACGTACGGTACTTATGGCGGCGGGTTTGGATTTCAATACGAAATTGAATTGAATGGGATGGGATGAACGAACTACAAGTCCCCTTCCTGTCCTCGTTCCAGGATCTATTGGACCTAGATACTGTACGTACAACATACTGCACGCCCTTTTCTCTATCATCGCAGCTAAGCTAGGACAAGACAAGACAACCAGCATCCAATCCGTTCCCACCTGCCCGCCATCAAGTCCTTCGACCTGAGCCTAGCAAACACAACGCATCGATTGAGATGCATATCTACATACCGACCTGCCTGCCTTACTTATGCTTCCCCACATCCAGCATGTCAAATACCACGATCCGTGTGTGCGGGTTTTAACCTATTCCTATTGAGTGACCTTGTTACATCCACCTCCACCTCCACCTCCACCTCCACATCCAGGCGTGGGTGTGTTTGTGATAAGAGGTCTTAACGTTTGAGAGAGTGGGAGGAAACAGCATGTACGTCGAATCGTGCTTGGTGCGGAGCCGTTGGGGATTACGAATTTAACTAACTACCGTGGTGCGAGACCGTAGAAATGCTGCTTCCGTTCCAAAGAAGAGGGGAAATTATATAGGTTTGACAAAATCGTGTTGTACTCTTATCTATGCACAGTTTATGCCACGCGATGCTAGGTATGCTGTGCTAATATTGTGCTACGCCAACTACAGTATATATCGTATCACATGAATTGTTCAGAATATTCGGTTTTTACACGCTGCTCATTTTCCAGACGGAGCAAACCTCATCTCTTCCACCCCTTATACCCTTCAATCCCTGCTGCCTTCGTCGCCACAGACATCTCCCTCTCCCTCATCTCCTTCTCATCCTGCGCAAGCATACAACAGCAGCAGCACACCCCTCTTACACAATCACCTACAAAATCTCCTTTGCCTTCCATATCATATACTTTTCTCACTCTTCGATGCTGGATTGCGGTGAGCAGGGCATTGACGCCTGGTAGTACCGCCCAAGCGAGACAGGAGCCGTTGATGGAGGAGTAGCTGAGCATGTTTGTTGGATCTTTTCCGGCCGATTTGAGGCTGAGACGATGCTGTGTACGGCCGTAGATGAGGCAGGGACAGAAGAGGGAGGAGAGGCAGATCGTGGGAAGAGAGCATGAATATAGGGAATGGTGCCATGTGCCGCCTCGTTCTGGTTGTTGTGGTGCGTAAGAAGATGATTGGGTGAATGTCATGGAAGTGGAGGTGGGTAGTGGGCGGATATTCGTAGTTGTAGTGGTGGGAGAGGTGGTTGATCTAGGGGATGCGGGTAATAAAGGGTTCTCATCTGGACCAATATGTACTGGCCTGGGTTGTTGCGGGATATTTTGCTGATGCATATCTGCAGAAAGCGGGGCTTTATCCTCTGCAGATTGCTGTGGTGTTTGTATCACTAGTATTGGAACATTGTGTAGTGGGAGGGTATGGACCGGGAGCTGTACGTTTTGACCGACATAGGGGCCAGGATAGACAGGTTGTTCTTGCGTTCTTAATGGGTATTGTGGTGAGTCTTGATACATAACCTGTGATTGCTCATAAGTCGGTGCCGGGCTTTGATGGTGTAAGTGTGGCTGTGGTCGTAGCTGTTGCTGCTCTTGTAGCTGTTGATAATGCCTTGGCATATCAGGCCGGAACTGCACCGCTGCCTCCTGACCTGCTATCCGATTCTGTGCCTGTCGCTGCTGCTCGTCTTGCTGCGCCTGGACTAGAGCAAAATCCCTCCTTTGACTTGGCAGAACTGCTTGCTGTGGAAAATGTGTTTGTCCATCACTCAAATGTTCCGGCAAGATCGGCAACGGAGGTACTCGTGACTGCCGTTGTTGCTGACGTCTCGCAGCATTTGCAATGTCAAATAGCTGATCTGCATCAGGAGATACAGCCTCTATGGGCGTTTCTTGGAATGAAAACCGGTTATCGATGGCAAAGGAAGGAGGTAGAGCAAGTCCTAGTTGTGGTTGTATAGTCTGTGCTGGTCGGTGAGGAACGGGAGGGTAATCGATTGCCTGATGTCGAGGCATTGTGGGTCGTCGTGTGTTACTCTATATTGTTACTATTGTTGGTTCTGTGGTAGACGGACCAGCCGCGTGTGAATGGGTTGTTTGCTTTCGAAACCGCTTTTCTGGTTCGAGGCCGAGGATCCAGTCCTTCAAAGACCTGTGAATGTTGTAGATTGGTAAGTACGATATTGCAATACCAGCTTGCAGTCAATCACGTAAGATACAATAAAAACATATGGGTTGTCCAAGCACAGGTTAGCAGAACAGTAAGGACAGCTGGAAGGAGGTCGACGCCTCCCTCCGAGGCACTCGTGACATAGCGCCCATGCATCTACGTTCACGCCCATGGCGCCAGCGACTGGTAGACGAGCTCGCAGTCGTCGATTTTGGTGAGGAAGAAGAGGAAGAGTTGTGATTCGTCGATGCAAGTGATTCGATTTGGGCGCTTACTGGGGCCAGCTGCGGCCTGGGGCATCACAACCAATCACATCACCTACTCTGTCGCTGCAGCACATGTGTAATAAGCATAGCGGCAAGATTGCTGTCGATCATGAAACAGACGACGACAACCCACATATCCGGCGTGTTCGATGCCAAAAGAGATCACGAGATGATCCGAAAATCTGTTCATCGCGGCAGTTTGACGTTACTTAAGCTTAGGCGACTTATATGCTGCTGAAGCGCCTTCCTTGTTATTTACGCTGTGCGGGTACTATCTATAGCAATTACTGCCAACACAAACTAGAGGTGGTAGCGAAACGCTGGGCTGGACACATAGAGACTCTTTTGAAGTGTCGAGAACCACCGCTGTATATACCATTTGTTCCGAATTGGTGTGCAGTAGACGCTCTCTTGGTAATGCACCTCTCAGGACGCCATCAACGCCAATTGTCGTTTCTTCGTAGAACCTGGGGTTGTGAAATCATATCGTGCTGGCGTAGCCTCTTCGAGCTGAGTTCCGATCGTGCCTTTTGTGCTCCATCCCCTTTCCCAAATGCTCTTCCTTCTGATGAATATCAGCTCTACCACCAAAGTCCTGTAACACAAGTGTCCAAGTCTGTCCCAACACATGATGTATGAAGAGTGTATACCATGCAACATCAAGCGTTGATGGATCGTAGAACACGTCGTGAAGTGCAGACCCATAACTCGATGTTGCAACGCCTTCAGTATCTATCTCCCTTCACCACCTCATAATGCTTGCATGGTGCGGAACGTCTGATGAAGGTCGTCCCCCGTCTTCGTCGTTTGTAAGCCGAACTCGCTAAACCCGAAGCCCGTGACCCGTGGCCCGAACCCCTTACAAACAGACAAAAGTGAAGGTATCCATATCAAACAAACCATTATATACAGTAGCCCGTACTTTCACTCTTCAAAAAGCACACCGCTAGCAAAGTCGTTGCACAGCAACTAAAAGCTGATTCTGTGGCTCAGCTGGAAAAATCTTCTCTGTAAAGAAAAATTAAAATGAAGGACCATAACATACAATATCGTACTTGGCAAGGTACAACTTGAAGATGTATCTAGCTTCCACTAGCAACAATTGACTTGAAGAAGGATGCTTTCTCAACACCGAGTTGAGTTTTTGCTGTTTTGGTTGCTGGTTCAATCCCGGGTTGGGATGTGGTCGGTTTGTTTTTGTTTTGGATCTGGATTTGTCGACATTGACGTGTAGGCATACATCGAGTACACTTTGTCGAAATCGATCCCATGTTTGAATGGTAGTGTTGATCTTCGCCGCTTTCAGCTTTTCAATGCCTGTATGGCGGAACTGGCACTCGTCTCGTATACTAACAGTTAACGCCATCATGATCATCCACATGTAGAGTTCCGGTGGGACATTAGATCGCAGACCATGTCCTTCGGCCTGTTTCAATGCCTGCCAGAACTGATACTCAACCTGCACTATGCACGGTGTGCTAGCACCGTCATTCCTGAGGACGATGTGATTAAACAGGATTAGCGCCAGGCAAATGCATTCGGTTATCGACGCAGACTGGTGAAATAGTGCGTTGCACCTTGCTAGCTGATAGTCTGCTATGGTTGACAAATAGCCGAAACTGTTCAGCGCAGCCCTTGGCAGCGTCTTGCCATTCGTGGCATACTCGAATATGTCAGCAACCTTACAAACACTCAACGCAGCCTGCGCTATCGACGGCTCCAACTCATGTGCATCTGCCGCCTTCTGGAACGATTTCCCGGCTTCAGGTGCAAGGCCCATAGTCAGTGGTGGAAGTGGGAATTGCCAAACCGGCTCGTGGTTGAAGAAAATTGCTTGGGTGTGGTCCGCACAGATAAGCAGCTCTGCCACGAGGCCCGATAATCCAAGGTAATGTGGCCCTCCACGCAGCCGTGCTAGATGAACCAGACCGGATACATGTTTGTTGACTTCAAGTGCATCCCCTTGGGCCATGTATATCAGGAGCATGACCGTTGCTGCAAGCATTGCTTCATCTGTGCTGGCTTCGCGCTCTGTGGGACACGCATGCGACAATAATTCAACCGCGAATGTGTGCTGACCTGAAATCGAGACTGCAGGGATGCGGTTTGCAATGCCCCAGGTTGTACCAGAATATGCGAGGAGTGCTTGAAGCAACGGCGCATGCGTCTGAGCTACTGGGAGGATTCTGTCGATAAACTTGTGCGGGAACAAATGTCGTTCCGGACCACGCCTGATAGGCGACCATTCCCTTGACCATAGTGCAAGAAGGTGCTCCCGCTCCGGATTCATAGACATGGAATACGAAAATGACATGGTCGACGATGCCGAGCCTGGTGTTGCAGGCATGCCTGTTGTCCTTCTGGGAGGTTTGAGGTCCAGCGGCCTCAGCTGTTTGCCCTTCTTCGCGTCCGCCAAGACATGCCTTGAGAAGTACCTGTGAGAAGCCAGGGCGCATTCGCTTCTGCCGCATGCCAGACATGACGTTGCATC
>Ga0115848_101043_pt1 | contig 11546 bp, 20 predicted proteins | sample InSIn3gowninarea_FD_83862 | JGI IMG/M metagenome (GOLD analysis project Ga0115848, IMG submission 83862) | reverse complement strand
CATCCTATCCATCCATCCTGCGCAAACCACAAACAGCAGAAGCCATCTGAGCTTGCCACCCCAAAAACGCCAAATCCCAAATCCCTTGCGATGCCCAAAAAACCCGCCCAAGTTTGCCGAAACACCCCGTCTCGGCAGGATATATAAGTCGTGAGAAGTCGTAAAAAAATCGCAAATACCCAGAGACTCGGTGTTGACGAAAAAAAGCCCCAAGAAACGCCCATTGCCCAAATGCACCCCAAACCCAAAAAAAACTCCAACCCAATGCCTTGTTCCTGTGATCCTCCTCCGATTAACGTATACTGTAAGCCGTCCATATCAGTCACCCCTCAAACCCTCAACTTCGCTGTGCCTAAGCAGCCCAACGCGTCGGTTTCCCCCGACGCGCGCGAGCAGGTTTGGCGCGGTTTCGCGAAGGTCTGTTGGGACGACTGGGACGTGAAGGGCGGTTCTTGCGGCCGGGCCTGTTGGGGCGCGACACGGAAACGCTTCCATCGGACCCTACGGAGACGGAGCCTGCAGACACGCTGCCGTCAGAGCCTACAGACACGGAGCCTGCGGATACGCTGCCGTCGGAGCCTACGGTCACGGAGCCGGAGGAGCCGGAGGAGGATGACTCAACAGGGGCGGTTGAGTTGGAGCTGGAGGAAGGGGCGTCGAGGACGGGGGTAGCGGTGGGCGTGCTTGGGGTGTCGCTTGAGCTCGAGGAGGGGGTGTCTTGGACGGGGGCCGGGGTGGGAGTGGAGGTGGGAGTGTCGCTTGAGCTTGAGGTGGGTGTGTCGGTAGAGCTTGAGGGGGGTGCATCGCTTGAGTCCTCGCCAGGAGTCTGGCCTGAGCTCCCAGTAGGCGTATCGCTTGACTCCTCGACAGGCGTATCACTCTCACCACTAGTCGAACCGGAATAAGCACCTCCACAAAGCGTGCCAATATCCGCAGTCGGATAGTAAACTCTTGGCATACCACCACTCATCGGAACATTGATATTGCTATCACCATCCGAAGTGAGCGTTGTGCAAGACAAGAGCTCCGTAACGCTGGAGCCAGACTGGTAGTAAGAGCGGATAGCCTGCGTGTAGCTGTCGCCGGAAGAGCCTTTGTTGGAGAGGACGGTGAGGAGCTTGCCTTTCTTCACGGCGATGGTGGTGGTGTCGGTGTAGACGACGTTGGCGGGCGTGGTAAGGAAAGATGGGTCGTTGCGGATGGCGTTCTTGCGAGCTTTGTTGAGATTGGCGACGAGCTTGTACAGATCCGCGTCGGTGTTGTACTCCGAGAACCAAAGGGCTTCGCGGTTGTACGGGTCGTTGGCGCCGCCGCGGGCGTCGTAGTGTTGCTCTTGACCTTGGTAAAGGATCGGGATGCCATCGGCGATCATGGTGAAAGTGATCACATTGCTGGCCGCCGCGATATCTCCGTTCTCGGCTGGAAAGCGAGGGTGTTTCGGCAAACTTGGGCGGGTTTTTTGGGCATCGCAAGGGATTTGGGATTTGGCGTTTTTGGGGTGGCAAGCTCAGATGGCTTCTGCTGTTTGTGGTTTGCGCAGGATGGATGGATAGGATGGTGTATATAGTACAATCAATGGAGGCTTGTTGATGGATTCACTTCAACATTTGTTTCAACCGAATCGCTAACTTGGTAGAGTGAAGTGTGCTGTGGTCGCAATAATTTCTAAAGAATCTCTGAGCAACTGTACACATAATCCTCACAGAAGGTACATCGGATCGCTCATGTATGTTGGACCGCTACTACAAAGGCATGGTGTTCTGCTGTGGTATCAAATCCTAAGGAACTTAGGCAAAACGTGGACATCATGTGAAAAGCACGTGTGACGCCGAATCGCACCTTCCTCTTGCCAGATCTACCACTGACATGTGCTTTCCTCACCAGCGTGCGATCTCGCCTCGCTCTACCTCGACCTCGCAATGCGTTCTTCTAGTATTCCACTCCCCACAACCTTTTACAATCACAGTTCAGCGCTCACTTCAACTTCAAGTCACAACTCTCTTCGCCTCTTACACCAATCATAAACACTCTCGCTCAGCACACATCGCAACATGACCAAGCACGTAAGTCCCCAAGCCGCCTCTCAACCACCTCACTCGTAGCGAACCACTTCTGACCGCCACCCCCACACAGCACTCCCAACTCCCTCTCCGCGAACGCTTCCCCCTCCTAGAACGCCTCATCGCAGAATGGGCCTACCAATCCCTCATCAACTTCATCGCCGAATTCCTCGGCACCACCTTCTTCCTCTTCTTCGCCTTCGCCGGCTGCCAAGTCGCTTACACGCACTTATCACCTACTTCAGTCATCCGTCCCGTTTCGCCAGCACGGCCTGAACTGACGATTTCGGCGGCGAGTTTGCTCTACGCGGCGCTGAGCGTGGGATTCTCGCTTGCGGTCAATGCGTGGATTTTCTTTCGCGTGACGAGCGCGTTGTTTAATCCGGCTGTTACGTTTGCGATGGTGGTGGAGGGGAGTTTGGGGTGGAAGAGGGGCGCGTGTATTGCGGCGGCGCAGTTTTTGGGCGGGTTGGCGGCTGCTGGATTGGTGAGTGGATTGTTCCCTGGAGGATTTGAGGCGGAGACGTTGTTGGGGAGTGGGACTTCGATTGCGCGTGGGTTGTGTGAGTACGAACCTTTCTTGGAGATGATGTGGATTGGGTTGGCTGACGGTTCAGTGTGGTAGTCATCGAGGTGTTCCTGACTGCGGCCTTTGTCTTTTCAGTGTTCATGCTCGCGACGGAGAAACACAAGGCAACGGTATGTTGGCAGTTATGCAACATTGACGCTTGTTCACAGCTGCAGACTGATCAATCACAGTACACCTCACCCATCGGTATCGGCCTAGCTCTCTTCATCACTCAGCTGGTCGGCGGTCCTTTCACTGGAGCATCTCTCAATCCCTCGCGCTCATTCGGCGCAGCCGTCGCTGCGCACCACTTCCCTGGCTATCACTGGATCTACTGGCTTGGTCCATTCCTAGGAAGTCTGCTGGCCGTCGCTTTCTACAAGATCGTCAAAGTCCTCGAGATCGAGACCGCCCTTGTGGTTCAAGGCGAAAACTTCCTTGGACACTGTCGAGGTGTTAGCAATACCAGCAATCCCCAAGTTGATGCTCCGTCCAAGGAAGTGCACGTTCTCGATCCTGTCGCGGAGAGTGATTTGGAGAAAGGTCTCAAAACGCCTGGTTCTGGAAGTGCTGCGGCAGGTCCTAGCGAGCATTCGAAAAGGTAAGATCAACTGGGAAACCAGACGTTGAGGAGAGAGTATGGGAGCGAGACACACGGAAAGCATTGTGTCAAGAATTGGCAGGAGATACCGAGATATAACTTTCGCAGTTCGTTCCTGGGAATTTGGGCGCAAGGTGCTTCCGCGAAGGAAGTCTGACATATTTTCAATGCATATGCTACGACTGAAGAAGCCGGCAGTGCAAGGCGGTCTTGCAGCATGTTTCGAAGCAGCTCAATGCAACATTCATCCTCAAGGGATTTTCTGCGATCCAAATGTCTTGTGATTCAGCTTACTATTTACTTCGAAAGGAAGACCTCAGGCTGCAGTTGCTAACAAAACGCAAATGACACTATTGGTTGGATACGGCCAAAAGGTAAGACGAAGTTGAAATGCCATGGCCAACCCTACTAACCGTAAGACCGTATTCGGCGTACATAAAAAGACGTTGGCCGAGTGGGTTACGGGCCGCTAGCGGCTCTTTATCCCCAAAGGTCCAATTTGAGCCTCGCCACCGGATGCCGCGGGAGACAGCGAGGAGAGAGTTCTGCAGATTGACCGTTGGCGTTGCGGAGGGAGATGGGCAGTGGTGAGACAATGTGAGACTGCGACTGTGCAGACACTCTATTTGATGGAGGATGACGAGCATGTCTGTAGTCAAGGGAGAGCATGATATTTTGTTGTGTATACATGCATGCACGCTCTCTTCACTGCACACGTCACATGACGAGTGTGTTTTCATGGGAAGGCTGGAATGCGGATCTCCTCTCTCCACGATCTCCACACATTTGCAACAGGAACGCGTACTTTCTTACAGCAGCGTCGGCGCCAAGGAGGTGAGTCTCCTGATTAATTGGCTGCACTGCCACGAACGCGCGCCATCCGTCTGTCTCCCCCTCGTATCCACGCCGAGTGCAACGACCAAACATCCCATCTCCTTTCTTGTCCATCTCGTTGTTCTATTCCATCCACCCAGCAGCAGTCACCGCACGCACGCTACACGCCACACTCGTTATTCTCTGTTGTAGTGCTACCAAGTGTTTGCTATTCTTATACCCTCCACCCGCACGATCGTCTGCTACCGCCGCGGCGCCGATCGTATCCCAAGAGGATTGCGTGGAACAGGGTCTCTTACCTACTAGTCTCTCGCTCTCTCACCAGCCAAACCTGAACTTGACCCAGCCCAGCCGCCCTGCAACCCGGCGTGGTCGTCCCTTCCAACTAACCCGCCACTCCATCATCATCGACTCTTTCCAACCCGCCGTCACTCGCTCACTACTACTGCACCGCTCGGACCGTGTCTGCCACCGCCGCAGTATCACTGTTTCCTCTATACCACCCACATCCCTCTGCCGCCGCCTACCGCGCAGACACATCCATCCCCATCCATCAGCAGCACCGCGCGCCATACCAGCCGGTCTCCTCTGACGCCCGCTGTCTCACCCGCCGTCGCATCGCTTGATCACGCCCACTACTCACTCGTCCGGCTCCCACGCCGCCGTAACCCTCCGACAGTGCCTCCGCCGCCTGTCGCAATCTCCTTCGCTGCTTCCGTAGCATAGTCACCGCCGCCGACGACTCGGCCATACACACATCATGCGCTTCGCTCTACCAACATTAATAGCAGGCCTCCTGGCTCTCACCTCATTCGCCTCCGCCGAGCGCAAGCTGCTTTCGCAGTCTCTCGCCCAGTGTCAGGAGAATAGTAGTTTCAGTGCCAACTTGTTCGATGTCCTGTTCACACCCGATGATGGCAAGCTTCGCTTCAACATCACTGGTGTCAGCACCGTCGAAGGCAACATCACCATCGACGCCAAGGTCTACGCATACGGCTTCCTGGCATATGAGAACAGTCTTGATCCTTGCAACAGTGATCTCCTGGGCCTGTGTCCTATGCAGGAGGCACCTATTGATCTTCGCAGCAACTTCGATGTGCCCAAGGAGGCGCTGAAGCAAGTACCTGGTGCGTTTTTGGGCGTCCACCATGAGAGTCGAACCTATCACTAACATCATCGCAGGCATCACTTACACTGTACCCGATCTCGACGCAAAGATTCAAATCTACTTCAGGAGGAAGGAGACCGATGAATCCGTCGCTTGCGTGGAAGCCGAACTATCAAACGGTAAAACCGTCAACCAAAAGGGTGTCGCATGGACTGTAGCTGTCATCTCTGGTCTTGCGCTTGTCGCATCAGCCGTCACTTCTGGTCTGGGACATTCCAACACTGCTGCACACGTCGCCGCGAACACCATGGCTCTCTTCGGCTACTTCCAAGGCCAGGCTTTCATTGGCATGACCGCTGTTTCTCTACCTCCCATCGTTTCTGCGTGGACACAAAACTTCCAGTGGAGCATGGGTATCATTCGCATCGGCTTCATCCAGGACATCGCCACTTGGTACCAACGTGCCACTGGTGGCACACCTTCGACCATCCTGTCCAGCCGTGGCACACAGTCCGTCCAGGTGCAGAAGCGTGCTCTCGATGGTGCCTCTGCCGCCATGGCTTACGCTGTAAACACTCTCAAAAGGAGCGTTCTCGAGCCTCGAACAAACGCTGCCGGTTCCAACTACGTGGACTCCTCAAACACTATCGTTGTCAAGGGTATTGACCGTGTTGGCTACAAGGCCGGCATCGAAGAGACTAACATTTTCATGACTGGCTACATCTTCTTCCTGGTCTTCGTCTTCTTTGTCGTCCTGGGCGTGCTCATCTTCAAGGGCATCTGCGAGGGTCTTACCAAGATGGGTCGCATGCAGGGTGACAAGTTCAAGGACTTCCGCAACGGCTGGAACACCGTTCTCAAGGGAATCATGTTCCGCGTCATCCTCATTGGCTTCCCGCAGATGGTCGTTCTCTGCTTCTGGCAATTCACCCAACGCGACTCCTCCGCCATTGTTGCCCTAGCCGTCTTCACTGTCTTCACCATGATTGGCATCTTGGGCTGGGCATCTGCAAAGGTCATCCGTCTCGCGCGCAGGAGTATCTCTATGCACAAGAGCCCTGCTTACATCCTCTACTCGGACCCGGTGTCGCTCAACAAGTGGGGCTTCCTCTACGTGCAGTTTAAGGCTACTGCCTACTTCTTCATCGTGCCAGTCCTCATCTACTTCCTTGTGAAGGGAATGTTCGTCGGTCTCGGTCAAGAGGCTGGTGTCGTACAGGCCATCGGTCTCCTCATCATTGAGGCTTTGTTCTTGATCGGTGTCTGTGTGATGCGTCCTTACATGGACAAGAAGATGAACGCCTTCAACATCTCCATTGCCGTGATCAATTTGTTGAACGCCATTTTCTTGCTAATCTTCACCTCGGTCTTCAACCAGCCCGTAAGTTACCATTACATCCACACTTTTACCAAAAATAAACTAATTCGTTATCTCAGGGCCTTGTCACTGGTGTTATGGGTGTCATTTTCTTCGTCTACAACGCTGTTTTCTCTCTGATTCTCATCATTATCGTTCTAGTCGCATCGGTTATCTCGGTGTGCGCAAAGAACCCGGACACTCGTTACCAGCCTATGCGCGACGACCGTGGCAGCTTCATCAAGTCGCAATCACAGCTCAACACCGAGCTCGACGCGCTAGGCGCCACCGCACGCGGAGAAGGCAAGGGCGGTGTCCGTATCGAGGACGACGACGACTCCTGGTCAGGAGGCAGCAGCGACCGCGTTCCCCAGCAACAGCAACAAACTGCCTACGCTCCAGTATACTCACAACGAACCTCATACATGGACGCACCTCGGTCTCCTCTCCACTCTTCCGCCGCTGGCAACAACGCCGATGGACGCCATGCACCGCCCTCGTTCAACAACCAGCAACACGGCAACCCCTACGATCAGACTTTTCGTAAACAAGGAGCTAGCCCCAGTCCCTGGCAGCGCGGTGCCGGATACGACTAGATCAGCGGAGAGAATGTCTCCAACGGAAGATCACGGCAGACGATCGCCGGCGCCACCGCCTTACAGCAGTGTTCCGCCTCCAGCTCCTTCGAGTCTGCGAATACGAAACCCTGACCCTGAACCGGCTGTGCAATCGGCGCCTCCTGCAGCGCTCACTCCTGGAGCACGAGGACATTCACTCAAGCCGGGCGGCAACGAGGAGCTGGACGACGTGGTCTCCATGTACTATGATCGCTGGTCTGTTCACCCAGACCCAGCGGCTGACAAAAATTGGTTGTGAGCTCGAAGTTTTTGGAAGCTTTACACAGAAAGAAACCATACAGCACCCGATGTGGGATTCGCGAAAGATACGCGTCTTGTACATAAAAAGGAAGCACCTCGGTCTCCTTTTTTGTTATTTTGCTTTGTCTTTTCTAGAGGCGCGGCTCTGAGCTTTTCTCGAATTCGCTTGAGAGACCGCCTGCCACTGGCTTTTTTTTCTTTTTCTTAGTTTTATGACCCGGATGGATTCGGAATGGGAATATGGGAAGTTTTGGCGTTGCGCGAGGATTTTGAGTATAGGGTTGAGACCCGCTCTCTCGCTTCTTTTTATTGTGTTTTCTGTGTTCGTCTACTGGTCTTCTTCTGTCGAGAGAGGAGAGAAGATCTCCGAGCAAGAGAAGAGGATTGGGGAATAAAGGCAAAGCATTCAGCTAGTATTTTACTTTTCTTAGTAAATGTAATGCTTCGCCCCTGAAGAATTCCTGAATGTTCTTTACCAGTCTTGTTCATACGTCTGAGCTGTCGTTTAGTATGTGTCACTGGTGAATCGCGTGTTCTCCATGATTGAAGAAATATGCTAGTTGAAATCCATGCAAACATGATGCTTCGGTCTGATCTTATCACTTCTGTGGTTTACTGAGTTGAACCATGAGATGTAACACTGATGTAGTGCTGGTTGATGGCCTGTTTTCACGCCCATAATCTGTGACATTCACTTTTGGACGATACCTAGTAAGCATGCTTTTCATCACGCGTGGTTGGGTGGTTGATCAAACGGGTAGAATATCTTTGCAGATGCATTATTCCGTCTATGTCCGATTCATCTGGCTCGTACCTAGTCCAGTCTTCAGGACCCCGATTCTGACAGGCGATCCATGACGTCGGCAACACGAGCTTTGGCTCTCGAACTTCAAGGGCGAAACAGCACTCCTCCATCTGTCTCGCTTACCCCCATACGACAACATTGGACTTCTTTACTGTATCGTCCATTATAACCACAATCATGTCTGCATCACGCATCGCCCTCCGCTCCAGCCGCATGGCTGTGCGCAGCTTCCGCCAGTTCACCACCTCCGCCGCACGCTTCAACGACACCAACCACCGTGCCAATGACACTGCTGAGGAGTACCGAAAGATCCAGCAGGAGAAGCCGCTGAACCCTCACCTCACCAACACCAACTCGACCATCGCCAACGACATGCCCAGCCTCGGCAAGGACAACCCTCCCCCCGAGCTGCTCACCAGAGCCGACCCCGACTTCCTCCCCAAGGACTCCGTGCCCGAGAACACCGAGCGCATGACTGGCGGCACCCAGAAGGGCGGTCCGGACAGCGGCGTCAACGCCGAGCTCGATGTAGGTGAAATCGAAGGCGGAACCTTCAAGGTCGAGCCCATCCGCCGCACCGGCGAAGACGCAGCCACCATGCGCGCTCGCCTTACTTGTATGTCGCTGCCTTTCGCACCAGTACACGAGCGCTGACTGATTGCTTCCCACAGACCAATGCCGAAAACGCGGGACGCTAGAAAGCGACCTGCTCCTGTCCACTTTCGCCGACACAAACCTCGGCTCCATGAGCCCCGCCCAACTGCAGCAATTCGACTCTTTCCTCGACGAAAATGACTGGGACATCTACTACTGGGCCACGCAAGAACCCACGCCCACCTCCGTCGCCTACGCCGAAGGCGCCGGCCCCGATCTCGCTGCGCCTGAAGCCCAGGGCCTCGCGCCTGCCGATGCCGGGACACCTCACGGCGAGACCACACCTGCGGGCCAGCAGTCGTTCGACGAGGTCTTCAGGCAGGACAAGGCGTACTCTGGCGAATGGGCGCAGACGGCCGGCCGTTTCAAGCCTGCGTACAGGCCTGTGCCGCAGAGGTGGAAGAACAGTGAGATTCTGTCTCGTCTGAGGTCGCATGTCAAGTCGCGTAGTGCGGGTGGCGTTTTGGAGAGTGAGGGTGTGGAGGCGAAGGCGGACGATGCTAATGCTGGTAAGGGAATGGCGTTTATGCCGGAACTGAAGAATTATGATCGTGCTTGAGGGAGTTCTTTGGATGGGGTGTGATTTGTAAGTTTATGAGAGGGTTTAATCTGTATATATCGATATCAAGGATTTTTGATTACGAGACATTGTTTCATTCGTGGTCGAGAATTCATCTGCAGTGTTGAAAAAACAACGCATTCACGTCCTACTAGACGTAGGCTCTTCAGGTTACGATCGAATGATGACCGAAACATTCCATGTATTTGACGCAACAGACTTGACCTTGATAAACCACAGGGGCGTGTTTATACAAAAGATATAAAGTCTCTCGAAAAGCCCATCGAGACCCATCGAAGCAACCCAATTACCCCAATAACTCCCTTTTTGCAGTCGATCTTAGGATCCTGGGTTAGAAATGAGGCCTTGCAGCAACTGCAAAGTGGCCAAAAAATGGGCAATACGTGAGGCCATCGTCGGTTCCTCATCAGCGACGCCTCTGCCACTCGCCATCTCCTCAAGGCCCCTTTTCCACCACCCTCCGCAACCTCACATACAGCAACCACTGCCTCACCCTCCCTCGCAACCAGAGACAATCCCTCTGCTTCTTCAACGCCTTCTTCGTCCCTCCCCACTCAGCCTCATCCAACTCCCCCCTCTGCGCCTCACTCAACCGCCCCATCGTCGCCTTTCCCTCTCTCTCAACAACCTCGACCTCCCTCATCAGTCCCAAACTCGACTCGCTCTCTTTTCCTTCAGCAGCGAATCTCATCGCCTCCCCCGCCGAAGCAACAACATGCCCCTCCCCGCCCGAACAATAACACCACTCCGCCTTTTCCGGTGTGTCTGGGTATGAAACTTGCACGGCTCCATCAACCCACTGAAACGATAACTGCGAGCGTTGAGAGCGGAGAGTCGAGTGTTTGCTCCATTTGCAGTTGCATCGGTAGCGGCGGCCGGGTTGCACGGGTTTGAGATGGTTCGAGCTGCGCGAGTGGTAGAGGAAGAGCGAGGTGTGGATGCAGATGCTGCTGTGGATGGGGTGTTTGTAGGACGGGAGGGTTGTGCTTGTTGCGGCTGTGAGGTTAGTTGTGGCTGAGTTGGACTACCTCAGAGGACGTGAGATCAGGCTGAGAGATACCAACGAGAGCACCAACGAGCGTGTCAAGTGGTTTGCTATTGGCACCATGGGAATGCTCATGGCGCTGGGTGCGTGGCAGATCGTGTACCTGAGGGCTTACTTCAGGTCGAAGCACCTTATCTAGGATCTTTGTCAATGTACACTATGAAAAGTCATGAGGTCGACTCTTCCTGTATACGGCTGCAGTACTTCGCTTGCTTAGCTATCGACTCAAATTCGTGTTAAGTACACGGATGTCTACTCGGACCACTCGCACTCCAACATATCGAATGCGCTCTGTATATCAGTGTGCTTAACGTCAATGTGACGGCTTTGCAATTCTGACTTGCATCGACTTCTATGCGCGCCAAACAAGCACAATTGACGTCCACAAGCGCATCGCGGGACCGCCAACCTCGACATTGCATACTCCTCGATCTCACGCGTAGTATCAATATCCTTTGCAGCAACTCCGCCATCACAAACGATGAATTTCTTTTACCGGTCCGCCGGAAATCCAGCGCGCAGTTGATCCTCCTTCGTCGATAAGATGAATCCCCAAAAACAAGTTAGCTTACTAGATCACATCACATCACACTTTGTTCTCCTTCCCTTTTGCGCACAAAGCTTCATCAGGTATCTTTAGGCTACCTTTTGGATGGTACTTGGACTAGCTATCGCTAAAGTTCATTCCCTCGAACGATCTGCAGCGAGCACCCAGTCGTGGCTCCCTAGTACAAATCTGACAATAAGGCAATGGCAAGTATGCTGCGCGATGGCGAAAGCAGGAGCGGCACTAACAACCATACTTCTACATCACAAGTGTCGTTCTCCTATCATGTGTTCCCACGCGCCAACCACCAACCTTGGTGCCGTCTCCGTGCGTCGCGCATACACCAGCATTTTCTCCGCCACCACATCATTCAGCAGCATAGCTCACACAGCCACCATCACGGGCAAGAGCAGTCTCACCCGAGAATGAACTACGAGTGAAAGATCACCAAAACCTTGCCCTTTCTCTTGCGACGGCCACATCCACAGCAGTCGATCATTTCGATATGG
>Ga0115848_101041_pt1 | contig 11556 bp, 9 predicted proteins | sample InSIn3gowninarea_FD_83862 | JGI IMG/M metagenome (GOLD analysis project Ga0115848, IMG submission 83862) | reverse complement strand
CGAGTATACAACCTTTCAGGTAACGGTGACAGCTATTGTACGAGTGAATTTCGGTTAAGAGTTCCGCTGCTTGGCAGAGGATACTTGGACATTCGACACCCTCGTCTTTCGGAAGTGTAATCCAGCCGGAAGTTTATGAGTGTTCGCAGATGCGGACATTTCTTTACAAGGCATTGGAACTGTAATGCACATAAAGTACATTCCTTAGATTCAGACTTGTGAATACTTAAATAATAACAAGGGTATAGGAACCATGCGAAACCATCGTAGCTGAACAGCAGCAGGCTTGTTGGAAGAGCAGAGGACATGAAAGAAGTAGGTATGTTCGTGGTGTTGGTACGATTATATCTTCTAGTTGTACAACAAATTGGTCGCTGGACCCAACGCTATGCCATCGAAACATAATGGTCGTAAAGCTTGTTGGCAATGATTGCTAATCGTTTATTTCTTTTTTCCATCAAGGTCAGTGTAGAAGTTCCAGCCAAAATTTTCAGAAGGATCGTTGAATCGAAGCTTTTTGTCGAGTGCATCGACCTTCTCGACCTCCCCAGCATCGAGTTTGAAATCACCTTCGAGGTTAGCCTTTATTCTGGCAGGTGTCTTTGACTTTCTGCAAGCGTTGTTAGCAATGGTACAGACCAAAGTATTCACCAAACTTACGGAATGACAGTGTGTCCCTTGGCCAAGCCCCAAGCCAGTGCGACCTGTGCTCCGGACTTGCCATGCTTTCTACCAATCTCAACCAACACTGGGTCATCAATCAATTTACCCATGTCCTTGCCCCCACTGTAGATCTCGTTCTGGTTGCCGAATGGACTGTAATGGGTGATGTGAATTCCCTGCTGCTTGTGCCAGTCGGCGAAGCTCTTCTGTACAAGGTATGGGTGCATCTCCATCTGGTGCGCCGCAGGCTTGATGTTCGCCTTGCTCACTAATCGCTCCATCTCAGCTTTGCTGAAATTCGAGACGCCAATAGCCTTTGCCTTGCCCTTCTCTTGCAACTTCTCCATGGCGTGCCATGTCTCAACGTAGTCTGTGTCTCCTGTTTTGGTCTTATCACCTTCCTTTGGGAAGAGCGAGTCCGATCGCGCAAATGGAGAGGGCCAGTGCATGAGGTACAGATCAACGTAGTCGGTGTTCAAAGCCTTCAGAGAGACATCAAGTTGCTTTTCCACATCCTCAGGATGATGCGCATTGTTCCATAGCTTTGTGGTGATGAATAGTTCTTCCCGTGGAACACCAGCTTTCTTCACTCCAGCAGCGACACCAGGTTCTGTGCCGTACACTCGAGCGGTGTCAATATGTCGGTAGCCAGCTTTGATAGCTTCATATACTGCATCCTCTTGAGCCTCTTTGTCCTGCCACGTGCCAAAGCCAATGCCTGGAATTTTGGCGCCAGTACTGAGTGCAAAGGTTGTTCCTGAATATGATGACATGGTTCTTGATTGTTGTGGTATATGTCTTGTGACTTGAGATAATCTAGATGATGCTTGCATTGAGGCACGGGAGAACATTCTTTATTATATGTACGAAATGACAGCAATGGAAAGAGCAAGAACAGTATGATGCAACCGTGAAGAATTTTTTTGGATGATAAACGCGATTGAGGACCAGGAGAAAGAGTTCACCTCTCCAACGATCTGCTGTATCGGTAGTTAGCAATATTGGTTTTGGAGATGAAGCTCCCAATGTCCTTGGATGAAACACATTGGATGTGTAAACAGATCCAGATTCATGACGTTGATGATGGGGATTGGTGCTGGTTGGAGAATTCGGTGTTCAAAGTTCAAGCTGGTGGAGATTTTAGCCTCGGTGCTACTTGCATGTTTTCAACTGATTGTGATGTCAGTCTTTGTTTACAGTGCTCGAGTAGAGACAAGACCACAAAATGGAGGGCAGCCTTGAATCGTCTGTATACATAAATCCAGATAGTCAACGCTCTTCCATGAACATCGCTGGCCTGGTTGGGTGTTATCGGCCGGACCTAACAAGGGACCTGAATAACCAGCTCTCTAGAAGCACTTTCGCTTCACTTCTGGAGTGAGTGATTCTATTCATTTATAAACAGGAACATAAGGGACAAATTGAGGATAAGCACAATTCATGGAACGGATACATGGGAACATTTGTTTCTATTGCCCGCTGCTATGAAGGTGCTAGCAACACTATGTACACGGGTTGAAAGACAAGCGACGACGATGTAGAAAGCGAGTATAAGACGGATTGGTGTGGGTGAGCTTTTGATAAGGCAACGACAAGGCTGAGTGAAGCACGGACTTGCAACGTTTCCAAGTCGTCAGCACTGAAAATTTCACGTGGTTGAAGTCAATACTGTTATTGGATAACGAGGCCCAAGTTTCAATTCGCCAACCATTTTCTGCAAGAGCAGACTGATCTGCAAGCCTGCAACCTCGAGTGATAGATTGAAGCGAAGCAAAGGGTATTGAGTGTCATCTCCTCAACGTCAAGATACCATGATTTTATTCAGTGTCGTGGGGTGGTGTTGCAAGACATGATTTTTGATGGACTTTTTTTCTGTCTAGTAGTGAATCACATGCACTTATGATAAAATCAAACAGCAGGAGCAGTGACAGGGAACTGTACCTGAAGATCGCTACCATTTTTTTTACTGTACTTATCCCCAGATTTGTGGAATTAGCGCGACAGAAACCCCGACTAGGCTCCTGCAACCAATCTTCCAAGCTCAGTGACGCAGCCATTTTACGAAGAACGAAAACACGAGCAGGCATCGCCCTTTGTCAACACTTCTGAGGAATTGTTGCCCATCACAACTGCCACAAAATTCTTTCCGCATAGTTGTCATGCCCTACCGGTAACAGTCAATGTGCAGCATGGTCTGGCTCTTATACAGCCTCCTGCTCCTCTCAGCATTGACCACAGCTGCACCCAGTGACCGAAGCCAATATGTTCTTGGTCCTGCTAATGAAAGCACTGCAAGGACATCGAGAAAGCTCCAAGGAAAATTCCTTCACATCACCGACATCCACCCCGATCCATTCTACAGAGAAGGAAGCGATCCTGCAGGAGAACACCCGTGTCACCGAGGAGAAGGCAATGCAGGCTACTTTGGAGCAGAAAAGACACAATGCGACACTCCATTCACCTTAATCAACGCGACCTTTGATTGGATAAAAGAGAACGTCAGAGATGATATCGACTTTGTCGTCTGGACCGGAGACTCTGCCCGTCACGACAATGACCGGAAGTACCCAAGGACGGTCCAGCAGGTGGAACAATTGAACGAGTTCGTGGTTCAGAAATTCCTAGAAGTGTTCGGCAAGAACGGTCATGATGGCGACCATAACTCTAGGAATGACCTCTTGATACCTATAGTGCCTACTTTTGGCAACAACGACATCTTACCTCACAACATTTTTCCACCTGGTCCCAATAAGTGGACCAAGAAATTTCTTACAATATGGAGAAATTTCGTGCCTGAGGAGCAGAGGCATTCATTTGCAAGAGGTGGTTGGTTTTTCACAGAGGTCATCCCTAACAAATTGGCAGTCTTCAGTTTAAACACTTTATACTTTTTCGACTCGAACTCTGCCGTTGACGGTTGCAGCGATCCATCTGAACCTGGCTATGAACATTTTGAGTGGCTTCGCATCCAGCTGGAACTTCTAAGAAAAAGGAACATGAAGGCTATACTGACAGGACATGTACCACCTGCAAGAACAGAAGGCAAATCGAGTTGGGATGAGACATGCTATCAGAAGTATACTCTCTGGCTGAGACAATATAGAGATGTGATTGTTGGAAATCTGTACGGCCATATGAACATTGACCATTTCATGCTACAAGACACCCGAGAGCTGAGGTTCCCCTTTCCGATCGATGGCATCGACAGGACCGAAATTTTAGATGATTTCTTGGATGTCAACGATGACTTCCACATCTCCACGAAATCGGACTACCTATGCGATCTACGAGCTACCTGGAGCAACCTCCCAGCGCCACCACAGGGACTATCGTATATGAGTAGCAACAACGGTACAATGAAGACACAGAAGAAGAAACAAAAACTCAAAAAATTCTTGAAAGGAATAGGTGGTCCATTTGCAGAACGCTTCAGTCTAAGTCTGGTCTCTCCGAGCGTGGTGCCCAACTTTTATCCATCCTTACGGATCATTGAATACAACATTACTGGCCTTGATCATGCTCATCCAGCTTCCCTGCTCACAACATCAACAGACGCCGAGTCCAATAGCGAAGATCTCCCACATACGTCTCCAGAGTCTTGGCTCCACATCGACGAGTTCGAGGAAGATCTCAACTCAAGTACTGACCCCGCGATCGAGAAAGCCAAGAAAAAGAAGCATAAACACAAGAAACCAAAGTCGAAACCGAATTTTCCTGTTCCCAAACCACCATCAAGATCTGCACCACCTGGACCGGCTTACTCATCGCAGACATTTACATTTCTTTCTTGGACACAGCTATATGCCAACCTGACCGAAATCAATGCTGCTGTACAAACAGAAATCAGCCATCAGCAGTCTCTTGCTGAGAGCGACATCCGAGGTGAACTACACAAAGGACGACTGAGACAGCACTTCAAATATGAAGTCGAGTACACTACCGGTGAGGAGCCGTACAAGATGAATGACTTGACTGTCCGTTCATGGGTGGACTTGGCAGAGAAGATTGGACGGACAAAATTCAACCCTCGTCGCGATTTCGACAGTCTTGCTGACAGTAGACAAATAATCGAAACCAGCGAGAACGACGATGAAAGCGACCAGTGCAGTGATGAAGAAGCATATGAATGCGAATTGAAGGTTGTTGATGTGGAAGCGCAAGCATGTAGAAGAAAGAAACACGGCAAGAAGCGAAAAGGCCAAGTGCTGAAGCAAAATGAGTTATGGCATATGTTTTTGAGGCGCGCTTATGTTGGCACCAAACCTGACTCCGAGCTGGAGGATGAATATGGTTAGCAACCTCATATTCAGGACATGATTTTTTATAGCTATTTTCAACTTCTTAAATTGTTCTCATTTCCGTAATATGGCTGAGTGTAGTTTAGACCGTGAAAGCGCGTAGTAATGATGCTTCTCATTATACACTGCGGTGTCGTTGACGTCTTGCGACGGAAGAGCAACCTCAAAGCTCAGGGTGAGGCTGCCTGACATATTTGATTGTTTCCCTCCATATCATTCAGCTATCTACATATCTGCATCCCTCACTTCTCCACAATCTCTTTCTTCTTCCGCCCACCCAACTCCATTCCACCATCTACATCAGCATCAGCACTCGAATGATGAGCACCGTCTAAATCCGCTGTCTCAGGACTCTGCCGCTTCTCCTTCTGCGCCGCAAAAGCCTTCATAACTGGAGTAGGAGGTTGTATCCCTGCCTCCGTTGCTTCTTCAGGACTGAGGTAGTATTGTTGGGACTGGGGCTGGTTGTCGGAGTCTTTCGGGAGGGTGGTGACATGGAGAGAGGCGGTTTGGGCGGGTGGTGGCGGGGTTGGGAGGATTGGGATTGGGATTGGGATTGTACTACTGGGTTGAGTGGGTGTTGGCGTTTCGGGCCGAGATTCAATGTCGGTGTTGATGTTTGGATGAGAGCGGAATTCGTGGGGATTTATGAGGTTGATGGAGAATGTGATTAGGGTTAGGGCGTAGAGGATGCTGTGAAGAACATGGTTAGTTCGATGAGGGTGGAAAGATTGGTTGGGGATGGAAATCTTACAATGTGATACCCGCCAATGCTGCGGATAGCCCTGCTAGAATTCGAGCTACTTGGTGCGCACCGTGACCGTGGACCCGGATTGGTGTGGTTGGTAGGTCGTATCTCTTGGTCCACACACCAGATGGGTACCAGATACTGAGGTACTCATCCATATCATTATCTCTTTTGCTTATGTCGACCCCGCCAAAAGGCGAGATGTACGAGGATGAATTCCAGACACAGCGTGGGAAATTTTGACTTGCGCCCGTCCACCCAGCCAGCAGTATTAGATTGACGAACCAGAACGTTGTAAGCAGTGATTCGAGAATGAGAACGCCGTATTTGTTATAGAGTTTCGGCTGGAACGAAAGCGCTGTCAAGTAGTAGCCGGATGTGAGGAGGGAACAAGATGCCTAGACGAAAAACATTGTTTAGAGAGGGTCGCTAAATATCGCGCGGAACCGTGCAGAGCTTGCTATGAACAGATAGGAGGTTGGTGGCTGTAATGGAGGACTTACGGTGACGAGCGTGATGCTGAAAGCTGGATAGCCTCCCCAAATTACTGTACAGGCTGTGGTAAAGGCGAGGATGAGGATAGCAAGTAAGAGTTTGGCGCAGCCAACTGGCGCCGACCATCTTGGCATTGGAACGACTTCGGGATTGGTAGGCATTGTTTTGGTTTTGTAGTTGGCAAAGGACGGTTGTTCACACGCAAGCCTGAGTGATTGTCGAAAACACAGCTTTGAAATGACGAGCAGGAGGATAAGTATATTGTGCTCGCCATTGCACGACAACTTGAACTTAGACGAAGCCGGTCGGATGGTTCTCGATATCGAGGTTTCTTTGTGCATTGTTCGCGGAGGTGAACGAATTGGTTGCGTAAATTGCGGAAAGAACGACCGTGCGTTGCAACACCTCCTTCAGCCTTACTTCTTCGAGTGTTACTACCTCCCTCGACCCGGTAACAATCGTCATCGCAGTGGAAGCCAGTGTTTAGATAGAAGTATTCGGCGCCGCATAATGGAAGACGCGCCATTTGGGCGGTTTGTGACGAAGAACATGGATTACACTTCCGAAAGACGAGGGTGTCGAATGTCCAAGTATCCTCTGCCAAGCAGCGGAACTCTTAACCGAAATTCACTCGTACAATAGCTGTCACCGTTACCTGAAAGGTTGTATACTCGTCCTACGATACAGCAAAAGATATTTGGGTACAGAATTTTTAGACCAACGAGGCAGAGAAGCTACCTTACAGTCTTAGCTGTGACTGTCAGTCAGCTTTTCAATGTGCATAAATCAAAGAGAAGATAATTTCGTGCTCTTGTATCCCCGAGCAGATGGTAGAAAATACCGGGATGTGCCGGGATCCATTTTCTATCCTGTTTTAGCATGAGGCTGAGTGGCGGAGCGTCAGATCAGTCTACATTGGTTGGATCGATATTGCTGCAGCCAAGGGCTTGGAAGAACTCTAACAAATAGAAGCCAACACTCAAAGCATCTGATTGGCGCCGCCACAGTTTCGAAGTATGTCATCCGTTAGGTCTGACTGCTGCATCGTCAACAAAGAAATTATGTGACGCAAAAAGGAAAAGACCTTCCTATTGAGGAGTGAAGAACAGTCTTCTGATAAACTTCCTATCACCCTTCAGCCTAACACACCTCTCGCTGAGTGTGTTAAGGGTGTGTTCATGTCAATGCTGAAGCAGTAACCGCCTCTAATCGTCGCTCTATACTGGTCTTGTGCACAGTTACTTAATATGGCGACACCATCATCTTCAACGAAGGCGCTTGCGAAGGGTGCAGTGCACGTGTCGAAACGTATCATTCTTTCATACTTGATCGACTGGATACTTATAATGTATGTACAGCATGCAACAACCATTGCTGTTGCTAACACTCTCCAGCGGTATAGCCGGCGTAGGAGGTGGCTTCAACCAACTCAAGCACACCACTAAACGACCATTCTCACTTCAAGATCCATCCATCTCGTTCCCCTACCACTCCGATACCGTCACATTGACCACACTCGTTTGTGTCGCCCTTGTCGCCCCTGGCCTCATAACTCTCATCGTTTCTTTCATCTTCATTCCGGGCCCTACCGCGCACAAATCCACTCCGAAGGCGCTTATCTGGCGACGTAAACTGTGGGAATGGAACACGGCATGGTTGGGGCTCGGGCTCAGTCTGGCGTCAGCATTCATGATCACAGAAGGATTGAAAGACCTAGCAGGCAAACCACGACCTCACGCCATTACGGTTTGTCGACCAGATGTGAGCGCCAATAGTATAACCCTCAACAGAGTTGGAGGATTGGGTATTGGTTTCACTACCTCGGGCGCTACACCAATCATCGTTTCCACCAGTATCTGTCAGGAAACAGATCCGCATGTTTTGCGGGATGCTTTCGCGAGTTGGCCGTCAGGACATTCCTCGTTCAGTTTTGCCGGACTGTTGTACCTTTCGCTATTTCTGTGCGCCAAGTTTGCGGTTTACATACCACTGGTGACTTCGAGCGGTCAGAAACCCGATGCGCTGAACACCTACGACTTTGACGATTCACTCCGACGAGTAATGGGCAAGGATAGTGCACGTTCCTCTCTTCCACCACGCAATTCAACAGCTGCCCCACCAATCTATCTCCTGTTGCTGGCTGTGTTCCTGCCGATTGGGACAGCACTATTCATCTGTGTGTCTCGATGGTTCGATTTCCACCACCACGGTATAGATATACTGTCTGGCGCAATAATCGGCACAATCACAGCATGGTCCTCATTCAGATTTTACCACATGCCAGTTCGAAGCGGAAATGGGTGGTCCTGGGGTTCGCGGTCTCGTGGCCGTGCCTTCTGGGTTGGTGTTGGTAGAGATGGATATGTGGGCGATGAGGGTTGGGCCGCCGCCAACGTAGCGAGAGAACGAGATCTTGAGTCAGCTGGCGACAAAGACAGAAACGTGTTGAGTGCGGGTATTGAAGATTCAGAAGATGTGCCCGGAGTTCAACGAGCTGCACAGCCAGAGAATGGCTTTTCAACGAATGGTAGAGGACCAGAGTATGTGACTCGACATGACCTGGTTACTTCAAGTGGGCGTCAGGGAACATATTAGTACTGGTCTCAATGACGCGGAAGCACGACAACGTTTGTAATTTATATTAGGTCCATTGGCCTAGCTGATGCCATCTCTTGGGATTCTGGCTCTTATGGGGGGTTCAGATTAGCAGCTTTTTTGGAACTCACCGGCATTGGGCGTAACAATATCAAATAGTAATAATCATTCTTCGCTGAATTCATCATCAGAATTCATCATCAAAATGCGTACTTACCAGTTATACGCTGACGTGCTTATTACCCTTGAATCTGTACTACGATGAGAACTATATGATAAGAGAAGAGTTATCAAACTACAATAGTACCAAAACCGCTAAAAAGACAGAAGCACTTGAGGATATCAAGAATGCCAAGACCGGAAATTTTATTCAAAACTAATAACTCCAGATGGAACAAGTTGAGCGATAATGGGATGTAACGTGCACGATTGTGTATTGACCGTGATTTAATGCATCCGAGTTTACGAAGGGCTACTTAATGAGACAGCAGCCCAATACATGTATCTTTAAAGCGACTGAAAGAAAATTGCAAGCAAAATGCTTTAGGCACGGAAGTTGTCTTGACACTATCTTGTTGAGTTTGTCAGCCTTGTGAATCTATTTCCAGAGCTAGATTATTTTTCGTCGGGAGAAGTGTTGGCTGAGTGAAATCACTGAACTGTTGACCACAACGTTAAGATTTATGATTGGCAATACTCAGTACTCTCTGTCTGTTATTGCTGACTAAGTATTCATCGTCCGAATGTTTCACCTACACATTCCATCTCAATTACGATGACGGCCAATGCCGTACCGGTCAACGGCCAGCTACCAGCAATGACTCAACAAGATACTCACGACACAGGTCAGAATGGCATGACGACAGCAATCTCGCCGCTCTACCTCATCCGTCTAACACATACACACGAAACCTTCCGGCAGCCAGAACTCGAAGCCATAGCCACCTCCCTCAACATCAATCTCAAGATCGTCGAGTACCAACCCAACTCACCATTTTGCATCGTCCAACTACAGCCACAGACCTCCTCCACTCTTAAAACACCAGATCAACATCACGCTCTCGCGCGTACTTTCGCCTCGAACTCAATCCTCGCCAAATCAATACACGAACTCTATGCCACGGCTTCTGATTATCCCACACTCCACTCACAGATAAAGGCATTGCCACTAGAAACATGGATGGCATATCAGGAGGTTTCCTTCAAGTTCTCGATTGATGCGTTCTTTGGCAAACGCTCGACAAGTGAGCAACGAAGCATTATCGAGTCGTTTTCGTACCTGCCGTTTAATGGAAAGATCGTGATGAAAAAACCGAACCAAGAGTTCGTTGTCTCGGAAGAATGGGAATTGCTTACTCCGGAAGAACATTCGACCTTGAACCAGGGTTGCGGATCGACGATACCAAGACCTGACAATGCAGATCAAGATGACAGTATTGTGGGGACAATAGAGGTACCAGAACCACGAAAGCCAAAGCGTCTTTTCTTTGGGAGGTATATTAGCGGCACGAAGAGAGATCTAATTGATAAACATGATCTCAAGAAACGCCCTTACATTTCCACAACGTCCATGGACGCAGAGTTGGCTTTGGTGACAGCGAACCTCGCGCTTGCAGGACATGGCAAGCTGTTTTTGGATCCGTTCGTTGGTACTGGCGGGTTCATGGTCGCTGCGGCCGAACTTGGTGCGGTGACGCTCGGCTCTGATATAGATGGTCGTAGTTTCCGAGGCAAAGGGAAGGGGCTGGATAAGGGTGTTGGCAAGAATTTCGTAAGATATGGATTGCAGGATAGATTTGGAGACTGTTTGACATCTGATCTGACGAACTCTCCTTTCCGATGGCCGGGCAAGGTGTCAGGTCTGAAGAGCTCGAGATGGCTCGATGGAATTATTTGTGATCCACCATATGGTATTAGAGAAGGCTTGAAAGTCCTTGGGAGACGCATCCAAGACGCTGATACACCACCTTCTGATTCGGGCGTCGAAGATGAGTCTAGCATTGCGACTCGCCGCACTGTCCACGATGGACCCTACTTTGTCGATGGTATCCCTTCCCACACTCTGCCAGACTTCGTCGCGCCAAAGCGGCCATACTCTTTCAACCGTATGTTGGACGACATCTTGGAATTTGCAGCCCGAACCCTGGTGGATGGCGGAAGACTGGCATTCTGGATGCCTTGCGCAAACGAAGCGATGGAAGAGGAATTTCCTATCCCTCAGCATGCCATGCTAGAGCTAAAACACGTGTGTGTGCAAAGCTTCAACAAATGGAGTCGAAGATTGCTTGTGTATCAACGAGTTGTCGGTGAGATGCTGGAAGAATTTGGTGATGCATCGGCCTCGAGTTTGAAGGCTGTGAGCGGTACGAAAGCAGATGACTTGAACCAGTTTCGTAGAAGGTATTTCCAGGGATTCATCTCGGCAGATGCACAATCCCCGAAGAACGATAATGGATGAAGCATTGTCGAACCATGAAATATTCTCTCACACTTCCACCTTTAACTTTTCTATACCGTCCACCACCCCATCCTCCTCTTCAATAACGTCCTCACCCTTCCCAACCAGACCTCTCTCCCATAACTGCCTTCCAGTCAACCTCTTCTCCTCCACTTTAGTCCTCTTGACCTTCATCTCGCCATCTTCCTCCTCCTTCTTCGCCCTCTCCTTCTCCTCTGCCTCCTTGAAGAACCTGTCCCTCCACGCCAAAAACTTCTCCCTTGTCACCCTTTCACCATGAAACCTCCTATTCTCTTCCT
>Ga0115848_100969_pt2 | contig 11575 bp, 14 predicted proteins | sample InSIn3gowninarea_FD_83862 | JGI IMG/M metagenome (GOLD analysis project Ga0115848, IMG submission 83862) | reverse complement strand
AATCATGCGAAGGAGTGACATATGTCGGTCAAGAAGCACAACTAACCTATTAACTATTACCTATAAAATGTTGAAAGGGTGTGAGGGGAAACACCAAACCCCCATAGGATATGCATATTTGAGACTACCCAAGTCCATCAGACCCCAGCCAGCAAGAGCACCCTTGATGGGACACAACAAGTCAGCAATGGCATGGGAGTGGCAGAAAAGGTTTATTTTCCTGTGCCTTTCAAACAGCATCACATGCACTAGTAGGCAAATTGAAACTGATAGGGAAGTTACCCCTTCTCCAACACTCTCAACAAATCTGTGTCAAGCAACAGATCTATAGTTAGTGACCAATGAATCATAATAAAATTACTGTCCCTTTTCCCTTTTGAAATTCTACATGATGGCAGGGAATCAGCTATTTATCTTTTTAGGGTTATTATGATAAGCAATGAAACTAGAGACCTGAAGCCAAATAGATGGATTGTCTGACTAAGTATTAAGAAAAATGTATGCCACGCAAATAGGAAATGCATATGGCCCTGTCTTACTGCTTGGATTTTTGCTCTGCTTGCGATGCCATTACCTGTCAGAAGAAGGCCAATTACTATTGCAGGTCAAAGAGAGTTGGATTACTAGTGGGGCATTGGCTGATTGGAAAACTGATTCAAAAGGCAAAAACCACTGTAACTGGACCAAAGTCACCTGTGATAGAAACACCATGTCTGTTTTGGGTTTGGACCTTCAAAACTTGAAAATAACTGGAACGATTCCTTCTAGTATCAGTCAATTGAGTAACCTGAGGGGCTTGAACTTGTGCTTAAATTATTTTGGGGGGGATTTTCCGTCCGGACTACTGAACTGCAGCCGTTTTGTTATCTTGAATTTGTCTCAGAACGTGTTCAGTGGGCCCTTGCCGAATGAGATATATAAACTGGAGGAGCTGGTACGATTGGACCTCTCAGCCAACGATTTTTCTGGGGACATTCCTGCTGGATTTGGACAGTTGCCTATGCTTGAGGTATTGCACTTGGCCTATAATCAGTTGAATGGTACTGTTCCTTTCTTCCTTGGAAATCTCTCTTCGTTGAAAAGCGTAGCACTAGACAACAACCCTCTATCTCAAGGGGTAACTCGAGAACTTGACAAAGTTGCAGTAGTTGTGGATGACAAATTGCAGTTTACTAGGTGAAATTCCAGAGACATTAGGGAATATAAGAGATATGGTACACTTGGACCTCTCATGGAATATTTTGACTGGAAGGATCCCTAACACATTGATGGCCTTTACAAACATGACACACTTATTTCTATTTATGAACAATCTATCTGGACCAATTCCAGACAATATCAACAATCTTAAGAGTCTTGTGAATTTGGATCTTTCAATCAATGAGCTAAATGGAAGCATCCCCGATGGGATTGGAGATTTGACAAATTTAGAGACAGTGCAGTTATCCAACAACACACTTTCTGGGTCTATACCCTCTGGGCTTGAGAAGCTTACTAATTTAGTCCATCTCAAGCTTTTTACCAACAAGCTCACAGGACTAGTGCCCCTGGGAATTGGGATGGGTTCTAAACGTGTTGAGTTTGATGTATCAACGAATGTTCTTTCAGGTCCTCTTCCACAGAATGCCTGTAGAGGTAGAGTACTGGTGGCTTTTATTGTTTTTTAGAATAAGTTGAATGGCAGACTGCCTGAATTTCTAGGAAATTTCCCTAGTCTAACTAATGTCCAAGTCCAAGATAACTAGCTAAGCGGTGAGGTTCCTCTGGGATTATGGAGCTCTCCACTCCTGGTAAAATTGAGATTGACAAACAATGTTTTTCATGGCCAAATTCCTTCTCAAATCACCAAAGCAACCAATTTTTTGGCATTGGAGATATCAAATAATCAATTCAGCGGAAGTATTCCCTCTGGCATTGGATAATTGTGGACTCTCAACAAGTTTCTGGCCAGTCACAACAATATATCAAGGACTATCCCAGTGGAACTTACTAAATTATCCTCACTGTCATGGCTTTCTCTTGATCACAATATGTTGTATGGGGAGCTTACAAGAATGATAATATCATGGAAAGGTCTTTCTCAGCTTAACCTTGCCAACAACCAGATCACAAGATCAATTCCTACGTCACTTGGGCTGTTGCCTGTTCTTAACAGCCTTGACCTCTCAAACAATTTGCTTTCAGGGGAAATACCCCTTGAATTATATAATCTCAAGTTGAGCTTTCTTAATGTGTCTAGCAACTACTTGTCTGGATCTGTCCCTGTTGGTTACAATAATCTGGCATATGATGAAAGTTTTCTTGAAAATCCAAGCCTATGTGGAGCTGGGCTTTTAAGGCTTCCTTCATGCTTCCATGCATCTGAAAATCATAGACATATGGTATTGATTTCGGTTATTGTTGTGGCCATAGTAGTCTGCTTGATTGGTATAGGTTTCCTCTATAAGAGACACAAGATTTTCGTGCAGGTTAAAACAAGTACAGAGTCTTGGAAACTCACATCCTTTCACATGGTGGAATTTTAAGTGTCATACATTCTGAATGGATTGACAGAGTATAATGTTATTGGAAGTGGAGATGATGGCAAAGTGTACAAGGTAGCACTAGAAAATGGTAATATTGTTGCTGTGAAAAGGATCTGGAGCAACGGGAATCCACGATCTGTCCAAGAAAAGAGATTTCAAGCAGAGATAGAGATTCTAGGAAAGATTAGGCATACCAACATTGTAAAGCTGCTTTGCTACATCTCTGGCTCGGATTCTAAGTTGTTAGTATATGAATTCTTTCCAAATGGTACCCTGTATGAATAGCTTCATACAGGGAAACCCTTGGATTGTCCTATTCGTTATAATATTTCTTATGGTGTTGCTCAGGGTTTGTACTACCTGCATTCCCAGTGGAGATTTTGATCCCCTCCCTGTGCCCATTGAAAGATGTTGTTTGGTACTAAAAATTAATTATTGCCTTCATGAATATCCATGAATACACGACAAGTATGACTGCTCACTTTTAGAACTCTGCAGACAAAGGTGTGGGTGGTTAGAGGGTTTATGCCCACTTTATGCCTGACGCCAGGTGTTAGCCACAGAACTGCCTTCATGAATATCCATGAATACACGACGAGTATGACCGCTCGCTTTCAGAACTCTAAGGACAAAGGGTTAGAGGGTTTATGCCCGCTCTATGCCCGATGCCAAGTGTCAGCCTGAGAAACAAAGGGACGACGAAAGTCCCTTTCAAAGGAAGGCCTATCAGCCTAATTAACTTAATTGAGCCATCTCTAGGTGGAATTTCCAAAAACGAATTATGGGCTTTGCAGAACTCTTATGTTTTAGCCTCTCCAAAAATTCTTGAGACTAGAACACCATACGATGCTACAAAAAAAATAACATTCCCTCTCAATGAAGAAGTTGTTCTCTCCAACTAGTGTTGCACAATTGTCACAACAACTTGTCTCTACAATATCCTCCAATCATGTTGTTGATGTCTTACAATTGTAGTTTCCTACCATTTTCCACCAACTATTGCGCTAACTCTAATTCATTCGATATTGATTATAGTTGAACCATGTTGCATCTGTGCTACTACTGATAGTGCACTGTAAAACATGTATTGTTTCCAACTCTTCATCTGCATTGCAACCCAACTAATACTCCCTCTCACTATTGTTGTTTTTTTTCCAACTACTACAACTGAGAAGCATCCAAAATACTGAATCAACTTTTTTTGTTGCTACAAATCTCTCCTAAGTATCTGATTGCTACTAGGCTATGCATTTTCCACTAGGGAATCTATGTTGTTGCTAACTCTTCCACTGAGCCTTTGTCTATGTTATCAACATTGCCTTGCGCTCCTCAACATCTGATTGCAACTAGTCTGCAATTGTCACTTTGGAATCTGACTGCACCAACTAACATTTATTCTATAACTACTGAATCTTGTGGGGCCCCATAGCAAGGTAAATCCATTAGGAAACACCATCTGATGCAAACATCTCAAAGGATCATGCCCAAATATTTAGGGAACTCTAGGACTAAAGCTCCACATCGCCCCACATCACTCCCGGAAGTATAGTTGCAAACATGGCAAGGACACATGGCCTATCTCTAAAGATGCTACCACTTTATCATGTTTCTCCTTCTTGTCCTTCTTCCTTTGATGATATTGAGTACTGTAATGGCCAAAATCGCCACAACTGAAGCACTTGATCTTAGACAGGTCCTTCTTCTTCTTCTCCTCTCCCTACAAGCCTTGTCCCTTACTGGGACCTTTTTCCTTCCATTTTGATGCAATGGCCACATTATCTTCCTCCTTCACACCCTTTGATTCCTTGTTGCTACTGATGGAGTTCTTTACCAGAGCCCGATTCATCTCCTCCTGTGAGAGATGTTGAAAAGTGTGCAACAATAAATGCTTGTTGAGAATGCAACAAGATGATGGGGCTTAGTGGAAAGGAGTCGCCTTCACTAAGTGAGCCCACAGGCTATTTTTGGTGCAAGTCTATTTTTAGACTATGTCTATTTTTAGACATATGGATCATGTCTATGGATTGCAGGTTGTTGTTTATGGATGATTGGTCAAGTTGGAAAAAATAGATGGACTTCTATTTTTTATCACAGTGTGAGTGATCACAGTGTGAGTGATCAAAGTCTATTTTTAGACTGGCTGTCAAAAATAGAAACTCAAACATTATTGTCTCATAATAATATTTGGACTATAAAGTTGATCTTATTCTCTTGGAGCACTTCAGTTTGAGCTACAGATGTGGCCCATGCAGCTGTCAGAAGGAAGTATGCGTTTCTTATGAGTCAGTTGAGTTGTTGCATGCAGGACTTCAGTTAGAACTCAAGTGAGTTGAGTTTAGTGGACTGGAGGTGCAGTTGATGGAGTTGTGTTCAGTTTAACTTTGTTAAACTAGTTGTATTTAGTCTAACTGATCAATAGACTAGAGATGAGTTGGGTGAATTAGTTATTAATTAATTCACAAGTTATTAACTCATAATGCAACTATAGAATACGTCAGTTAACTCAGTTGCATGTCAGTGCATGTTCAGTTCAGCAGGGACAGGTGTTATAGGATCATATTGCTATCAGTTGTGACTATAGTTGTGCATGATGATTTGCACAATCAAAGGGGATTGAGTATGCCAATGATGGGGCCAATATCAAGAATTGTAGCCTATGCTCACGTCCAACATAGTGTGAGTGATTATTTGCAGGTCAAATACGAGTTTGGTAAGCCATTCTCATCAGTTCTTGAGCAGGTATTGAGCTATGGAGGCAGGCAAGCAGTGGGATAGATTTGGAGATCAAATCTGAGCTGTATTGTGTGTAACAGGTGGATTTGGTACTAGATTGCTTGTGATAAGCATTGTACTTTGTAATGTTACATGATTCAATCAATATAATATACATATAGTGTGGGGTTTTTAGCGAGATGCTTTCCTCGAGATACATACTGTGTTAATGAGTTTGATTGATGCTTCTATGTGCGCCTGTGAATGTTTCTGCTTCTATAAATTGATGATCAACGTAGAGGAGATTATGTATTATACATGTTCCGCTTATAATTGTATGATTAAGATAATCTCTGTGAATATGTGTTAAATTATTCAAAATTTCTACAAGAGATCATCCCACATCTAGTCCCACCCAGGAAACATATCTCGTCCTAGAATGCCTTGGATGAAATTATCCCAATCCTCGGTGACACTATTGAGGGCCAACCTCACCATTTCTTTAGGTGGAGGCATCTCTTTTACAATTGTAAGATCATCCCTTATATCCTTAACTCTGGTGAGAAAGGGATCAATGTCGTCAAGCTTCTTCATCCTAGAATTCCTAAACTTTTTTTTTAAGAACATCTTTCGTCACTTGGAGGATTCTGATATATCTCTGAGAGAGCATCCCACATCTCTTTGGTTGTGTTCTTTCCAGATATATGTGAGACTCTATGGTCTCGGACACCATCCAGGATCATTCTCTTCATGTTTTCCATTTCCTTCTTAAAAATCTTTAGTTGATCAACATTGGTAGGTTCTGCCATAACGTTATTTGCATAGGTTTTTAGTCCATGTTCAACTAGTAAGAAGAACATCCTAACCTTCCAGATGATATAGTTGGAAAGTCCCTCCAATCTGTCATGATCTATAAGCCCAACTTTGGCCATCTCTACAAAAACTCAACCTATGATAGAAATATCCCTCTTTCACTTAGTTGGGTGATAGCTTTGTTATTCGCACTTCCTTCTGGAGTAATAAAAATTGCCTACTGCAACTAGAAATTTGGATTTCTGAACTAGAAACCCTTGGAGAGAAATTATGTGTGTGTACTTTCTCTTCCACCTAGAATTGAATCTTCTCTAGTAAACTACTGCAAAGCCTCTATGCCTAGAAAAGAAATCTACTCCGTGAAAATATTGAGTTGTTAATCCCTCTAACAGTTGGAATCACTTCCCCAGACAAAATCGAACTTTCCTGCCACCCACAACTAGAAAATCGGACACTGTCTAGCAATTTGCACTGTCTAGCTAGGCACTACGCAGCCTCTAAAAATTTACGCCTGCTACTCCCTCTGAACAATGAAATTTTCCTCTTCCAACTCTAAGCCTTATGCCTGTAAAATATGCTCTAATACCATGTGAAAAAACCTTGAAATGCAGCAACTTTAATTAATTCTCTTAACTGATTATTCAATTTATTAATTTTAAGATCAATATCGAATTAATCACACTACATTTTCTTCACAAATAAAATAAACATTGTGGAAACAAAAATGTTGGAAACGGAGAAATACTAACACACACAAAATTTGTGACATTGTTATTTTTGGACAAATGTCCCCGAAAAAACCTAATGTAGGAATGCCGATTGCAACAGTTGAGGGTTTATATTATTATTTGTAGCGTAAATTCTGAGTACAATAAAATGTCACCAAACTGGCAATTCTATGCAAGAGGAACATTGGCAAAAATATACTAAGGGTTTTTTACCCTCTCTCTGAACAATCTTGGCACCTTGCTACCTCTAAAAAGAAATCCATCCACCCTACTCTCTGCAGGCCCTACGTCACCCTAGAACATACCCTCTCATGCTCATCCCATAACTCCTACAAATCAAGCTGACCTGCCTACTATTGACTATGAAATTGTCTCTCTGACACTCTAGAAAATATTACTAGCCTCTAGAACTGAAAATGAGCTTCTCCTCAGCCAAATTGAAATGCTCTACTGAAGCAACTTTGCAGCCCCTACGCTGCTTCCTAGAGAAAATTTTGGCCTCCTCTTTTGGACTCTCTAGAACTAGAAAACTTCCTCTGGATCACTGTTGACCTCTCCTACCACTTGTTACTCGCCTCCTAGCTCAATATCTACTATTGAATTACTCCTGCAATTAGGAATTCGAACTGCCCAGGAAACTGAGTATCTACACTAGTGTGTTCTCCATCTACCCATCAACCTCTTCTTATAATCTCTAATTGGAACTCCAATGACCACAATTAAAACTTAATTGAAGGTCGAGATCATCTACAAGTTTGTCCATGTGAGTTTCTAAAGAATTCTCACCTTTATCAACTAATTACTATTAATTAACCATTTTTCCTAAGTTAGACTTATGAAAATTTTAATTATGGTAAATTAATTTAATTGAGCCATCTTTAGGTGGAATTTCCATAAACTATTTTTGGGTTTTGGATCAATCCCGTGTTTTAGCCTCTCCATAAAATCTTGATACTAAAACACCATCCAATGCTACAAAAGAACTAACAAAATGAACAACTTGTTGCCTCTCTTCATTTTTATTATTACAGTGGTGGTAGACTCAATATGAGATGACCACTTCACTCTTCAGGGTTGGCCCTTTGTGAGATGAGTCCTCCTACCTACATATATATATATATATATATATTGTTCTTATAACAATTTTCCTGTTGATTATCCAACAAACCTACAAAGTGAGCTCATGAATTGAATTGACAAGATTTTGTGGCACATCAGGCACCCAGGTGCCTTCACCCTATTTTAGGTATAGATCAACTTAGGAAAGAAGGTTTTAGCTAATGGCCATATACCATGACTAAATCATGAGAAATGTGAACGCATGAGCCTTTGATTCTAGTATATGTGTTAGTTAGTTGATCTAGATCCTACCTGCCTCCTTAATCATACTCAAAAATCAGTTTCTCAATGTCGAGAACCCTAACCTTCATCATGCTTTGAACCTGAACATAGAAGAAATTAATCAACTTGACCAAAACCGAAACTAAGATTTTATATAAAAGAAATTATTGTGTGAGATCACAAAGATACATGGTGCATTTTGTTTACGCAATGTAGAATGCAGAGCTGCATTGTGGAGTTGTATTGCGGAGGTACATTATGGAGTGCAGAGGTGCAAGGATTTCTTTGATTTAATAATTGGTCCCATCAATTTTACGAGCAATGAGATATAAATATACATTGTAGAGGTGCAATGTGGAGGTGTAACAATCTCATTGGTTCCAGAAATGGTCCCATCGATTTGACAAGCAACGAGATACAAAGATACATTGAAGGTAGTTTGAGAATTTGATGATCGTGAAATAAATTAATGGTCACACATTTTGTTTATGCAATGCATAGTGTGGAGGTGAATTGTGGAGGTGCAATGATCTCATTGACTTAAGAAATGGCCCCATTGATTTGACAAGCAACAAGAAGCAAAGATACATTGTGGAGGTGCAATGATCTCATTGATTTAAGAAATTGTCCCATTGGTTTGACAAGCAAGGTGATTGAATGCAACATATCAATTATAGAAACAGAGCATTCTTGAATAACGGAAAATCTGGACCCACACCACCATCAAGACTTTTTTATTATGCAAAAATTAAACACTTCACCAACCATAATTTCCCTGAGTTTTCATTTTTCTTATTTTTAATAATTTGGTTATCACATTCAAAAAAAATCCCTAACTACTTCTGTGAACAAGATTATATCCTAATTTTTTGAAAATATTATATTGTTGGATTGTACCTCTCTTCAAAAACCAACATTGATATCTACCTTATCATAGTCTTTTTGTGTAATTCTATCCAATGTTGGAAATTTTAACATGAGATTAACTTTATAAATTATAGAAATGTTATATCTAAATAGTCAAAAACACAATTTAAGGAATACAAATCGTTATTTCAATCATTCTATTTCAATTGGATTATATAAACTTATTTTTTTGTATGGCAGATAAAGTTAAGCAATTTACATAAATAATATTAATGCATAACAAAAATTGTCCTTATATTCATGATACAACAATTTCAAGAAAGAAAAAATCCATCATTGAGTGCACCTCAAATTTATACATTAACATTATAGCCATTAGCCCACAACGAATATTTATAGAGGGAGATCAAATTTGAGTATTAAAGAGACATGGATGAGTGAATTGGGGGGTGGATGATGGTTTGAAACTGAATAGGAAACTTTCCTACCTACGATGTGCCCCATTCGTTTTGTTCGTTTAAGGTGTTTACCAAGCAAGATGGAACAAACGAGCAAGATGGAATTACCGAGCAAGGGTGTTTAGGGCGTTGACCAAGTAATTGATTTGGAATTTGTTGTAATGGTTGGTTGTTTAGTTAGGAGGAGTCAGATGAACTGTATCATTATACTATAGTTTTGGGACATTCAGGGTGTGGAAGATTTTTTTTGCTTTGTTGATTTCAAAAAAAGGTTTGACATTGTTTCTAGGGATAAGCTTTGGAGAAGAATGGAAGATCTTGGAATACCAAGTGAATATAGGGTTATTGTCCATAAGTTGTATGAGAAAGTTAGTATTGAAATCAGAACTAAATAGGGCTTTTCATAATGCTTTGGTAGTGACATTAATTTCAAGCAGGGGTGCCCCCTTTTCCCCACCCTATTTGATTTATATATGGTAAGCTAGAAGAATGGCTAAACAAAACTAGTGGAGAGGGTGCTCAACTAGCGGGTTATGTGGTAAAGCTACTTTTGTATGATGATGATTTTATCCTAATTGCAAAATCTGCATAAGGTTTGAGAGATCATTTGAAGGCCGTAGATATTTTCTGTCAAGTGGTTGGGATGCAAGTAAACACTAGCAAAACCAAAGTCATGATCTTCTCTTTAAAGCAGAAAAAGCAACAGGTTAGCTTTATATTTGAGGAAAAATCCTTGGAGAAAGTGGAAGAATACAAGTACCTAGGAATTTTTTTCACAGTAGGTTCATTTGGGAGACACGCATAACTAAAAGGATATAAGGGGGACGGATAGCTTCTTACCTCCTTCAGAACAGATGCAGGAAAGGAGAGTTGTGGGACTAGAAAACCAAGAAAACTCTTTTTGGAGTGTTGGTTACCCCTATTGTCCTTTATGGATGTGAAGTTTGATGGAGCAGCATGTCAAATCACAAGTGGAGACAACTATAAATAACTCAAAACCACTTAATCATTAGTAACATCAAATTCAAGTCAATAGTCCCATATGAGATCTTACTAGTGGAGGCTAGAATGTTCCCAATGGAGGCTTTAGAAATCATTCACTTATTAAGTTATTTAAAAAAGGTAGAAAGCATGGATGAACATCGTTGGCCCAACATGATTGATGCAGAGGAGCTAAAGTGGAGGAAGAAAACTTGGAGGAATCAAAATTACAAGTGGATGAGAAAATGGGGAATAAATTGGCAATGCTATCCTAACTCTAAAGAGGAGATAAAAAAATTCAGGTATTTGAAAAATTCAAGATTGCCATGTGGGAGAAACAGGTTGGCAGAAAAAAGCAATATGTCAAAATTTTCAACCCATCACAATCACATGATGAAAAGACTTATTTGAGTGTCGTAATTAAGGGAAAGGATAAAAGTTTAATAGCACAGTTGAGGACCAGATCTCACCATCATAGGTGTGAAACAGGTAAATGGATAAATCCCAAGGAAGAGTGGGAAGAAAGAACTTGTATCTTTTGTAGGAAAGGAGTTGTTGAAACTGAATGACACTTCATCATGGAATGTCCAGCTTATGAGGACATTCATAATCAGTTTGAAAATAATCTAACAGTGGATAGTTTGAGCACACTCTTTGAGGAAGCGAGGCTTCGTAAAACTGTGAATTTCTTGATCAAGATTCATGGAAAAAGGGTTGTTTTAGAGGGAAACTTGAGACTTTAATGTTTTGTTTGGTTTGGAGTATAGGTCCCTTAGACCGCCGGATCTCGTGGACGTCATTAAAATTCATTCAATTCAAATAAATCAAGGCCTCAAAGCGATCGGAAAAAGAGATCATGCCTGGTTCATGTTCGGTACAGAGTTTGGCGCAGCGAAGCTTTAAATTATGTAACATGGAGTTAAGACTAATGTTCAATAGAGAAGGAACATGATAGGTTTAAAATTATGTTATAAATTTAATGCAAAGGTGCTTTGATTGTAATTCTTATTGATTTCTCGAGCTTCCTTTCTACCTTTGATTGTTGATATTGTTAAAGGTTGTGCATATTTTCTTAAATTTTTGTATTGCATATAAAGCAGTTATATTAATCTAGTTACTCGATTAAATATGTGAAATAATTATGGCTACC